>TARA_R110000782_G_scaffold268393_1_pt1 | contig 98417 bp, 103 predicted proteins | sample TARA_R110000782 | Tara Oceans TARA_R110000782 (sample SAMEA4397859) | marine metagenome | biome: Polar Biome; feature: [SRF] surface water layer (ENVO:00010504); material: water (ENVO:00002006), including particulate matter (ENVO:01000060) such as... | depth 5 m | reverse complement strand
AAGGATACACAGAATGTGTTCTTGACAACCGTTTCCTCATACAAGTCATCATCCGTAATCTGGGTGTTCTTCAGCTTACGATACGCCGTAATGGATGTAGCTGTTATTGACCCGAAATCGCGCTCCACGGTCAGCGAGGCACCGCCACCTTCTACTGCGAAAGGCTGCGCGATTTCGGATGCGATAGTGTCGCGCCCGGGGACCACGGCCGGGCTTGTCACCGGCTCCGGCTTGGCTCCCGTGCTCTTGTCATTCACATAGTCGCCACGAAGATCGATTGTCCATTCGCCGGGCGTGAACCGCAGTTGACCGCGCAAGCCGAACACATCCGTGTTTCCATATTCTTCGCCGGTTGCGACATCCTGCTGATAACCGTCTTGCAATCTCCTGTATACGGAGAGCTTCACACCTAAAAGATCATCGACCAACGGGCCGGCGGCATAGGCAGAAATCTGCATTTCCTGACGGCTGCCAAACCGGACGGAACCAGCTCCTTGCCATGTGTCGCCGGGGCTGACGGTTGTCAGACTGAAAGCACCTGCCGTCGTGTTCTTGCCGTAAAGCGTTCCTTGCGGGCCGCGCAAGATTTCCACGCGTTCGATGTCAGCCAGATCCTGATTATTGCCGGTCGGTCGGCCTTGGAAGACCCCGTCGACATAAACCGCGGCGCCCGCTTCAAATCCGGCGTTGCGGACCTGTGATGTGATACCGCGAATGGTGATCGCTCCGGCATTCGTCGATCCGCTGGGAGCAATGCTTGCGTTGGGGGTAACGCCGTTCAGATCCGAAAGAGACGAAACGTTAAGCGATTTAATTTCAGATGCGCCCACAACCTGAATGGACGCCGGAACCTCTTGCAAGCTCTCCGTCCGCTTACGAGCCGTAACAACGATTTCACCAAGAGCTGAGTCGGAAGCAGCGACCTCTCCGGTTTGTGCGCGCGCTTCAAGCGACACTCCCGAGGCGCATAGCAATGCACAAATTGACGACGTCAACATCAACGATTTCATATTTTCCTCCCTTATCGCGTCCACGCTACGTAAATTTGATATCTAAGCGCTGACCTCATGGTATGACCTACCGCTCGGTATACGTCAATCATGTTTTTTGAAATAACCCACGGTTCGGCTCATTGCGGCACGGCATTGTAAGATTGGGCCAAGGGACGTAATTTTACCCATCGCGGTCCTGGTTAGGGTCAGGCCCCATTAATTGCGAAGGATCGCCATCAACCGCGACTGTTCGTTGCCCATGATGGTCAATGCCTCGTCCGCGCCCATACCGGGCTTTGCAAGCATCATCGCGGGCTGCGTCGCGACCGCCACATGTACCGACAGAGCCGCTGACAACTCTGTCTCGGTACAACTTCCGCCCAAAAAAGCGCCCACTCCTGCGGTCTTGCATGCAAGCACAGCTTCGATGCTGTCGGCGACGCTGCCGACGTCGGGCATCTTGATCTGCACTATCAGTCCATTTCCCATTCCCGCCCCGGCGAACGCCAGAATGTCGTCGAGCGTGTTGCAGCGTTCATCGACAACCACTCGGACATCGCTGCCCAGCGCGGCGAGTTCGGAAATTATCGATCCATAATTCATGATCTGCGAATCCCGATCGCCATAATCGGCGGGACACTCGATATGGAGGCGCAAGGGCGCAACATCAGCTCCCGCTGCGGCAATGAATCGGGCGATGACGTCGGGGCGCATGCCTATTTCCATCCCGATCCAGCCATATACGTCGAAGTGCAACACCGGATGATAGTCAACGGGTCCGATGGCGCGGACGCGGTCCGCAACATAACGGACAAAGCGGCGAAAATTCGCACCTTCCCGCCCGAACTTTTCATACGAATTGATCAGACCATGGGGAAGTATTTCCACCCGTTTGAGGATCATCTTGTCGACGTTCGTTTCGCGATCGTCGCCGCTCTGGGCATATAATGGAACAGGCTTTGCAATGACCGGCAGATCATATTCCCGACAGATTGCCTCCACGACAGTAATGCCTTGCCTGTACGCCGCCAGTTTCAGCAGCGCCTGACTGACGCCATATTGCACCGCCGCGGGAATCGGCCTGTCCTGAACGGGTGCCAGAACCTCCCGGCAAGCGGCGCGGAAGTTTTCCGTTCGCAGGCCGGTCAGCCGGGAAACCAGATGATTGCGGCAAAAAATCTCGGCAGAATGCGCATCGAACAGCGCGTCCCGCCCAGCGGCACCCGAATATTGCACCCCCATCATATCGCCCCAAATCACGGTGCGATCAGAAAGGACCAGTCCTATTCCGAGTGATTGAGCCGGAATTCTGACAGCAGGGAAACCATCTGTCCGTGGCGGCCCGCTATAGAGGAAGCCGTCATGCACCGCGCCGGCTGCGATTGCCGCCTGATCGTCATAATAGAACGCGCCCAGACCCGGTGCGAACAGGACGTCGTCTATGAGCAGAGCAACCATTATACCGGAGAACGACTAACCGATGCTGCGCTCCACGCCCTCCCAGAACGGTTTGCGCAACTCGGTCTTGAGTATCTTGCCAACGCCGGACAGCGGCAATGGCTCCCGCCGCAGATCAAAGGATTTCGGGCGCTTGTAATTGGCGATCAGGGGCCGACAATGCTCCAGCAGATCTTCCTCCGTCACGGTGGATTCGGCGCGCACGAATAGGACCGCGTGGACCCGCTCTCCCCAGCGATCGTCGGGAACTCCCACGACCGCACACTGAAGAACATCTTCATGAGACAGCAGCGCGTTTTCGACCTCCGACGAATATACGTTTTCGCCTCCCGAAACGATCATGTCCTTTACGCGGTCAACCAGATAAAGATACCCGTCTTCGTCAAGATAACCGGCATCGCCGGTCTTCATCCATCCATCGACAACTGTGGACGCGGTCAGTTCGGGCTGGCGCCAATAGCCAAGCATGACGTTGGGCCCCTTTACGACAACTTCCCCAACTTCACCCGTCGGAAGACTTTGCATATCCTCATCGACGATGCGCACGTCAACACAGGGCAGCGCCCTGCCTGCCGAGCGCAAGCGGCCTGCAAGATGATCCGCATGATTCAGAACGGTCGCCCCGGGCGACAGTTCGGTCTGGCCATATGCCTGGCAGAATTGCGCGTTGGGCAAGGCACGCATCGCGGTCTCCAATGCAGCAGAAGAGATAGGAGACGCGCCGTAGATGAGGTTGCGAACCGACGAAACATCGGCGGGACGTGTGCGGAGGGTCTCACACAGCATTCCGATCATCGTCGGCACCAGCACCATGTCCGTGATCCGGTGCTCGACGATTGCATCAATCGTTGCGTTGGGTTCGAAACCGGGCAGGATCACATGGGTCGCGCCGAGCGCCGTCAGTCCGAATATCTTCGCCGCATCCGCCAGATGGAACATGGGCGGAGTATGAAGATAAATCGTGTTGTCTCCATGAGGAAACACCGACTGGACGAGGAAGAAGTCAGAAAGCAGATTGGCATGGCTCAACATCACGCCTTTCGAACGGCCGGTCGTTCCGCCCGTGTAGAAAATGGCGGCCATTGCGTCGCCTGAACTGCTGCGGTCTTCCACGGGATCGCCCGCAGCCATCAAATCGTCGAGAGAGTCGGGAGCCACCCCGTCCTCCACGCCGATTATACGGACACCGCGCCGCAAGAACTCTTCACTTGCATGGGCAAATTCCGGGCCCAGAAAAACGAATTTTGCCGTCGAATCTTCTATGGCATGATTGATCTCGGCTTCGGCCCATCTCGTGTTGAAGGGCACTGCCACGCCCCCCGCCCATGAAATGGCATAAAACACCTCGATATAATAATCGCTGTTGAGCGCGAGAATGGCGATATGATCGCCCGGCTTCACCCCTCTTGCGATCAGGCCGCCCGCAAGACGGGCAACACGGTCAGCGACCGTCTCCCAGTCCCTCACACGACCATTGCAGATCGTGGCCGTCATCTTGCCATAAAGATCTCTGCTTCGGCGCAGCCCCTGCGTCAGTTGCATCATTCTTCCTTTCAATACTGAGCTGCAACATTAGAAGCGTTGCCCGCACCGCCAAATGCCAACCAGCCGCCATCCACCGGGAGAACGACGCCCGTAATATAAGCGGCAAGATCGGAGCAGAGAAACGCCACGCTATTGCCGATCTCTTCCGGCGCGCCCAACCGTCCGAGCGGCACGCGCGCAAGTATCGCGGGAAGATGTTCGCCATCTCCGCTCATCTTGTCCAGCATGGGCGCGCTCACCACGCCGGGGGCCACAGCATTCACGCGAATGCCATGCCGCGCAAACTCGCCAGCCATTGTCTGCGTCAGCATTATGATCGCCGCCTTGGATACACCATAAGCGTGGGATGCAGGAAAACCAACGAGCCCCGTGATCGATGCAATATTCACTATGGCGCCGGCCTTGCGTGTGCGCATACCGTTATATACCGCGCGGCTGACAAGATAGGCGCCCCGGAGATTGACGTCGATAACACGCTGCCAATCTTCAGGGGGCAACTTGCCGATCGAAACGAGCGGCTGCGCCACACCGGCATTATTGACGAGAATATCGATCGGGGCGCGCTCCTCCAGACCAGCAACCATCTCGTCAACCGTTGCGCTGTCGCTCACATTGCAGGCAGCGGACAATGCATCGCCGCCGATACGGCGCGCCGCTCCAACGGCCGCTTCCGGATCGAGGTCATTTACTACAACCTGCGCACCCGCCGCAGCCAGTTGCGACGCAATGGCAAATCCGATGCCGCTCGCCGCCCCTGTTACCAGCGCAGTTTTGCCTTTCAAATCGATCATCATTCCGATTGCGCGCCTCCCGGCGGACCCGACCGGTGAGACCCGAAAACGGGCTTCCGCTTTTCCCGGAAAGCAGCCAACGCCTCATGATGATCGGGCGAGATGTTGGTCATGCTTTCATATCCCAGCCCCACATCCATGATCGAGCTTGCCAGCTGCCGCAGCGCGACATTGACGGTCATCTTGGAATAACGGATCGCCATCTGCGCGCCAGAGACCAGCCGGTCGGCAAATGCATCCACCTTTTCATCGAGCAATGCATCGGGCACCGAATGATTGACCAGACCGATCCGTTCCGCTTCGAGGGCGGTGATCCTGTCACCGGTGAAAAGAAATTCCTTTGCCCGGGCAAAGCCGATCAATTGTGGCCATATCATCGCACCCCCGTCACCGGCGACCATGCCGACGCTCACATGAGGATCAGACAAATAGGTCGACTCCGCGATGAAGCTGATGTCGCACAGGAGAGCTATCGTTGCACCCAATCCAACAGCGGGACCGTTGATTTTCGCTATGATCGGCTTTTCGCAGTCCAGAATCCCGAAAACTATCTGCTTGGCTTCTCGAACGGTCACTTCGAACGATTCGGGATTGTCCGCCGCATCCTGCTGCCACGCAAGGTCACCGCCAGCACTGAACGCGCGGCCATTCCCGGTGAGCACGATTACGTCACTCTCCGACTCCTGCGCCACGGCGGCAATGGCCTGGGGAAACTCCGTATGAAGTTCCGCATTGAAGGCATTTAGCGAATCAGGCCGGTTTAATGCGATCGTTGCAACACGCCCGCGTCGCAAAATCTCGAGATGCCGAAAACTTGTCATTTCGCGACGTCGTCATCATTGGGAGAAATGCAGCCGACGCCACCTGCCGCCTGGCACTCCCCCGTCCGAGGCCCCAATATGCGCGCTTTTTGCCCGCAGGGCGATTTCCGACTTGTGAAAACATTCATTGCCACCTCCCCTCCGACCTTGATCGGGCCGTTCGAATCTTCATCCCGCACATTACTACCAATTGGTAGAATCTTTGCAAGAACCATCCGGCACAAAAGTTCCGACACGACATTGTTCCATTTGAATTCTACCGCTAGGTTGCATATGAGCACCACTTTTCCAGACACACGCGAGAGCCCAAGCATGGTATCCAAAACAAAACTTTCAGAGCGAACCCCTCGCGGCAACGCGTTTGAGGTGAAGCGAATGGAGATGCTACACAAGGTGGCTCTGGTTTTTGCGGAAGATGGCTATCACCAGACTTCTGTGAATAGCCTGGCCGCCAGGCTGAATGTTTCGAAGCCGGTGCTTTATTATTATGCCAAAAACAAGGACGACCTCCTGTTTCAGTGCGGTCAGGTAGCGCGCGAGGAATTGCGCGAGGCGATGGAGGATACAGCTACCACCAAAATCAGTGGCATGGGCAAGGTTCGCCGTTTTTTCAGGAAATACGCCGAGATCATGTGCGGTGACTTCGGTCGCTGCCTCGTGCTGGTCGATCGCAATGCCCTCAGCCCCGAAACCGCCGAGCACGACAGGTATCACAGGCGCCGGATCGAGGACGCGGTGCGCGACATGATTATTGAAGGGCAGGCGGACGGCTCGATCGGTCCGTGCGATCCGTTGATGGCGACCAAAGCCCTGTTTGGTGCTTTCAACGGGATTCCCATGTGGTTTAAATCCGGCCGCAAGCTGGGAGCGACTGACGTGGCTGAGGCATATCTCGATATCTTTGCGACCGGCATGGGGCGAGGGTAAGACGCCGCAGATTCGTGCAACAATCGCGCCGCCTACGCGCTTTGGCATAAGCGCATGGGCGTATCTTCCGTTTGAATATCCACCTTGACATCCCCCTGCCCTTGCACGTAACAATGACCTACCGCTCGGTAAAATACACTTAGGAGAAACGGCGTTGGCTTCCGAAGAATCAGCGTGGATGGATGAAGAGCTGACGATGTTGAGAGACAACGTCGCCCGCTTCATCGAACGCGAACTTGTGCCGGTATCGCCTGATTGGGAACGTGAGGGCCGCGTCGATAACAACTCATGGCGCAAGGCCGCGGAGGCAGGTCTTCTCTGCGCCGGTATTCCGGAAAATTATGGCGGTGGCGGCGGCACTATGGCGCATGAAGCCGTTATACAGCAGGAGCTTGTCAGCGCCGGGCTCGGCGGAAGTTTTGCTGTCTGTCATGGCATTCATTCCACCATCGTGGCGCATTATATTTATGCGTACGGCACCGAAGAGCAAAAGCAGCGGTGGCTGCCCGCCATGGCCCGGGCAGAGCTTATCGGCGCGATCGCCATGACCGAACCGGGCACGGGCTCCGATCTTCAGGCGATACGCACCACAGGCAAGCGCGAGGGCGATCATTATCGCCTGAACGGTCAGAAGACTTTCATCAGCAACGGGCAGACCGCGACGCTGGTTCTGGTTGTAACGAGGACAGGCGAACCGGGATCGGGCGGCATCTCGCTTCTGGCGGTTGAGACGGCCAGCGCGGAAGGTTTTCGTCGGGGGCGCAATCTCGAAAAGCTGGGGATGCATGGTCAGGACACGTCGGAACTCTTCTTCGATGACGTTCTCGTGCCGGTCGATAATCTCCTTGGCGGCGTAGAAGGCAACGGGTTCGCGCAACTCATGCAGCAGCTGGCTTGGGAGCGGCTGAGCATCCTGCTCACGGCGGTGGAAAGCATGGACCGCGCCATCAGGCTTACCACGGAATATGTTCGGGAACGCAAAGCGTTCGGCAAAACACTGATGGATTTTCAGAACACGCAGTTTGTTCTTGCCGACGCGAAGACGCAGGCCACCGTTGGGCGCCATTTCTTCGACTCGCTCATGGTCAAGCTTCTGGCAGACGACCTCGACGCCACGACGGCGGCGATGGGAAAATTATGGGGCGCGGAGACAGCGTTCAAGGTCATCGATTCCTGCCAGCAGCTGTTCGGCGGATACGGATATATGGCCGAATACCCCATTGCGCGACTGTTTGCCGATGCGCGAGTGGCGCGTGTCTATGGCGGTACCAGCGAGATCATGAAGCTGATTATTTCGCGTTCGCTCTGAGCGCTCGTTTGATTTGAGGAGCAAAAACAATGTCAACCAAAGTAAAAGTTGCGGGCGTGGGCATGATCCCGTTCGCGAAACCCGGTCAGAGCGAAGACTGGGATGTGATGGCTGAAAAGGCCACGCGCCTTGCCCTGAAAGATGCGGGCATCGACTATAATTTGGTGCAGCAGGCCTATGTTGGGTATGTTTACGGCGATTCCACAGCGGGACAATCGGCTCTCTACCGCGTCGGCATAACCGGCATTCCCATCGTCAACGTCAACAACAACTGTTCCACGGGATCGACCGCCCTTTATCTGGCTCGGCAGATGGTGGCTATGGGCGCAGCCGACTGCGTTCTGGCTTTGGGCTTCGAGCAGATGGTGCCGGGCGCGCTGGGTATGGTTTTCACTGATCGCAAGCGCACGCTCGACAAGCAGCTTGCCGAGCAGATCGACATTCAGGGTTGGGACGAGCATGCACCCATGGCCGCACAGCAATTCGGCGGCGGCGGTGTCGATTATCAGAACCGTTACGGTGCCAAGGACGAAACCTTCGGCATGATCTCGGTCAAGGCTCGGCGCCATGCCGCCAACAATCCGCTGGCCCTGTTCCGCGACCCGATCACGCTTGAAGAAGTGATGCAGTCAAAGCATCTCTATGGCCCGATCACCCGCTTTCAGGCATGTCCTCCGACCTGCGGGGCTGCCGCTGCCATATTGGTGTCTCCTGCTTTTGCTGCGAAGCATAATCTTGATGCCGGCGTGGAAATCGTGGCGCAGGCGCTGACGACGGACGTGCAGGAGGGTCTCGACAGCAAGTCGATGATGCGCGTCATCGGTTATGACATGTCCAAGAACGCCGCGGATCAGGTTTACGAGGCGGCGGGCATCGGCCCCGAAGACATTCAAGTCGTGGAACTGCACGACTGTTTCACGCCGAATGAACTTATCACCTACGAGGCTCTCGGCCTTTGCTCAGAGGGCGGTGCCGAAAAATACATCATGGACGGCGGCAACACCTATGGCGGCACGCATGTCACCAATCCGTCCGGCGGCCTGTTGTCCAAGGGGCATCCACTCGGCGCGACGGGTCTTGCCCAATGTTACGAGCTTACCCAACAGATGAGGGGAGCTGCGGACAAGCGCCAGGTCGAAGGCGCGCGTTACGCACTGCAGCACAATCTGGGCCTGGGCGGCGCGGCGGTTGTCACACTGTATGGGCGGGGGTAATCATGCCTGTTGATCGCAAACATCTCGGCGAGGTGTCGGAGCCTCGCGTCATCGACGTGGAGAAGGGCCAGCTTCGCTTCTTCGCGAAGGCCACCAACGAGACCAATCCCATATATTTTGATGAGGACGCGGCTCGGGCTGCGGGCCATCCAACGATACCGGCGCCGCCGACGTTCCTGTTCAGCCTTGCGCTTGGCGCCCCTGCCAAGCGGGGCAACGTTCTGGATGCGGAAAATGGCATGGGAGTGGACATGCGCCGCATTCTCCACGGTGAGCAGAAGTTCGAATATCACCGGCCGATCTATGCCGGGGATCGTGTAACCCTGGTCACCACAACTAGCGAAATTTACGACAAGAAAGGCGGCGCATTGGAATTCATCGCGCAGGACACCGAGGCAACGAACGATGCCGGTGAACTGCTCGCATCCATGCGCGTGGTAACGGTGGTGCGCAATGGATAACGAAACAATCAAGGTTGGCTATACATTGCCGACCCATACTCAGGGTCCGATATCCCGGGCGACGCTCGCGCTGTTCGCGGGGGCATCCAATGATTATGTGCCCCTGCATATCGACAGTGATTACGCCAAAGCAGCCGGTATGGACGATGTATTCGGTCACGGGATGCTGTCCATGGCATATCTCGCGCAAATGCTGACGCACTGGCGACCCCAGGCTGCATTGCTGCGCTGGAATGTGCGCTTCACCGCGATCACACCGCTGTACGCGACTGTCATCTCAACCGGCGAAGTTGCAGAAATTCTTGAAGAAGCCGGCCGCCGCGTCGCCCGGATTACCATTCGCACAACAACAGACGCCGGCCTCGTCACCCTCGATGGTGAAGCCTTCGTCGCGCTGGATTGAAACAAGGGGAATGAAATTGGCAAAACTGGAAGGAAAAGTCGCGATCATTTCAGGATCGGGACGTGGTATCGGACGCGCTTTGGCGATCAAGCTGGCCTCGGAAGGCGCGCGCGTCGTCGTCAACGATCTTGACAAGGGCCCTGCGGAGGAAGTCGTCAACACGATCAAGGCAGCGGGCGGAGAAGCGGTCGCATGCGTCGGCAATGTCACCGACGTCGATTTCGGCGAACGCTTCGTGCAGACCGCGCTTCAGACTTTTGGTGGGCTGGACATCATCGTCAATAACGCGGGCTATACGCGCGACGGCGTGATCCAGAAGCAGACGGACGAGCAGTTTCAGGCCATCATGGATGTCCACGTAATGGCGCCGTTCCGTATCTTGCGGGCCGCTGCGGAACCGTTCCGGACCATGGCGAAGCAGGAAGCGGCGGAGGGCCGCGAGGTTATCCGCAAGGTAGTCAACATCTCGTCCATGGCCGGTACTCACGGCAATGCGGGACAGGTCAACTATTCTTCGGCGAAGGCCGCTCTGGTTGGCATGACCAAGACCTTGTCGAAGGAATGGGGTCGGCATAAAGTCTGCGTCAATTGCGTTGCTTTCGGCTTCATCGAAACCCGGCTTACCAAGCCCAACGACGATCCGGAAACCCAGATCGAAATCGAAGGCAAAACGATCAAGGCCGGTGTACCCGCGGCCATGCTCGACGCACTGAAGACGATCGTCCCACTTGGCCGTGCGGGCACGCCCGAAGAAGCGGCTGGCGGCATCTACCTGCTGTGTTCGCCTGAAAGCGACTATATCAGCGGTCAGGTCCTGATCGTCGGCGGCGGCGTCTCGATATGACGCAGGGTTCCGCTCTGTTGGTTGGTCGTGAGGGGTCGGTGGTAACACTGACCCTCAACCGTCCCGACAGCGGCAACGCGCTCAATCAGGAAATCGGAGAAGCCTTGTTGAGCGAGGCGCTTCGATGCGACAATGACGACAGCGTTCGCTGTGTCGTCCTGACTGGAGCGGGAAAGACATTCTGCTCCGGCGGCGACATCGGTGACTTCCGGAATGCCGGAAAGTCGATCGCGGAAATGGTCAGTGGCGGCGCATCGATGCTGCATGTGGCGCTCAGCAAGCTGGTCCGGATGAGCAAACCGCTCATCGTTCTGGTCAATGGTCCCGCCGGAGGTGCCGGGTTCAGCCTCGCGCTTATTGGCGACATCGTGATTGCGTCGTCTTCCGCGTATTTCACTGCGGGCTACAATGCGATCGGCATGACTCCGGACGGCGGGCTGACATGGATGCTCCCAAAGCTGGTGGGCCTCAGGCGCGCCCAGGAAATCGTCCTTACCAATCGCAGGATCACCGCCGAAGAGGCAACGTCGATCGGACTGATAACGCGCGTGGTCAGCGATGACATGTTGGCGGAAGAAGGCAAAAAGGTCGCTGCTGCGATGGCACAGTCCGCGACCGCGGCGCTGGCATCAGCAAAATCCCTTCTTTTGCAGAGCTTTGGCAATGGCCTTGAAACCCAGTTTGAACTGGAAGCCCGCGCAATTGCCCATGCGTCAGCGGGCAGCGAGGCCCGCGAAGGGTTTGCGGCTTTCATGGAGCGCCGCAAACCGGTGTTCAACGCATCCTAGTCCGGTCCTGACATGACTTTACGAACCCGCATCACAGAAATTCTCGGCATCGATCACCCTATTGTGCAGGGCGGCATGCAGCATGTCGGGTATGCGGAACTGGCAAGTGCGGTTTCCAATGCCGGCGGTCTGGGCATATTGACCGCCCTCACCCAACCCACTCCGCAGGCGCTCCGGGATGAGATCGAGCGGTGCCGGACCATGACGTCCAGACCGTTCGGCGTGAACATCACGGTCTTTCCCACGATCAATCCGCCGGATTATGCCGGTTACGCCCAAGCGGTTATCGACAGCGGCGTGAAGATCGTGGAAACCGCAGGCACCCAGGCGGTGCGCGAGATATGGGAACTGCTGAAACCCCATCAAGTCACGATCATCCATAAATGCACTGCCGTCCGCCATGCCGTTTCCGCGGAAAAGGCCGGCTGTGATATCGTTTCGATCGATGGCTTCGAATGCGCGGGACATCCCGGCGAGGACGACATACCGGGACTGATATTATTGCCAGCGGCAGCCGACAAACTCAAGATTCCTGTGCTTGCATCAGGTGGCTTCGGCGATGGCCGGGGGCTTGTCGCTGCCCTTGCCCTTGGCGCCGATGGCATCAATATGGGCACGCGCTTTTGCGCTACAGTCGAAGCTCCGATCCATCACAATGTCAAACAGGCAATACTGGATAACGACGAGCGCGGAACATTGCTCATTTTCCGCAGTCTCGGCAACACGGCTAGAGTGGGACGCAGCGCGATATCCGAGGAAGTCGTCCGGCGGCTGGCGGAACCGGAGGCCACCTTCGCCGATGTCAAGGATCTCGTTGCCGGATCAGCAGGCCGCGAAGTGCTGCGCTCTGGCGATCTGTCGCGCGGCCTTTTCTGGGCCAGCATGGTTCAGGGCCTTATTCATGACATCCCCACCTGCGATATACTGATTGACCGAATTATCACGGAAGCAGAAACAATCCTCTCGGACAGGCTGGGAAGCATGCTGATGAAGACGCCCTGTGGAGAGCTGCTATGAGCGGCCCGCTTGCGGGCAACCGCATAATCGAATTTGCAGGCATTGGCCCGGGCCCGTTCTGCGGGATGATGCTCGGTGATCATGGCGCGGAGGTTATCCGGATCGAACGGCCCGGTGGCCAGCTCGATCCCCGCGATGCGCTTTCCCGTAACCGGCGGTCTATCGTGCTCGACATGAAAACAGCCGAAGGGCTATCTATCGCGCGCGATCTTTGCCGCACGGCGGACGGAATAATCGAGGGGTACCGGCCGGGTGTCATGGAAAGGTTGGGCCTTGGCCCCGATGTCCTATTGGGAGACAATCCAAAGCTCGTATACGGTCGCATGACCGGCTGGGGTCAATATGGCCCCATCGCCCATGCCGCCGGACATGACATCAATTATATCGCATTATCCGGTGCGTTACACACCATTGGGCGCAAGGGACAGGCCCCGGTTCCGCCCATCAATTATGTCGGCGATTTTGGCGGCGGGGCCATGATGCTCGCGTTCGGCATGGTGTCTGCCCTGCTTTACGCCAAGACAACCGGCACCGGCCAGGTCATCGACGCCGCCATGACGGATGGTTCCGCCTTGCTGACGGGCATGTCACGATGGTTTTTCTCGGCGGGAGAGATGTCAGACACGCGCGGCGAGAACATGCTGGATGGAGCCGCCCACTTTTATGACAGCTATGAATGCGCCGACGGCAAATGGGTTGCGATCGGTTCGATCGAACCGCAATTTTACGCTCTTCTAAGACAAAAATTGGGGCTGGAGAACGATCCCGCGTTCGATGAGCAGCATAACAAGGCCGGATGGGACACGCTCAAAACAAAACTCGCCGCCATATTCCGGACAAAAACCCGCGAACAATGGTGCGCTCTTATGGAAGGCAGCGATGTGTGCTTCGCTCCCGTGCTCTCGATGATGGAAGCTACCCTGCATCCCCATAATATCGAGCGGGAAACATTCATGGAAATCGGCGGCGCGATTCAGCCCGCGCCAGCGCCCCGCTATTCCGTCTCCGTTACGGATAGACCCCGCCCCGCCCCCATGGTCGGCGCGGACGGTGTCGATATCATCGCGGAGCTCCGAGACTCTCGTGGCGATTGAGAGAATGAAATCGATGGTCGACGAAGCATCGGAGGCCGCTAATTATTTCGGTCATGTTTCATGTTTGCCGAGCTGTCATTCGTCGCCGGGGTGACACGCGGATTTCAGACCCGGCAAATCACTGTGGAGGAGCGACTATATGGCACGCGTTTTGGTTACCGGAGGTACCGGATTTGTCGGCTCCCATTGTCTGCTCCAGCTGCTTGCAGGCGGGCATGACGCATGCGCAACTGTCCGCGACCTAGCTCGCGGAGACGAACTCCGCGCGATGCTGCGTCAGGGCGGCGCCGGAGACGCGGCTGACACGGTCACCCTCTTCCGCGCCGATCTTACGGCCGATGAAGGATGGGCAGACGCGATGGCGGGCTGCGATTATGTGCTGCACGTCGCATCACCCTACCCCGCCACCATCCCAAAGAATGAGAACGAGTTGATCGTTCCGGCTCTCGAGGGAACATTGCGCGTTATGCATGCGGCGCGGGATGTCGGCGTCAAGCGCGTCGTCCTGACATCGTCCTTCGCCGCTGTGGGGTATGGCGCCAAGACGGAAGCGGAGAAGCTGTCCTATACCGAAGAGGACTGGACGGACATGAGCGATCCGGCGCTTCAACCTTATCATAAGTCAAAGACGCTCGCGGAAAAGGCCGCCTGGGATTTCGTAGCGCGAGAGGGCAACGGACTGGAACTGGCCGTCATAAATCCCGTGGGTATTTTCGGCCCGGTGCTGGGTTCCGACTACTCGACATCGATCATGATGACAAAGCGCATGCTGGACGGAGAAGTGCCGGGCTGCCCCGACATCTGGTATGGCGCGGTCGATGTGCGCGACGTCGCCGATCTGCACATCAGGGCGATGATGGACCCTGCCGCAAAGGGCGAACGCTTCCTCGCCACCGGAGGCGATTTCCTGAATGTGATTCAGACCGCCAAAATCCTGAAGGAAGGAGCAGGAACGGCTGCCCGTAAAGTCCCGACCCGGACGGTGCCCAACTGGCTCCTGCGTGTGGTCGCGCTGTTCGATCCGGAGGCGAGAGGTATGCTGCCCGAACTCGGCAAACGCAAGAATGCGTCCAATGAGAAGGCACGCCGCGTACTCGGCTGGAACCCAAAAAGCCCTGCGGAGGCGATTTTGGCCTCGGCCTCCACTCTCATGGAATTGGGGCTGCTGAAATCCGGCTAATTACCGGTCGATCAACGGATCACTGGGCAGGGGGCTAGGACGGATCGTCCTCCGGCCCTCTGTACCGAATGAGGGCATATTCTGCGCCACGGATATAATTTGCGCATTCTCTGGGCGAGGACGTGGTCGAGCAGTTGTCCGCTGCAACTGTGATCGGCTGAACGCTGGCCGTTGATTTTACCCACCGGCCAGCGTCCGACAATTACTGCTTGTTCTTTTCCTGCGCCTTTGCCCGAATATATTGACGAATATCCTGGAGTGTTTGATCGTCCAGATCCTGGAAGCGGGGCATACCGTTTGGAACCAGTGCGCCGTCATGGACCACCGACCGGAAAGCCTCCCAGTTGAGCGGAACGGCAGACGTACGCAGATCAGGCGCAGTTCCGCCTCCCCCAACAGCAAATCCGTGACACAGGCTGCAGATCAGTTCAAACTTCGCCATACCGCGCGCCTGAGCAGCCGCATCAGGACGATATTCTTTATCCTCAATGGGTTTGAACTGGCCTTTGACGAATGGCGGGATTGTCGCCTTCCCTCCCAGCGCAAAGGTCAGGACGCGCCGGGCCTGGTTACGATATGAAATATAGCTGGGCATCAACTTGCCGAACAGCCCATGCGAGTTGCCAATGCCGGTAATGACGGTGACATACTGCTTGCCGTTGTGCGAAAAGCTGATCGGAGGGGCCAGCACCGGGGCGCCTGCGTCGAACGACCAGACAACCTTGCCTTCCTTTTCCGAATAGGCCGTGAATTTTCCATCCAGGCTACCCTGGAATACAAGGCCGCCCCCCGTCGCCACCACGCCGCCGCTGAACGGACCCGGCGTAGGAACTTTCCAGATCTGCTTTTGCGTTACCGGATCCCACGCCTGAAGATAGCTTGTGCCAAAGGGCGCTCCCACGCCTTCGGGGTAATATTCGGCACTGGCGCCTGTATCTCCGATATTGTTCTGCGGCTGTTTCCAATTGTCGTAATCAACGCCTTTATCGTTCCACGCGTTCGCCAGTTCCACCGTAGGCAAATAGGCTAGCTGGCTCTTAGGGCTATACGCCATCGGCAACCAGCCATGAGCGCCGACAAGGCTAGGCCAGACAGTTGAAACTGTTTGGTTTTCGTAACGTTGCCCGGGGTTTTCGACTGGCCGACCCGTCTTCATATCAATATGGGAAGCCCAGGTAACCTTGGCAAATGGCTCGGCCGATATCAGCTCTCCATTCAACCTGTCTATGACGTAGAAAAACCCGTTTTTGGGTGCATGCAGGAGAACCTTACGCATCTTGCCATCGATTTTCAGATCGGCAAACTCGATATCCATGGTGCTGTTATAGTCCCAGGTTTCCGCCGGGACCGTCTGATAGTGCCATTTATAAGCGCCTGTCTTGCCATCAAGCGCAACTACGGAACTCAGGAACAGGTTGTCACCCTTACCTTTACTACGAATTCTGTAGTTCCACGGATAGCCGTTGCCTGTTCCGATGAAGACCGTGTCCGTCTCCGGGTCGTAAGCCATGGCATTCCAGGCGCAACCACCGCCGCCCATTTTCCACCATTCGCCGGCCCAAGTCTTCGCGGCCATCTTGGTGGTCCAGTCATTGTCCACGCCGGGCTGGCCCGGGACTGTGTAGAAGCGCCAGAGCTCCTTGCCGGTTTCCGCATCATAGGCGGTTACATAGCCGCGAACACCCGGCCCGGAATCCGCCCCGCCATGGCCGACGATCACCTTGCCGTTGAATATACGCGGCGCCCCGGAGATATAACGGACATTGTCCTTGGGATCGACAGTGAGCGCGGACCAGACTTCCTTGCCCGTCTTGGCATCAACCGCAATCAGGCGGCCATCCATGGTCCCTGTATAAATCTTGCCATTCCACCAGGAAATGCCGCGCGACCCCCAGGACTGGCGATTACGGAATCCCGAAGCTTCCTGCGCCTTGGGGTCGTATTGCCAAAGCTCCTTGCCCGACTCCACGTCGATTGCGTGCAGCAGGTTGGTGCGGTTGGCCAGATATAGCGTGCCGCCAACCTCGATGGGCAGCGTGTTCGACTGCCCATCGCCCAGATCGTGCGACCATACCAGACCGAGTTGCTCAACATTGCCGGTATTAATCTCATCCAGCGGGCTGTAATGCTGTTCGCCGTAAGTACGGCCATAGCCCGGCCAATCGTCGCCAGAAGCGGAATCCATATATTTTGCGGCAGCGGCCTTCGCAGACTCATCCATGTCGGGTTGGTCATTTTGCGCGGAATTCTGCGATTGGCACCCTATCAGGGCCAAAGCAGCCGTCCCCGCCAAAACCCAACCCAATCCTGCCTTCACCTGAAACCCCATCTGTTCTGCTCCCGGTTGTGGCGGCTTTTCCCCGCACAGTCTTTCCTCATCCGCTGTCGACGCCCCGTCGCCAACGAAAGCTGCTCTGACCGGTACCAACCCCCGATCGTAGATATATGGCTGTATTCGCGCCGTATCCTGGTCCCCGACCCGCTATCCACGCATAACCGCGCATAACTTCGGCTGACCTTTTCTGAAGCTATGGGTGGGGTAAAAAATGTCAACGAGATCAGATCGATCCCCCGGCAGTTGTAGGCTCTATTATTAAAAGGATGGCAAGTGGGTGATATAATTGCCCGCTGGAATGACCTAGCTTTCCATTTCATCAGATTAGCTGGCTTTGGCGCTTTGAAAACAATTATCGACTGTTGAAAGGCCATATTTACATGCGAAACCGAACTAGTGCTTATTTTCTCTCCAGTTTACTTTTGGCCGTATCGTCACCCGCTGGCGCGCAAGAGACCGTAATTGTCCCAAACGTTCTTGGCCCTGAAGGACCGCTGATCGTCAACGATGATCTATATTATGTTTCGTGGAATCCCGGTTCGCTTTTGCGGTGGGACGGCAAGAACGGAAAGGTTCTGAACGACCTCAAAGGGTGCAGCCATAACGGTCTTGCGCTAACCGGGGAGAATACGTTCCTCGTCGCCTGCACCGATCCTCATGGCGCCATCCTTGAAGTCGATCTCAACGGGAAAGAATTGCGCCGGTGGGATAGCGACGACATGGGTGGAGGGTTTGACGGCGGCGTCAACGACATTGCGATTGCCGCTAATGGCGGGGCCTACGCCACCATATTTGGCCCCTTCGCCGAGAAGGCGACAGCCATCATTGGGCGGGTAATATACAAGGCGCCGGGCAGCAACGTCTGGATCGAGGTGGCCAAGGATTTGAACTATGCCAATGGCATTGGTATTTCCCCAGACCAGAAGACGCTGTATGTGAGCGAAATGGTGGGCAATTCCATCATCAAATTCGTGATCGAGCCTGATGGAAAGCTCAGTCAGAAGTCAAATTTCGCGCTGCTTAACCTGCTCTTGCCCAACAAGAAGGACGGCTGGTGGAGTGGCCCGGACGGCTTCAAGGTCGACAAAAGCGGTAATATTTATGTCGCGCAGTTCCATAATGGCAGAATTCTAAAAATATCTCCCGATGGAACCCTGATCCACGCCTTCGACATTGCCGCAGGTGATGGTCCAACCAATGTCGCTTTTGATAAGGACGAGAAGAATATTTACGTGACAGTCCTCGACAAGGCGGACGACGCAATGGGAGATGCGAAAGGCAAAATCGTCAAAATTCCCAATACTCACTAGACGTTCGATTTATCAGCTAGGCCCCGGACAGGGCGTTCCGAAAAGGAGCGCCCTGTTTGCGTTGAAGCTGATTTCTTCAGCGCATCAAATGAGTTCGGGGCTGCACAGGCCGAACGTCTCTCTCGCCGAATGACCCGCCTCGAGAGAATTGACCCAGCCTTCTTCCCGTTTCAGTTTTTCCCGCGCACTCGCCAGATGCACGCGAGCAGCGGTTGGGGTGAGAACAGCAATTCCATCCCCATCGCCAATAATCAGATCTCCGGGGTTAACCGTGCATAAGCCTATCCTGACAGGCAGATTTATCGTGCCGCGCTCCGCCGATGTGGGTCCCCGCGCAGTTACCCCCCGTGCAAACACCGGAAAATTCGACCAAAAATTCAGTGTAGCGACATCCCTGATGGCACCGTCGCATATAACACCAGCGGCACCTCGCCTGCGCAAATGACCGCTGAGTATCTCCCCAATGACGGCGTGGCTGCAATTGCCGCCGGTGGCGATTACCAGCACGTCCCCCGGCCCGATCTCGTCGAGCACATAGGCAACAGCGCCAAAATCGGGCGGTTCGCAAGACGCAGTCACGGCGCGGCCAATCATATGAATGTGAGGACCGATAGCGCCGACTGGCCGTATCGCAGGATCGATGAGGCCGATCGTATCCGACATATCCACCGCAACCGCGGCCGGAATGGCACGCCAAGACTCAATCTCGCCGTCCGTAAGCCCATCAGGACGCCTGCAGATTTTAACCGCCATATCTTCTGATCCTAATCTGACCTTTGGCACGAGACGCCGCAGGTAAAATCTCCCCTGGGGCCAGGACCATGATTTGAGATCATGTAAAATATATACGTGTCAGGGAAGCAATGGAATTTTCAAGCCCGATCGCTTCAAATATAATGAGGATGCCGTTATTTTTATGAATACGCCTTTGCTGATGGATATGCGATTGGATCAACTTCTGATAGATATGCATCTTTCAGCATCGCCTCTCTTCACCCAGTTATCCAACGAAGTACCGCTGAGCCTGCCTGCGACCGATTGAACGATCGTCAGACAAGAGCCGCACATTTCGATCAAATGCGAACCGGGAACGTCTGAAAGGGTTTTCCGGCATCCAGCCATTCGAGCCGTTCGGCACGCAGGGCACCGCGTCGGACCTTGCCGGCGTCATCGCGCAGTTGCACTTCGACGATTTCATAGCTTTCAGGTCTCTTATAGGGCGCAAGTCGTTCAGAGATGAAAGCATGTACATCCTCGATCGCCACGGCAGCGCCGGGCCGCATTTCAAAGATCGCATGAACACGCTGTCCGAACTCGTCGCTGGGCAGGCCGATAGCGATGGAGCCTGCGACGGCAGGGTGCTCCTCGATTGCCGCCTCGATCTCGGCCGGATAGATATTGGCTCCACCCCGAATAATCAGGTCGGTCCGTCTGTCGGCAAGGAACAGATAGCCGTCGGTGTCGACATAGCCCATGTCGCCGAGCGACATACGCCCCGCATCGTCTAGGCGCGGCGCCGCGCCAATATAGTGAAAGCGGTCAACGGACGCAGCGGGGAAGAATATCTCACCTATTTCACCGGGCGTGCACATCTGCCCATCTGCGTTCCGCACCGTGATTGTATCGGGCGCAACGCGGCCGACCGAACCAGGCTTTTTGAGCCATTCGGCACCCGTAATCATTGTCCCCGGCCCTTCGGTGCCCGCATAGCCTTCGAGAACGCGATCCGGGCCGAGCCAATCGATCCAAGCCTGCTTGAGCCAGACCGGACAGGGTGCAGCCATATGCACGATGCGCTTCAGCGAGGAAAGATCGTAGGCATCGCGAACGTCCGGGGGCAGCGCCCAGATGCGGTGCATCATCGTGGGCACGAGGAAACACCATTCGATCCGCTCGCTCTCAACAAGCTGGAGCCATTTTTCAGGGTCGAAACGCTCCATGCCTACGACCCGGCTGCCCGAGACAAGCGCGAGAGTGCAGAAGAGAAAGGGCGCGTTATGATAGAGCGGGCCGGGATTCAGGATCGTTCCGTTGCGTGGCATATCGAGCAATTGGATCATCTGCTCGATTCTGGCGGTGATACAGGGTGGGCCATGATCGACAATCAACTTCGGCCGGCCGGTCGAGCCGCCACTGGCCACCGCCTTCCAATTGGATGCAGGCGGGCATGACGCCATCGTTCCGCTTTCCAGCGGCGCAGGCATATCACCCGGAATAAGCGCTGCATGATCTGGCGACAGCCCCGGAGAACCGATAACGACGCGCGGCGACGCAAGCGTGAGGATTTCTGCAAATTCGTTAGCGGGCAGCCGGTATGGCAATATGCAAGGAGTGGCACCGGCTTTCCATGCGGCGAAGGTCCATTCGTGATGGGCGATGCCGTTGGGAAGAGCGATCGCCACCATATCATCGCCCACGACGCCCGCCTTCAACAACTGCTGCGCCCGGGCGTCGGACCGTTGGTCGAGTTCGCGCCAGCTCAGGACATCTTCGCCATAGCGCACCGCTACGGCACCGGGCGTCGCTGTAGCGAGGCGTTTCAATACAGCACTGAAGCTTTCGTCCGTCATATCTTCGCTCCTCGGGCTCAAAGGCTCATATCTCCCCTGCCCAGATCGGCGGTTTGTGGCGCCACCATTCGACCGCATATTCCAATTGATAGGCAAGGGCGAGCAAGAGCGCTTCGCCGCCCGGTTTGGTCGCGAACTGAATGCCGACTGGTAACCCGTTGTCACTGAAGCCCATCGGCAAGCTGATCGATGGCGAACCGGCGAAATTATCGATCCAGCAATAGCCGGCATAGTCGACGAGATGGTCGCGCTGATCCAGCCATGCGGTGTCGGGGCCGAAAACACCAATGCGGACGATTTCGGTGCTGAACGTCGGCGTCATCCAGATATCTATGTCGTTCAGCATCGCGAGATAAGACGCGACATTTTCCTCCATGCACTGCCATGCAGCGTCATAGGATTCGTCATCGATCCGGTGTCCCTGCTCAACCAGTGTCTTCGATCGAAATTCCAGATCGTCCGATCCGATCGCTATACCGATCTGTCCGGACAGAAGCCCGAGCCGACGAGAGAACATGCCCTCGGTGACAGCGTGCAGCGCATCGACTGCTGCCGACGCGTCGAACGGCAGCCAACCGTCCGCGACGCTGTGCCCCAACCGTCCGAGCAGGTGGATCGTATCCGCAAAAACCCTAGCGACGCTGGCATCGGGATCGGCGCCGGTGCGCATGACCGCACTATAGGCACGAATGCGAAGTTTGCTCTCGACAGGCGCGCTGACAAGCGGAACCGGGGTGAAGGCTGCATCCCGTTGGCGCGTTTGCGTTGCTTCCAGCCAAAGGGCGGTGTCTCGCACCGTGCGGCTGACGCAGCCATTGACATTGAGGTCGGAGATCGCGCGCAGCGCCTCATCGCCGAAATTGCGGCCGCGTGACGGCTTGAGGCCCACCAGCCCGCACGGTGCCGCGCCATGACGGATCGAGCCCAGGCCATCGCTGGCATGGGCGATCGGCACCACGCCCGCCGCCACCGCCGCTGCGCCGCCCCCCGAGGAGCCTCCGGGGGTATGGCCCAGACTCCACGGATTGCGCGTCGGTCCGATCAGAGGGGATTCCGTGACCACGTTGAGTCCCAGCTCAGGCATCGTCGAGCGCGCGATCGAAATTAGGCCCGCATTGGCGATTGCTCTTGTATAGGGCGAGTCGTCCGGCGCAATGAAATCGCGCAGCGCAGCGGCGCCCCAACATGCGGGAACGCCCTTTTCCATGATCATGTCCTTGATCATGGTGGGAATACCCGCGAGCGGCCCTATGCGCGGTTCGGCCGCTTGCAGGCGCGCACGCTCGAAATTGGGCCAGGCGATGAAGTTGAGCTGGGGGTTAACCGCTTCGGCGCGCTCGATAGCGGATTCGACCAGCGCGGCCGGGCTGGTGCGCCCCTCATCGAGAGCCTCGCGCATGCTGACCATATCGGCAGGCCGGGCGTCGACTGAGAGTTTCGTCGTCATATTTCTTCTCCCGAGACTCCCGACCGGACTGCCCGCACCGTCATGGCATAAGGGCGCCAGGCAAGCGAAATGAGGATCGCAGCGGCCACAAGCGACGGCACACTGACAATAGTTATCGAATAGAGCATGCCTCGCGGCCCAACGATCATGCCGGAGATCAGACCAATCGCCAGCGGCGAGGCCGCAAGCGCCAGAGCGTTTACAATTCCCAGAAGAGCGAGAACCCGAGACCGCAAATGCGCGGGCGCAAGATCCTGAATAATCCCCGGCATCAGCGCTGAACCGGCAATGCCCATGGCAGCCTGAAATGCCGCTACCATATAGGCCTGAAAAGGTGAGGCCGTGAAAGGCAGGAATGCCGCTGCCAGCGGCGTCATCCACACGAAGAAGCTGGCGACCCTGATCGGCGGTATCCCGCCTGCATATTGCCCCAGCTTGAGCGCGAGGCCCGGCAGAAACACGCCCACCAGTGTCGCAACAGTGATCGCAGTGCCGAGACCGATGCCCACAGTCGCGGGGTCAATGCTGAAAGCGCGGGGCAAGGCGAGCGGAAACCATGTGAGGCCTGATGCCATTGCAACGGCCATGGCGAAGATCGAACCGAAAACACAGGCGAGTGTTCGCCAATGGGCTTTCGCATATGGCAGGGCGTCGAGCAGGGCTTCATTCGCGCCGCCCTCGCTGTGGCCACGCCGCACCGGAAGTCGTTGCCTCGCCACTGGCATCCTCATGATGAGAAGGAAAAACAGCGGACCTGGAATAGCGATCAAACCCATGGCGATACGCCAGGAATCGACCCCCTTGAGCCATTCGGGCAGGCTGTCCGGCGAAGATGCGAGCCATTGGAGCAGAGCACCACCGAGCGCCATGCCTAGGCCCGCCCCGAGCATGAATCCGGCATAGAAGATAAGATTGGCGGTGTTGCGCTTCCGCTCAGGAAACAGATCAGGGATCATCGCATAGACGATGGGGGCCAGTCCGGCCTCGCCAATGGCTATTCCGACCGTACCTATAAACAGGCCGCCGAAGCTGTCCTGAAAGGCGCAGAAAAAAGTAGCGAGCGACCAGATGCCTACGCCAATCGCCAGAATAAGACGACGGCCGAACCGATCCGCGAGCCAGCCCATGGGATAGCTCGCAATGCAGGCGAATATCGCCATGCCGAGGCCTTGCAGCATGCCAATCTGGAGATCGGTGAAGCTCAGCGTGCTCTGGAGCGACGGCGCAATCAGGCTGAGCATCTGACGAATGACGAGCGCAAGGAGAGTTGTCATGAGCAGGACGCCAAGGCCATACCACGCAAGGACCGCCCCGTGGGACGACTCATAGTCTGCAGGCCCGCTGGTCGGGGATGCCGGGAATGCTCTCATTTTACTCTGCATATCCACTCTCCAAGGCCTGCGCGCATCAGCGTCCAGCCGTCATCGATCTATCAATAATAAACAAGTTGACTTTATTGTAAATGAGGTAGATGAGTTGTGCATGCACAATTTTATCGTCCATCCACGAAAGGTTGACGCGCTGGCCCATAAGAGGCTGCGTCTGGTGGAGTAAAAGCCATGCAATTTTCGGTTCGCGCCACTCTCGATCAGTTCATGCTCCCGCACCCTTCGGGCAACGGAGAACTCATGATCAGCGTTGCGGCCCCCGCGAGTGGTTCCGACAACGACAGGATGCCAGTGCTGTATGTCGTCGATGGCGATTTTACCTTCGGTCTGGCCGCAGAGATTGCGCGTGTTCTCACAAGCGTGGCAGCCTTCCCCGCCTGCTATGTCGTAGGCATTGGCTATGACGCGGCATATGCCGACTTCCTGAAGCTGCGCACTGCGGATCTCTCGCCACCGATCCGGGCCGAATCGCTCAAAAGGCTGGGAGAAATTGGTGACGCCATCGGCGGCCACAATAATGGCGGCGCCGATGCTTTTCTTGCCTTTCTGATCGATACGCTCCGACCTGAGATCGCAAGCCGCTATCCACGAACTGACAAAGGCGAGTCGTTTCTCTTCGGCCATTCGCTCGGCGGTTTGTTCGCCGCCAACGCGCTGCTCACACGGCCAGACGCATTCTCCGCTTTCCTGATAAGCAGCCCGTCGCTTTGGTGGGATGGCTTCTCGCTGTTTCAGAAGCTGCCGACGTTCAGCGAACGCCTCGCGGAACTGTCTGAGCAACCGCGCATCTTCGTCAATGTCGGCGGCAAGGAACAGGATCTGCCGACCAGCGTGCCCGACGGAATCGACATAACATTAGAGCAGGCACGCGTTCAAATCCGGGCCTCACGCATGGTCGATGCGGCAAAGGAGTTCTCCGACGCACTGAGCGCCCGGGGGGCTGTCAATCTACGCCACATGACCTTTGCAGAGGAAGATCACGTCTCGGTCGCGCCAACCGCCATCCTTCATGGCATGCGTTTTGCCTTGCGGCGCGAAGGCTGAGACTCATGGAATTTATCGACAATATAAGGGGACTTAACATGCGAATTATAGCAGAAGCATTCACTGGAACCGCACTGGCCGTCATCATGGCTTCGCCCGCTACCCTCTGGGCGCAGGATGCAAATCAGTTTGCGACCGACGAAATTGTCGTCACCGCGCAAAAGCGGACGCAAACACTAATCGATGTAGCGCAATCGGTCTCTGTCGTGTCGAGTTCCACGCTTGAACAGCAGGGCGCCACCAACTTCAGCGATTATCTGAAGAATGTGCCGAGCCTGCAGCTGGTTCAGGGCACGCCCGGCCAGGGACGGCTCGTATTGCGCGGCATCAACACCGGTGGCGTCGCATCGACGGTCGCAGTCTATATCGACGAAACGCCCTTCGGTTCCAGCACCGGGCTTGCCAACGGCGCCGAACTGGCCGGCGATTTCGATTCGTTCGATATCGATCGAATAGAGGTTCTGCGCGGTCCGCAAGGAACGCTCTATGGCGCAAGCTCACTGGGCGGCCTGCTGAAATTCGTTACCAATGCCCCCTCGACCGCTGGCTTCGAAGGCAAGGTTCTGGGTGGCGTCGAATTCACGGATGGAGGCGACGCCTCTTATCGGGGTGCGGGCATGATCAATATCCCGCTTGGTGAAACCCTGGCATTTCGGGCATCTGGTTCCTATCGCAAGCAGGGCGGCTATATCGATTCGATCGGCACCGCTGGATCCAGTGTTCATAAGAATATCAACGATTTCGACAATTACGGTGGCCGCGCCTCCCTGTTGTGGAAACCCGACGCCAATCTGAGCGTCCGGCTGAGCGCACTGCTCCAGAACATCGATGCCGATACATCGAACTTCGTTGAATCGGACCCTGCAACCTTGAAGCCGCTCTATGGCGGGCTGACGCAATCCGAATATATTCCCCAGTTCAGCAACATTAAGTACCGGCTCTACAGCGGCACGGTTGAATATGATTTTGGCCCTGTGACTCTGACGTCCGCGACGGGCTATAGTCAGCAGCTCCAGTCATTCCGGGCTGATTACTCCGCAAATCTGGCGCTCGTGCTTGGAGGTGCCTATGCCTATTTCGATCAGCAAACCGAAAACCGCAAATGGACCCAGGAACTGCGTCTCGCGTCCAATGGCGGCGACTTCATCGAATGGCTGGTCGGCGGCTATTACACGCATGAAAAGGGCAGGATTTTCCAGAATCTGGGGTCGGCCGTGCCCGGTACGCCGGGCACATTAACGCCAATCGTCCTCCCGTTCGATCTGGCGGTTTATAGCCTCGACTCCCGATATGAGGAGATCGCCGGTTTCGCCAATGCGACCCTGCACCTTGCCCCCTGGTTCGATATCGACCTTGGCGGACGGTATAGCCACAACAGCCAGCGCGCCAGTCAGGTGACCGACGGTGTTCTGCTGGGTACCAGCGTCATCGACAACCTCAAGTCGTCCGACAGCGTCTTCACCTATTCGGTGGCGCCCAAGATCAAATTCGGCAAGCAGGCATCCGTTTATGCGCGTGTCGCAAAGGGATATCGTCCGGGCGGTCCGAATGTCGTTCCGGTGGGCGCCCCGGCCGGTACGCCGACGAGCTACAAGTCCGACACCGTCACCAGCTATGAAATCGGGTTCAAGGGCGACACCGCCGATCGAAGCGCATCGATCGAGGCTGCGCTCTATCATATCGACTGGACCGACATTCAGCTTGCCGCCGTCGTCAACGGCTTCGGCGTCAATACAAACGGCGCAGGTGCGGATGTCGACGGGTTTGAAGTTACCGCAACCCTCCGGCCGACGCGTGGATTGGTGACGTCGGTGAACTTCTCTCTCAATGACGCAAAGCTCAGCGGCGACACCGATCCGATTGTCGTCGGCGCGGTTAAGGGTGACCGCCTGCCCTTCACGCCCAAATATGCCGTCAGCGTCAACGCCGACTATCAATGGGATATCGGCGGAGACAGCACGGCTTCGATCGGAGGTTCGATCCGATCGCTTTCGCAGCAATCGGGGAATTATGATCCGGGCTATCTCGCAACTTTCAACCATTTCGCTAGGGTACAGGGATATGAAGTGCTCGATCTTCGGGCCGGCCTTACTTTCGGTCGCTACGCTATCAATGCCTATGTCAATAACCTGACGAATAGCGGAGGGATCACGGCGGTGCAGAATCTGGCCGGGCTCGCAGAGCTTCCCAGGAACGCCAACGGCGCGATCGGAACGAGCGTTCTTCGTCCGCGCACTGTCGGCTTCAACCTTACGGCCGGGTTCTAATTTGCTGGTGGTTTACGGGAGCGAGATGGCCGCGATTGAGGAAGTCCGGCCATCTCCTACCGCCTCCATGCAAATATATGTGCAACGACGGAAATCACATCTATGAGTATGCCGAAAATTGCCACAGATGGTCCGAGGATGCAGGTCGCCACCGCAAAGCCGCGTCGCAGTCAGGCTGATCGCAGCGCAACCACGCGTGCCAAGGTGATTGAGGCGGCGCGCGATGTTCTGTGCGCTCAGGGGTATTCGGGCGCGACGATGCACGCCATCCGTGACGCAGCGGGCATGAGTCTTGGCGCTATCCAGCATCAGTTTCCGACCAAGGCGAAGATTATGGCAGCGGTCGCTGCGGAATTTTCGGCTTATCGAACCCGGGTATACACCGACGCCATCCGCCGGGGCAGGACACCGCGGGAGTCGATGGAAAATTTGATCGACGCCAATTTTGAAATGGTCTGTCGACCGGAGATGGCAGCCGTGCTTGAAATCCACCTTGCCCGTCGCAATGATCCGGATCTGGATCAGGAAGTTGGCCCCGGCACACGCCGCTTCGACCGGCGCGTCCGACTTTGGGCATATAAAATCCTTCATGCGGCAGGAATTGATGAGGCCGAAGTGCATCAGGATCTGCAACTTCTCAACAATGCCATCACGCGCGGCTTGACGGTGGAATATATTCGAAACCCCAATGCGCCTGCAATCCAGCGAGCAATACGGCTCTGGAAAGCGCAGATGCTGGATCTGATTTTCGGCGCTTGATCGATGTCCTTTGTTGCCGTCCCGCAGATGATCGTGTCGCGCAGCGCCGCACAGCAAGCGGCCTGATCGAACGATGCGCCTTTACGTCCAGGGAACGGGGTCGCTGGAATTCCCTCTCCGCTTACTCAACCTGCTTGCGCAGCAAGGCGCCGTCGTAGAACATGTGACGATGGATATAGCTGACTGCGGTTATGGCGTGTTGGTAAATACCATAGCTATGCCCCCGGAACGCAACACGCTTATCGTCGAGAAAATACGGTCGATGGTGCTGGTGAGCAATGTGGTGGTGCTCAAAGACGAGACCGTGTGATACGGCTCCGCCAATGAACAGATATCGGGAAATTCTCCCGAGGCAGATTCATGCATGGAACAGGGCTTGGCCGCTGGAGCATGTTCGACATCCGGGTTCCTGCGACTGACTTCTGGAACCGGCTATCTGGTCTTGGCTACACTCAACGGTGCCCCAAAATGGCATTGCCGAATAATCCGAGGCGGCATCAAATGGTGTTCTGGGTGCCCAGAATCCGTTCCGCCTGCACCAGATGAGGGCGATCGATCATCTTCCCATCCAGTTTGAGCGCCCCCGCGCCGGGGTTGGCCGCAAATGCCTCTACGATCGCACGCGCTCTCTCCAACTCCTGCTCGCTAGGGCTGAACCCATCATTGATGACAGGCACCTGACCGGGATGAATGGCCATCATGCCGGTAAAGCCCTCGCGCCGTCCGCGCTCGACATAGGCCGCCAGTCCCTCGGTGTCGGCGATGTTCGGATAAACCGTTTCGATAGCCAGCACGCCGGCCGCATGGGCAGCGAACAACACCAGTGAGCGCGCCATCTGGTAAGGCGGCGTATACAGGCCATCGGCCTCACGCGCGCTGATCGCGCCGATAGCGGCAGGCAGGTCTTCCGCGCCCCAGGTCAGCCCGGCAAGCGCATCGGAAACTTCCGCATAGCTGGCAAGCGTGAAAACCGCGGAAGGTATCTCGCATGCGATCGGCAATATGGGAGGCAGCGGCCGTTTCCCCGCAAGCGCCTTCACCGCCGCGATGGAAGCGGCGCCATTCGCCTTTGGCAGCATGATGCCGTCAGGCCGTGCATCCAGAACCGCATCCAGATCCGCCTCGATCATACCGCTGTCGAGCGGATTGACGCGCACGAATACAGGGGTGGGGTGACCCGCGCCGAGCCATTCAGCGATGGCGCGACGGGCCGCAGGCTTGGCTTCCGGTGAAACAGAATCCTCAAGGTCCAGAATCAAGGCGTCAGCACCACTTGCCACGGCTTTGGGAAACCGTTCCGGGCGGTCGCCGGGCACGAATAGGAGGGATCGAAGACGCATATCAGGCAAACTCTATCAGCATCGGATCGATTGGACCCATATATATATGGGCTCCATCCTCAAGGAAAATCCGGCAAACGAGGCCGAACGATGGAACGGGGCTGCATATAAATTCTGCATGGCCAAGGCCCAACGCAAGGAAAAGCTGCATGAACGGCAAGTCCTGCCTTGCAATTCCCGTCATTCTGAGCCATAGGCCCGCCTTCGCAAAACGGGAAGCCGCCAGCGAAAGAATGAATGGACGACAGCCGGAGGGGCGTTCGCATGGTGCGACGTCAGCAATCGGCCAACAGAAAAGGCAAGCAACCATGCCGCAATATGAGCATGTATTTCTTGCGCGTCAGGATCTGACCCAGGCCCAGGTGGACGCGCTGGCGGAAAACGCCACAGCTATTGTCGAAGCGAATCAGGGCAAGGTCACGAAGGTCGAGAATTGGGGCCTGCGCTCGCTCGCCTACAAGATCGCCAAGAACCGCAAGGCGCATTATGTGATGCTCAATATCGATGGCCCCGCAGGCATCGTTCTTGAGCTGGAGCGCCAGACCCAGATCAACGAAGACGTGATCCGTTACATGACCATCAAGGTCGACGCGCTGGAAAGCGAGCCGTCGGTGATGATGCGCAAGAGCGATCGCGGTGGCCGCGATGACCGCGGCGGCCGTGGTGACCGGGGCGACCGTCCTGATCGTGGTGATCGCGGTGATCGTGGCCCGCGCCGCGATCGTGACGGCGAATAAGGAGAATTTGAACCATGGCACGCCCATTTTTCCGCCGCCGCAAGAGCTGCCCCTTTGGCGCCAAGGATGCACCGAAAATCGATTACAAGGACGTTCGTCTGTTGCAGGGCTTCGTGTCCGAGCGCGGCAAGATCGTCCCGAGCCGCATCACTGCGGTTTCCGCCAAGAAGCAGCGCGAGCTGGCCACCGCCATCAAGCGCGCCCGTCATCTGGGCCTGCTGCCCTATATCGTGAAGTGAGGGAGTAGAAGACATGGAAATCATTCTGCTCGAACGAATCGAGAAGCTGGGCGCGATCGGTGACATCGTCACCGTCAAGGACGGCTATGCCCGCAACTATCTGTTGCCCAACCAGAAGGCGCTGCGTTCCAACAGCGCCAACAAGGCTGTGTTCGAAGCCAATCGCGCGCGGATCGAGGCGGACAACGCCGCCCGTCGCGCCGACGCCCAGAAGGATGCCGGAACGGTTGACGGCCATCAGATCGTTCTGATCCGCCAGTCGTCCAACGCCGGCCATCTCTATGGCTCGGTTTCGGTGCGCGACATTGTCGAGGCGCTGCATGCCGATGGTCACACGATCGTCACCAAGGCCATGATCGTGCTCGAACGCCCGATCAAGACGCTCGGCGTGTTCGACGTCAAGGTCTCGCTGCACCCGGAAGTGGCGGTCACTGTTCAGGTGAACGTCGCGCGTTCGCCGGAAGAAGCCGATCTTCAGAAGGCGGGCGTCGATGTGATGGCCAGCATGTTCGAAAAGGACGAGGCTGGCTTCACGGAAGACTATGACCCCAATGCCGAGCCGGGTGAAATCGCTGGCGAGCGCGAGGAAGAGGTTGCGGAAGCCACGGAAGACGAAAGCGAAAGCACCGAGGACTGAACGCTTCCATACCGATCAGGATACAGGAAACCCGCCGGAGAAATTCGGCGGGTTTTTTATGGTCCCAAAACGCAATTTGCGACGAGCCGTGGCAAAAACGCCGGTAGCCTCCCCGCTTTTGCCCCAGATCGCCTGCCCAGGGCGTTGCGTAAACGGCCTTGCGATGGAATAGTCTGGCCGGGCCGCGTCCTGCGGCCGTTTGATCGCCAACGAAACAAGGACTAACTCCATGAAATCACTGAATGTTATCGCCGCATTTGCGGGTGCGCTGGCCTTTGCCGGAGCGACTCCCGCTTTCGCTCAGGAAACCGAGCATGATGCTCATAAGCATGAGGCCGCAGCACCCGAAGCCGCCCCAGCCGAGCCCACGGCCGAGGAAGCCGCTCCTGCTGCTGCGGAAGAAGCTGCCCCTGCTGCTGATGCCGCCGAAAAAAGCGCCCCTGCACCTGCTGCCGAATAATATCGGCTAGAGCATCGTGCAGAAAAGTGGGCGGGCCGGAGTCACGTGCCTCCGGCTCGGGTTTTCTGCTAAAACGATGCGATAACAAAAGATAGAGCGCGCCGACCGATTGGGATTTAACGCAGCGCGCTCTAAAGGGCTTATGGGCGCTCCGGATCAGATCCGGAGCGCCCATTTCACATATGCATGAAATCGCGCGGATGGCTTTGCATATGCGCGCCACCGTCGACCGCGATCACCTGCGCCGTCACCGAGCGCGCCTGCGCCAGATACAGCACCGCAGCGGCGATTTCTTCCGCTTCGGGCAAACGCCCCAGCGGCATCAATCTGGCCAGCCGCGCCATATGCGCCGCATCATAATCGTCCGTGGCGATCGTCAGCCCCGGCGCGACCGCATTGACGCGGATGCCATGCCCGGCCAGCTCGCGCGCGGCGATGCGCGTGAAGCCGGCAAGCGCCTGCTTCGCCAGCGTATAGCCAAGCTGGTCGCCATGCGGATTGGCGAGACGCTGATCGAGGATATTGATGATGGAACGATTATGCCCGCTTCCTTCGGATGCTTTCGCAAATGCCTGCGTCAGTAACACAGGCGCGGCGCAATTAACGGCATAATGCCGCATCAGATCGCTTTCGCTGACATCTTCCAAACGATCCTGACCGAATAATGCCGCGCTGTTGACCAACAAATCTGGCGCACGGCCGAAATGCGCGACCACCGCCTGCATCATCTCGCACGCAGAGGCGGGTTGCTCGAAATCGGCAACGAAGCCGCCCCATTGTGCGCCGCTTTCGTGCAAGGCGCCCTCCAGTTCCGGAGCCAGAGCGACATCATGGCTGCCGTGAATGGCGAGCGCATAGCCAGCATGCGCCAGATGTGCCGATATATATCCGCCCAGACGACGATGTCCGCCCGTTACAAGCGCAAGCGGCCTTTCGTTCCCCATGATTATGACCCCATCAGGCGCAACACTTCCTCGCGGCTTTTGTCATCATCGCGGAACACGCCCATCATGCGGCTCGTCTTCATCACGACATCGGGGGTGCGCACGCCGCGGCCCGTCATGCAGCCATGGGTCGCTTCGATGACGACGGCCACGCCGCGCGGGTGAAGATTGTCCCAGATGCAATCAGCAACCTGCGCAGTGAGGCGTTCCTGCACTTGCAGCCGCCGCGCAAAACCATGCAGCACGCGCGCGAGCTTTGATATGCCGACGACATAATCGCCCGGCAGATAGCCGATATGCGCGACGCCCGTTATCGGCGCCATATGATGTTCGCAATGGGAGTGAAACGGAATGTTGTTGAGGAGGACGATCTCGTCATAGCCGCCGACTTCATGAAATATCCGGGAAAGATGATAGGCGGGATCTTCGGCATAGCCTTCGCAATATTCCTTCCACGCGCGCGCAACCCGTTTGGGGGTGTCGAGCAGTCCTTCCCGCTCCGGATCTTCACCCGACCACCGGATGAGCGTGCGGATGGCATCCTGCACATCGTCGGGCACGTCTGGTTTGAGGGAATGCCTGTCCATCTGATCCACATTTGCCATTTCGTTCATTTGCGCTCTCTTTTCGCCTGTCACGCTCTCCACATCGCCCATATGGGCTTTGCCGCCCGAAATGCCAGAATTTCCTGATATTCGTCTGCAAGCGAATATTCGGGCGATTAATTGGAAAAGAGATCCGGGCGATTGAAAAAATTTCGATGCATATGAGTCGCGCTAACACCGCAATGCCGTAGCGACAACCGCAACTTTTAGCCGAAAAGGCTGGTTTCCTGCGGATTCTCCGGGCTTGAACTTCTCGCAAAGTGGCGCACATTAGGGACAACAAGAGACAGGAGTGAGCGCATGGAAGCCTATATCTACGATGCGGTGCGCAGCCCGCGCGGCCGCGGTAAAAGCGACGGCTCGCTCCACGAAATCACACCCATAGAATTGGCGACGCAGGTGCTGCAGGCTGTGCCCCGGCGCACCGGCATCGATACCGCCGATATCGACGACGTGATATTGGGTTGCGTCACCCCGGTAGCGGAACAGGGCGCGGATATTGCTCGCGTCGCCGTCATCAATGCGGGCTATGACGAGCTGGTGCCCGGCGTGCAGATCAACCGCTTTTGCGCATCAGGGCTGGAGGCCGTCAATATGGCGGCGGCCAAGGTGGTATCGGGTGAAGCGCAGTTCGCCATTGGCGGCGGGGTCGAGTGCATGAGCCGCGTACCGATGGCATCGGACGGCGGGGCATGGGCGAGCGATCCGCGCGTCGCTTATGATACCTATTTCGTGCCCCAGGGCATCAGCGCCGATCTGATCGCCACCAAATTCGGCTTTTCGCGCGAGGATTGCGACGCTTATGCGGTCGAAAGCCAGAAGCGCGCGAAACAGGCTTGGGACGAAGGACGCTTTGCCAAGTCGATATTGCCAATCCGCGATGTGATCGGCGAGGTCGTGCTCGACCATGACGAACATATGCGCCCCGGCACGGATATGCAGTCGCTCGGTGCATTGAAACCCAGTTTCGAGGCGATGGGTGAGCAGATGCCGGGTTTTGATACCATCGCTCTGCTGCGCTACCCGGAAGTCGAAAAGATCAACCATGTCCATCATGGCGGCAATAGCTCCGGCATCGTCGATGGCGCGGCTGCCGTGCTGGTCGGCAGCAAGGCGATGGGCGAGAAATATGGGCTTAAACCCCGTGCCCGCATCCGCGCCGCAGCCTCGATCGGGTCGGAACCGACGATCATGCTCACAGGGCCGGAAAGCATCGCAAGGAAGCTGCTCGACCGGGCGGGCATGAGCACGTCCGATATCGACCTTTGGGAATTGAACGAAGCCTTCGCCAGCGTCGTGCTGCGCTATATGCAGGCGCTGAACCTCGACCATAAGCACGTCAATGTGTGCGGCGGCGCGATTGCGATGGGCCATCCACTGGGCGCGACCGGGGCGATGGTGCTGGGCACCGCGCTCGACGAGCTGGAGCGAACCGGCAAGGGCACAGCGCTCATCAACCTGTGCGTGGGCGCGGGGATGGGCACCGGCACAATCATCGAACGCATCTGAAATCGGTAACGGAGAGGAATGAGACCATGACCAATACGATCCGTTATGATGTGGATGGCGACGGCATTGCGACCTTGACCATCGATGTGCCGGAGCAGTCGATGAATGTCATCGGTGCGGAATTTCTCGCCGACCTTGACACGCTGGTCGAGCGTGTGACGAGCGACGAAGCAGTCAAGGGCGCGGTGATAGCATCGGGCAAGGCGAGTGGCTTCATGGGCGGCATGGACCTGAAAGCCATGGAGACAATGCTGCTCACCGGAGAGGGCGGTATGGCGGGGCTGTTCACTCGTGTATTCGAACTGAACCGCGTATTGCGTCGCCTTGAAACCTGCGGCAAGCCCTTCGCCTGCGCGATCGAGGGCATATGTGTAGGCGGCGGGTTCGAGATCGCCCTCGCCTGCCATCGGCGTATTGTCGGCGACAACCCCAAAACGCAGCTCGGCCTGCCCGAATGCATGTTGGGGCTTTTCCCCGGCGGCGGCGGCAGCCAGCGTATGCCGCGCATCACTGGGGTGCAGACGGCGCTCATGTATATATTGCAGGGCAAGCTGTTCCCGCCCAGCGAGGGAACAGCGCTCAAGCTCATCGACGAGGTGGTGCCCGCCGGAACCGCGCTCGACGCCGCGAAGGCCTGGGCGAAGGCCAATCCTTCCGCCGCGACGCAACCCTGGGATGTGAAAGGCTTCAAGGTGCCCGGCGGCGCGGGCGCGATGAACCCCAATTTCGTGCAGACTTTCGTTGGCGCAGTGCCGATGACCGTCAAGCAGACGCAGCATAACATCAATGGCCCGATCGCGCTGCTTTCCGCTGTCTATGAAGGGCTGCAACTGCCGATGGACCGGGCGATCCGTGTCGAATCCAAATATTTCGCGCGCGTTCTGGCCGATCCGCAGGCGCGTAATATGGTGCGCACATTGTTCGTCAACAAACAGGCTGCGGAACGCGGCGCGCGGCGGCCCAAGGATGCAGCCCCTTCTCCCACCAAAAAGCTCGCCATGCTCGGCGCGGGCATGATGGGCGCAGGCATCGCCACCGTTTCGGCGCAGGCGGGCATGGAGGTGATGCTGCTAGACCGCGATATGGCGTCCGCTGAAAAGGGCAAGGCGCATGCGCAGGGCGAGCTGGAAAAGCGCGTCGCCAAGGGCAAGATGACGCCCGAAAAAATGATGGAAATCTTGGGCCGCATCACGCCCTGCACCGATGTGGCGGACCTCAAGGGCTGTGATTTCGTGATCGAAGCGGTGTTCGAAGATCCGGGCATCAAGGCGGAGATCACCCAACGCGTCGAGGCGGTGCTGGGTGCCGATACGATATTCGGGTCCAATACGTCGACATTGCCGATCACGGGTCTTGCGAAGGCATGGAGCAAGCCGGAGAATTTCATCGGCATCCATTTCTTCTCGCCGGTCGAGAAAATGCCGCTGGTCGAGATTATCCTCGGCGAGAAGACCGGGCCGCAAGCTATTGCCAAGGCGCTGGATTTTGTCGCGCAAATCAGGAAGACACCGATTGTCGTCAACGACAGCCGCGGCTTTTATACCTCGCGCTGCTTCTCGACCTATGTGAGCGAGGGCACGCAGATGGTGGCCGAAGGCGTCAACCCCGCACTCATCGAAAATGTCGGAAAGCAGCTCGGCATGCCGGTCGGGCCACTCGCAGTTTCGGACGAGGTATCGATCGAGCTGGGCCACAAGATCCTGTCGGCAACCAAGAAGGAACTGGGCGACGCCTATAAGGGCACGCTCGCCGACGATGTGATCGAGAAAATGGTGGTCGGGCTGGGACGGCTGGGCCGCAAGAACGGCAAGGGCTATTATGACTATCCCGCCGACAAGAGTCCCAAGCATCTCTGGCCCGGTCTGGCCGAGCATTTCCCGCGCGCGGCGCATCAGCCGACCCCGGCAGAGGTGCGGGAACGGCTGCTTTATCGCCAGCTCATCGAGTGCGCCCGCTGCTATGAGGAGGGTGTGTTGAGCGCCCCGGAAGATGGCGACATCGGCGCAATTTTCGGCTGGGGCTTTGCACCATACACCGGCGGACCGTTCAGCCATATGGACACCGTCGGCATCGCCAAGGTCGTCGAGACGCTGGACAAACTTACGCAGCTTCACGGTGACCGCTTCACGCCAACCAGCCAGCTGCGCGCGATGGCGGCGAAGGGCGAAGGTTTCTATCCTTCCGTGGCGAAAGCAGCGGCCTGATAGACTGTCTGGAAATTGGCTAAAAGGCCAATTTCCGGTTTCGGTGCCAGCCCGCTCCCCCGCCCAACCACCCGATATTGTATCGTATCCTATCGGGTGGTTGGGCGGGGGAGCGGGCTGGCACCGCATTTCCAGACAGACTCTGAGCATATCATGATTGCCCTGCTTGCCTCGCCTCTATAACGGAGGCGATCGCAAGCAGGAGATGATGATGAACACAAAACCGGCGGTATTGGTGACAGGCGGGGCTGGCTATATCGGCAGCCATGCCGTGCTCGCGCTCAAGGATGCGGGCTGGAACGTCGTCGTTATCGACAATCTCGTCACCGGCTTTCGCTGGGCGGTGCCGGACCATGTGCCTTTTTGTCAGGCTGATATTGCAGATCAAGACGTAGTCGAGGCGCTGCTGCGCGACCATGGCATCGGCGCAATCCTCCATTTTGCGGGGTCGGTGGTGGTGCCGGAGTCGGTCGAAAACCCGCTCAAATATTATCACAACAATACCGCCAAGAGCCGGAGCCTGATCGAGAGCGCGGTGCGCTGCGGCGTCAGCCACTTCATTTTTTCCTCAACCGCCGCGACCTATGGCATCCCGGAGGTCAGCCCCGTGCGCGAGGATTGTCCGCAGCGGCCGATCAACCCGTACGGCATGTCGAAGCTGATGACCGAGATCATGCTGGAGGATGTCGCCGCCGCGCACCCGATCAACTACTGCGCGCTGCGCTATTTCAATGTCGCAGGCGCGGACCCGCAAGCGCGCAGCGGGCAATCGACCGCAGGCGCAACGCATCTCATCAAGGTTGCGGTCGAGGCAGCGCTGGGCAAGCGCGGGCATATAGGCGTGTTCGGCACTGATTTCGATACGCCGGATGGCACGGGCGTGCGCGATTACATCCATGTCAGCGACCTTGCCGCCGCGCATGTGCTGGCGCTGGAGGCTTTAATCGCACAGCCGGAGCGCAACCATCGGCTCAATTGCGGCTATGGCAAGGGCTTTTCGGTGCTTGAGGTGCTCGATGCGGTGGACCGCGTTACCAATATGCGGATCGAGCGGCGGATCGAAGGGCGGCGTGCAGGCGACCCCCCTGCCCTCATCTCCGACAACAGCGCGATCATGGCCGCTTTTCCATGGCAGCCGCAATATGCGGACCTCGATGTCATCATCGATCATGCCTTGAATTGGGAACGGCGTCTCGATGAAATCAGGCCGGAAGCCTGAGCGATTCCCTCGCCCTTATTCACTGCCTAAAAAATGGGCATTGGAGTGTAAAAATGCCTGATATGCAAGCATTATGGACATTTGATGCTGCATCGCGGAAAGTCCGTAGCCGAGTCGCATTTCATGCAAATGAAAAACCTGCATGAAATTTCATGCGACTTGCGGGCGAGGGGGGATGCTCACATGCTGGCTGCACAGTTGTCGCTGGTGAAATCACCCTCCCGAGACGAAGGTTTGAAGTGGGAATCTTATGAAGAAGATCGAAGCAATCATTAAGCCGTTCAAGCTCGACGAGGTGAAGGAAGCCCTTCATGAAGTGGGCGTATCGGGCATTACCGTGACCGAGGCCAAGGGCTTTGGCCGCCAGAAAGGGCATACCGAGCTCTATCGCGGCGCGGAGTATGTCGTTGATTTTCTTCCCAAGGTGAAGTTGGAAGTTGTGGTGGAAGCGAGCATGGCCGAGCGCGTGGTGGAAGCGATCGCCAACGCTGCGCAGACCGGCCGGATCGGCGACGGCAAGATTTTCGTATCGCCGATCGAAACCGCTTTGCGCATCCGCACCGGCGAACGCGACAGCGACGCCATCTGAGAGAATTGAGTTCTAAAGACCGCGCGCTGTCAACGCGCGGGCATTATGTGATGTGAAATGCCGACCACGCGGGGGAACCGACTGGCGGGAAGTGAAGAAAGGTATCGAACAATGGCGAACACGCCCAAAGACATTCTGAAAATGATCGAGGAAAAGGAGATCGAATGGGTCGATGTTCGCTTCACCGATCCCAAGGGCAAATGGCAGCACCTCACCATGTGCGCGAGCGTCATGGGCGAAGACGAGTTGAACGATGGCCTGATGTTCGACGGCAGCTCGATTGAGGGCTGGAAGGCCATCAACGAGTCGGACATGATTTTGAAGCCCGATCTTGACGCGGTCTACATCGATCCGTTCAGCGCGACCCCGATGATGATCCTGATTTGCGACATCGTCGAGCCTTCGAACGGCGAGCTTTATGCGCGCGATCCGCGCTCGACCGCCAAGCGCGCCGAAGCCCATGTCAAGGCGCTCGGCATCGGCGACACCATCTATGTCGGCCCCGAAGCCGAATTCTTCATGTTCGACGATGTCCGCTTCGGCACCGGCTATGACGGCAGCTTCTTCAAGATCGACGACATCGAACTGCCCACCAATTCGGGCCGTGAATATGACGGCGGCAACCTGGGCCACCGTCCGCGCGCCAAGGGCGGCTATTTCCCGGTCGCACCGGTCGACAGCTGCATGGACATTCGCGGCGAGATGGTTTCGACCATGCTCGAAATGGGCCTGCCCTGCGACAAGCATCACCACGAAGTTGCGGCCGCACAGCATGAGCTGGGCCTGACCTTTGGCACGTTGGTCGAAACCGCCGACCGCATGCAGATCTACAAATATGTCGTGCATCAGGTCGCCCATGCCTATGGCAAGACCGCAACCTTCATGCCCAAGCCGATCAAGGAAGACAATGGCAGCGGCATGCACACGCATATGTCGATCTGGGACGGCAAGAAGCCACTGTTCGCGGGTGACGGCTATGCCGGTCTTTCCGACATGTGTCTCTATTTCATCGGTGGCGTCATCAAGCACGCCAAGGCCCTGAACGCCTTCACCAACCCGACCACCAACAGCTACAAGCGTCTGGTGCCGGGTTACGAAGCGCCGGTGCTGCTCGCTTATTCGAGCCGCAATCGCTCAGCCTCCTGCCGCATTCCCTATGGTGCGGGTAGCAAGGCCAAGCGCGTGGAGTTCCGCTTCCCCGACGCGCTGGCCAATCCCTATCTCTGCTATTCGGCGCTGCTGATGGCGGGGCTCGACGGCATCACCAACAAGATCCATCCGGGCGACCCGATGGACAAGAACCTCTACGACCTGCCGCCCGAAGAACTGAGCCAGGTACCAACCGTGTGCGGCAGCCTACGCGAAGCGCTGGACAGCCTGGAAGCGGACATGGACTTCCTGCTGAAAGGCGATGTCTTCACCCGGGACCAGATCGAAGCCTATATCGAGCTGAAGCGCGAAGATGTAGCGAAGTGGGAAATGACCCCCTCGCCGGTCGAATACGACATGTATTACAGCGCCTGATCTCAGGCATTGTTGCAGCAAAGAAAGCCCGGCAGGAAACTGCCGGGCTTTTTCGTTGCGCTATTATCAACAAGCAGGTGCACACCCACCTATTACGTCAATAATCCTTCGACACCCGCACGGCCGCGCTTTGCCGCCCCAGCGTAGAGATGCTGGACAGCAGCGAGAGCCAGCGGGTTACCTGATATTCCAGCCGGGTCGCGGAATAGCCCTGCCCGTCCGTAATCAGTTCCACATAGATTTTGCGGGTGACATATTTGCCCACGCCGATCGAGGTGTTCTGCCCCGTAGTCGGATCGGCAGGCAGGATGCGCAGCCGGTCCAGCCCGGCTGCCTTGCGCACAGCGTTGATCGGGTCCAGCCCGCCGCCGCCCTGTAAAGACCCGACAGCCGACGCCAGTTGCAAGGCTTCCGGCGCCGAAAGCTGGGTGATCGAGGAACCGAAGAGCAGGCGGGACAGCAATTCTTCCTGCGGCATGGCGGGCGTGCTGGTGAACGCGATTTCCGGAGCCGCGCTGGTTCCGGTGATGCGGATGGTGGCATCCAGATCGGAAATGGATGCCTCCGCCGTGATATCCAGCCTCGGATTAGCCGGGACGCTGCCGTCGAACCGCAAGGTGCCGCTCGTCAGATCGAACCGGCGCCCTGCGAAATCATAGCTGCCGCGCACCAGATCCGCCCGGCCCAGCAGTATGGGATCGGCGACATTGCCTTTGATGTCGAGGTCCATCCGCCATTCGCTCGAAAGGCCCATGCCCTGCACCATCAGGCGGTTGCGCGCATTCGCCTTCATATTGAGAAGCCAGGTCGTGCCGCGCTGGGCAGGGGCGAAATCGCTGGCCCGCGAGTTTCGCTCGATCAGGCGCAGTTCCGGTATCTGAGCGATTTCGGCCGCGCGACCGAGGGTAAAACGGCTGCGGATCACATCGAAATCGCCGCCAATTTCGCCACCTTTCCCGTTGGAGCGAATGGTGATGGGGCCGGTGACGACCGCGCCGATATCATCGCGGTCGAGCAGTTCGGCCTTGTCCGCCTGCAACGCAAGATCGATGCCGACACCCACGCCGAGCGAGAAATCGAAGCTGCCGCGCCCGCTTATCGTGCCGCCGCCATCGGTCACGCCGCTGATCTGCGAGAAGACAAGACGCGATCCGTCAAAGCGGGCCAATGAACGAAGCTGGCGGACACGCATGCCGGTTATCGGGCTTTCCATCCGCGCATCAGTAGTTTTAAGGGCACCGTCAATGATCGGATTCGCGCCAGTGCCGCGGATATTGGCGGTGAAGGCAATCGGGCCGGTCAGATCGACAATTTCGATTGTGCTCATTCGCCACAGCGCTTCGGCTGGGCCGACATAGCGGAGTTGGGCACGCACCGGCGCGGCGCGCAGCCGGTCGATCAGCCCGCCTGCCCCCAGAGGCGTCATCAGTGCCTGCGCCCTGCCGATAGTAGCGCCCTTTTGCGTCATCACCGCGCGCATCGCCAGCCGGTCCGCAGCAAGCCGGGCATTGATCCCGAGATCGACGGGGGTGGACGTTCGGGTCACGCCAGACCGGGTCAATCCCTTTATCTTGAGCTCCGCCGATCCGGTCGCAACACCGCCACGCGGCTGGGCATATATAAGCCGCCCATTGGCCACGCCGCCAAGGCCGAGATCGACATTAGCGAGATCGAGCAGCGAAAGCGGCAGGTTTTTCACCCCGAGATCAACGCGCGTTTCGGCGCCAAAGGCGGCATGACGTATCCCGGCTTCGCCGCCACGATAGCGGATGATGACAGGATCGAGCGCCCAGCCGCCCTCTATTCGCGCCAACCGCGCCCGCCGATCCAGCCTGATCGGCTGTTGATCGAGCGTTCCGCCCAACGCGAAGCGGATTTCATCCGGGGCGACATCGGCATCGAGTTTCATATCGAATAGGCGACCGCGCTGCCCGACTATATTGGCTTGCAGCTTGCCCACACCATTGACCAGTCTGGTATTCGCGGTCAGGCGGTTGATCCGCGCGCCGCCGATCAGGATTCCGCTGCCGCGCAGGCTCGCGTTTATCGTGGTGTTTTCTGCGCCGAACAGAATGTCGCCATCGAAGCGCCCCCGCCTGATGTCGATTGGCATGGCTCCTGCGAAATGCGCCTGATCGAAGCGGAAGGAGGCCTTCATCGTCTGCATGCCATTGGCGATGGCGAGGTCGATCGGCCCCTTGACCGATCCGTCGAACAGCAGCCTTCCAGCAAAGCCGCCCGGCACAATCTGCAATCGCCCTGCGCCATCCGCGCCATTGACCAGCAGGTGCGCGACGACGATTTCCGACGGCGCATTTTTGGGCAGGAGTATATCGCCATGGCCGGTGAAGGGACCGAGATGGGAACCGCCCTCCGCGCGGAAATGATATCCGCCCTCATAAGGATCGAGCAGCACATGCACATCGGCCAGCCCGGCTGAATCGAGGGGCCGGGCAAGAAGCAGGTCCACCGCCGGACGATCGATACGCCCGGTAAGGATCAATCGCTTAATGGGACCATAGCGCTCATGCGTCCCGCTTCCTTCGATACGCACATTTTGATCGGGGTTGCGCACGCCCTGTCCCGCAAGCGTGAGCAAGGGTGCGCGCACTGTGAGATTGCGCAGCAACAGCCGCCCGTCCGCACCCAGCGCGATATCCGATTGCAGGCGCGGCAGACCGCCGCCGAGCGTCCGCAGAAAATCATTGTCGAGCCGTCGCATGACCGCGCCCACGCGCCCGTTGACGCTGAACGCGCCCGCCTTGTCGGGCACGGCCTGAACCCGCGAGCTGATATCGACAACGCCAAGGCCGGGAATGAGCAGGCCGTTTATATCGCCCGTCAGCCCCAGGTCGTAACGCCCGGATTTGAGATCGGCGAGCACCAGCAATGTGCCATCGAGCTTGTCGGAGCGCAGCTTCAATGGGCTGGAGGTGACGATATTGCCCTTCTTCTGCAATGTGCCGGTGATGCTGATGCGGTGGAGGATTTGCGCAACGAGATCGCCCTGCCCGTCAATCTGCTGCGCGGAAAGCTGGACAGGGATAAGGGTGACTCCGTTCTTGCCACCGCCACGGCCCTCACCCGCCGCATGAACCCCGCGCAACCGGGTTCGCCCGAATTGCAGCATGTCGGCGCGCAGCAGATATTCGAAGCGTGCAGAAGCAAACGGACCATTGAACCGCGCCCGCGCAACAAGGCCGCGCGCATCGAAATTGCGCAGCAGCGCGGTGGGGCGGCGCAGACCGAGGTCGAGCGTCAGATTATCATAACCGCGCCCGCCCAGATGCACTCCGCCCTTGATATTGAGCGTGAGCGCGTCGGACTTTGCCTGAAGCTGGCCGGAGAGCAGCCTGTCCTTGAAGCGTCCGTCCGCCACCAACACCAGCCGCGGCGAAGAGATGCGGGCAAGCAGACCTTTGGTGGCGATGGCCGATCCAGCAAGGCTGCCCTCGACATGATAATGGCCTTTGCGCTGGACAATATCAAACCCGGCGGCGGACTGGCCGTTCAATGTGCCGACCAGCCTGCCCTTCCACTGCCCCCAGTCGCCATCGCCTTCGAGCCGGACGTTCAAATTCTGCTTGAGACCGGCAAGGGCGGCGATAAGGCCGTCTGCCGGGGCATTCACGGTCAGATCGATGTCGAACCGGTTCGCATCCGGGCGGCTGTCGAGCGCAAGCAGCAGACGATCGTCGCCGCGAAGCGCGCGCGCGGTGAGATCGACGACGGCGCGGCCGCTGCGGATATCGGCATCGCCCTCCAGCGCAAAGACATCGGCGCGCCCCAGCACCGCCTTATCGACCTCCAGCGCATCCACCCGCATATGCATGATGCGAATGTCGAAATCGGGCAGAATCTTCCCGCTAGGCACCTTGGATGGCCTGAAACGCGGAATGTGATGCAGCTTCGCGCGCGGGATCAGCAAGTCATCGATCGCCAGCCGGTTGGAAAGCCATGCGACCGGCCACCATTCGAAGCGTATTTCCGGCGCGGAGAGAAACAGGCCGTCGGGATCGCTCAGGCGCACGTCGCGCAGCACCGCCTTGCTGTATAGGCTGCCGTCGATCCGCCCGATTTCGATCTTCAAGCCCGATTCAGGGGCAAGCGCGGCGATCCGATCGACGACGAAGCGATGCCCCGACGGGCTGTCGAGCCACGCCATCCCCGCCCCCACCACCAGCAGGACGAACAGCACTGTCGCAGCGATTCCCCGCCGCCAATTGCGCCACGCCCGCGATGCCGGAGAGGGCGCGGCTTTTTCAGCGGGCGGGGGAGCTTCGGCTTCGTTGACCATCAGAACGCCTGACCGAGCGAGACATAGACCGCGATGCGGCTGTCGCCCGATTGCCGGTTGAGCGGTGTGCCGACATCGATACGGATCGGCCCGAAGCTGGAATAATAGCGCAACCCAAGCCCGGCGCCATAGCGGACATCATCAAGCTTGGGCAGGAAGCCGGTCGATATATTACCCGCGTCGATGAACGGCACGACGCCGAATGAGCCGAAGCGGATACGGGCTTCCAGCGAAAATTCAGCCAGGCTCTTGCCGCCGACCGGATCTCCGTTCGGGTCGCGCGGGCCGATCGCCTGATAAGCATAGCCGCGCACCGATGCGCCGCCACCGGCATAATAGCGCCGCGAAGGAGCGATGCGGTCCGCCTCCACGCCGCCCAATATCGACCCCAGCCGCACCCGCGAGGCCAGCACGATCTTGTCGCCCAGCGGCATATAGGCGCTGCCGTCCACCTGCGCGCGCGCATAAGTGAACGCGCCTTTTTGCCATGCCGCCTCCGGGCTGATCCGCGCGCCCAGACGAAAGCCCTTGGTCGGATCGAGCAGGTCGTCGCTTGCATCATAGGTGACAGAAAGGGGTACGGCGGCGATGAAATAATCTCGACTGCTTTCCACCGCCTGATCGCCAAAAAAATCGTGCTCGCGCGAGGCCAGCAGCTCGGCACCCACGCTCCATGCCCATTTCTTGTGGTAGAGAATGTTGCTCGCTCGCTCCAGACCGGCGGTGAGCGTCAGCGTCGTGGCCTTATAGGCGTCGAACTCCTGATGCCGCGCGCTCACATTGGCGGACAACACATTGTCACGGCGCAGAAAATTGTTGCGGCGATAGCTGACGCCAGCGGCCTGTTCCTTGGTGCCGAGAAGACCCCGCACCGTCAACGCGCCTTCGGGCGGGAAGAAATTGCGGTGCTGCCAGCTTGCTTCCAGCCGATAGCCCTCGCCCGTGCCGTAGCCGATTTCTCCGGCCACCGTGCGCATCGGCGCGGGCGCGAGCGTTACAGCGATATCGGCATGTTCACCATCGCCCGCATCGCGCGGTTCGACCGTAGCCGACGAGACAAGCCCGGTAGCCACAATCGCCCGGCGCAGGTCTTCCATATCTGTCGCCTTATAGACATCGCCCTCGTCGAAACGCGCGATGCGGCTCAAATGTCTGGCCGAGAACACCCGGCTGGACTGTTCATCGAGCAGGATGGACCCGAAACGACGATAACCGCCTGCGCGCACCGGCACTTCGAGATCGCCCTTCTGCGTGTCATGGTCGATCGTGACCAGCGGCTCTTCCACCGTGGCGAAGGGAAAGCCGTTTTCGCCCAGTCCTATCGCCAGATCATTGCGGGCGGCCATAATGGCATCGGCGTCTACCGGTTGGCCAGCCTCCACAGGAAAGGCCGTGCGTAACATGGGCACATGCGCCGTCGCAACCGCCAGACCGGGCAGCGAAACGCGAGAAAGGCTATAACGCGTGCCCAGCCGCACATCGAAGATCACGCGCAATCTGCCATTGCCGCCGTCTTCCGGTGCCTTCACCGATGGACGGATACGTGCATCATAATAACCCTCGGCGCGCACGATGCGATCGATGAGATCAGCGTCGAGCCGCATGCGCCGGTTGATCTGCGCGATATTGGCGGGTTTGCTCCGCCCTTCCTGCAACAAAGAAAGCCCATCGAAACGATCCCGGAAACGCTCCTCGTCAGCAATCGCTTCGATGCCGTTGATAACCACCTGATAGCGGCGTTCCGAACCGTCATCGGCAAGCGCGGGCTCGTCATCCGCTGCGTTTTCCAGAGCGGCGTCCCGCGACAATGGCATGTCATCATCGGCCGCGAGGTCTGCGTCCGGCGTATCCGAGGCTGACTCCGTTGCCGCATTTTGCATCTCATCGCTGGCGGGCGGAGCAATGTCATCGGCCGCAGCGTTCGTCCCCGAATCCGAAGCGTTCATGTCCGGCCACGCCACGCCGACATCCATCTGCTCGTCGATATCGAGGCCGAACTGATCGTCATTGATGTCGGGGGTGGGCGCGGGGCTGGGAGATGCGGCGGGGATTAGGGACGGAGCGTCGGATGGGGGGTCGTCAATCGCTTGTGTGGGCTGGCTGTGAACAGGCTCGCTCTGGGCATATAGGCAAGATGAGAACAAGGCCGCCGCCATGCAGACGATGCCCGCCATCCCTTTTCCCACTGCGCCCGACACCCGTGCCATATTTCTATCCCGAGATTCCAGCATCCGCCATCGACCTGCGCGACGAATCATGAAGTAGGCTTGAATGGCATCATGACAAATCAAACTGACAAGATCACTTCGCGTTCCATGACAGGAGGCGAAGAGATATCCTCGCTTTCAGATGAAACGGAACAAGGGGAGCAAGCGGTTAGCACCGACCGGGATTAATCCAGCCGCGACCATCGCGCAATATGTTCAAGACAAGGGCGTGACGATCAGAAAGCTTGTTCGAGCTTGTCCAGAAGATCGCGGGCGGGGCTGGATGCGGGCGCATCCTCCATCTGCTTCATCATGGCGGGAGACTGCGCGGCGAGCATCCGCTCCTGCAGGCGCAGCACCCGATCATACAGCGCCTCGCTGCTCCGCACGAGTTCGCGGGCGCAGGTCGGCATCGCCATCAGCACCGCCGGTTCGGTGGAGGCTGCCGCACCGAGATGATATTTGGGGTCGCTCAGCGCATCGCGCGTGATTTCGCCGCGTTGCCAGGCCCGCTGCGCAAGGAGCCAAGCGATCACATGCATCAGCCGGGTTGTCACCTTCAACGATTCGCAACTGAAATTGAGGCGCGTCATCATATCGAGACGCTCACGCTCCTCGGCGGCCTTGCGGTCGAAATAGGAACGAGCCTCGTCGGCCATAACCATCGCATCAATATAAAGGCTGTCGACAAGGCGCGAATACAGTGCGGGGTGAAGAGACTCGGCAATGGACATATTCTTGAGGTGGCACATCGCGGTAGCTTTGTCAGCCGCAGTTCATGGTAAACGGGATGGTGTTTACTGTAATGTCCCGTTTTCGGGCAATGTAGACGGAGAAACTCCGGTTCAGGCGATGATGTCGGGAATGAGCGAATCTTCCAGCTCCGCGATCTCGTCGCGTAACAGGAGCTTGCGTTTCTTGAGCCGGGCGAGTTGCAGTTGGTCCGTCGAACCGCTTTCCGCAAGAGCGGAAATTGCGCTGTCGAGATCCCGATGTTCCTGCCGCAACAATTCGATTCGGCGCATGATATCTTCTGGGTTCATGGCTTGCTGAATAGCTCAAACCCGGGAGGTCGGTCCAGTGCCGTCGGGGCAGCGATGGAGACGTCGCTTCTTCGAGTTGTCGCATCATCGGCGCACTGCATCGCAGCATCCAAATCTATGCGAGACATAATCGGCGAATCATGATTTACTGTTCTTTCCGACACACTCAAATATGGAGAATGTCATGGAAAATAGCCATGTTTCTGCACTTCACGCCAAACATGATGCCCTCAAGATGAAAATTCGGCACGAACTGAGTCGGCCTCTGCCCGATACGCTTCGTCTGGCGGAAATGAAAAAGCGGAAGCTCAGGCTGAAAGAGGAATTATATAGCAGCTGAAAAGCGCTCTCCGTGTAAGGACGGGGCGTTCGCATATGGACGCCCCCATGGAGCGCTCCGTTAACGCCACTCTCTGTCACTAACGCCCGCATTTTATCGGTGAGGGAAGCGTCACCGGGCCGTCACCCGCGGAACAAAGTACCCCGGCGTTGTGCCTCTCTCCCGCCGACCGGTTTGCGCGCCAGATCGGGGTCGATTGTCTGGTCGAAACAGATGCCGGCCTGCCCCGCCTCGACACGCACGACCTCGCCTGTGACATCGCCAATGCCGCGCAGGCTGAAGCTCAATTTCATGCCTTCCGTCAGGCCCAGAGCGCCTTCCGCCATCATTCCCGTCGCCGAAAGATTGCGCACTCGCGCCTTGCCGAGTTCCTTCCCCGAAGAATCTTTCAAGAGGGTCTGAAGGAAATAACTGTTGCGCTCACGGGAACGGGTCTTGCGACCTTCCGCGCTTCCATCTTTCCCGGTCATTCCAGAATCCTGATTTTTCTTATTGCGACCATGTTGAGGGCGATACCCGCATAAGGCGGCACCCCCTCATTCCCAATGAATGGGGGCTTTTTATAGAAAAATCATTAATCTAATCAGATGTTTCGATGAAATGCGGTTAAAACGCGATCAATGAAATCAATCGTCGCGCGAGATTTTTTCTTGCCGTTCGTGGCGTTCCTGCGCTTCAAGCGTCATGGTGGCGATCGGTCGGGCTTCCAGCCTTCCAAGCGAAATCGGTTCGCCCGTCACCTCGCAATAGCCATATTCTCCTTCGTCGATGCGGCGGAGTGCGGCGTCGATCTTGGAGATCAGCTTGCGCTGGCGGTCGCGGGTGCGCAGTTCGATCGACCAATCCGTCTCGCTCGATGCACGATCATTCATATCCGGCTCGCGCAGAGGCTCGTTTTGCAGCACCGCCAGCGTGCCTTCCGCCTCTGCATATATCTGTTTTTTCCATTCCAGCAGGCGCTGTCGAAAATATTCGAGCTGCAACGGATTCATGAACTCTTCATCCGCTGAGGGCTTATACCCCTCTGGTAAACTGGCCATGACATCTCCACGATCACCGACTCTCATCATATCGTCAGCCATGCATTACTCCCCGAAAATGGCGAATCCGGCATATCGGTCGGTCCTTAGTCTGTGGACGGGCCTATAGCCATCGCGCTATCGCCGCACAAGCATCTATAGCGCTGCTCGATATAATATAACGGTTGCGTCAGCATGAACGGGTTCGCGCAAGAAACAGGTCATAACCGTTCCAAACCAAGACATTAACGAAACATGGTTACCCCGCCCTTGTAAAATATGCCAAAATGCGGGCACAATCAGAGTTAATAGTCTTGCAGTTAACGCGATGTTTTGCGTTTATCATTATCAGGAATGAAGCGGCTGCATCCGTGCATCCGGTAGCTCGCCAAGGGTGAAAGAGAAGATTATGTCGGTCAGAATGGCTCTCGCAAAGCTTTGTGCCGCTGCCTGTGGAGGCGCCATCATCGGCGGCGGCGCGGTGCATGTTGCCGCCACACCCCGTCCGGCGGTCGTGCATATCAACAAGGTCAAGGGCAAGAAAGCCGTCGCGCCCCGGCATGTCAAGAAGCGCATTGTGCGTAAGGCCGCGCCCAAGCCCGTTGCGCTTGCCGCCGTTGCGCCGCCTGCGCCGATTCCCGTTCCTGCGCCGCCACCTCCGCCGCCCCCGGCCATTGTCACCACCGGCAGCTCCAGCCCGCCCGTCGTCATCGGCGGCAGCAGTGGCGGCTATATAGGAGGCAGCGGCGGGTTTTTCGGCGGTTTCTTCGGCGGAAGCGGTGGCGGTGGCAGCGTCGTGATTTCATCCACCACCAGCGGTGGTTCCACATCGACCAGCGGCGGATCGACCAGCAGCTCTTCTTCGACCGGCGGCGTCAGCTCGACATCGGGCGGTTCCAGCACGTCGACTTCCACGGGCGGCTCTTCCACATCGACCGGCGGCGTTTCCTCGACCTCCAGCACCTCGACGGGCGGAGTGTCCTCGACTTCGACGTCCAGCTCGACCAGCGGGGGCGTTTCCACCTCAACGGGCGGTGTAAGCACGTCGACAGGCGGCGTCTCGACCTCCTCGGGCAATGTCAGCTCATCGAGCTTCGGCGGATCGACCAGCACATCGACATCGACATCCAGCTCAACCAGTTCGTCGACCTCTTCAAGCACCAGTTCCTCGACATCGAGCAGCTCGGGCGGCAGCAGCAGCGGCGGCACGGATGTGCCCGCTCCGCCGATGGTTCTGCTCTTCGGTGCGGCAGCGGCCGCTCTGGTGGCGCGGCGGCGTCTGGCCGGCAAGGCCGCAGAGGGCAGCAGCCCAGCCTGATCTCCAACAGCTCCGGGTGTTATCGTCCTAACAGCTTGCGCAGCAGCGCTTCGGCCTCCAGCCGCCAATCGAACCGTTCCAGCGTCCACCAGTGCAACTCCTCCGCACCGGTAGAGAGACTCTGCTTGTAGCGATCCTTGCCCGCCAATAGCGAATAACGATCAAGGCCCGCCTGGGCATAGCGCTCCACCGCTATCGCATGACACATCAATCCGGGTTTCGACTTGCCGGTACGCGGTTCGGCAAAGGCGCTCTGATAGTTCATTGCCCGCCCTGCCCAGCGGAAATTGAGCAGATAGCCCAGCGGCTCGCCGCCTGCCATGACACGCAGCAATTCGACCGATCCGTCCTCCAGCCCCGCAAGTGCAAGGCGGCGTACGAAATTACGGAAGAAGGCGCTGTCCCACGCATTGTCGGCATGACGCCCCGCATTGAGCCGCTGCATGTCGGCGAGCCATGTTTCGAGCGTAGCGGCATCGGTAGCCAATTCGGGGACGGGTTCGGACAGCTCTTCCTTAAGCGAGCGCCGAATCTGGTTGCGGGTGTTGGCACTGAGCAGCGAGAGATAATCGCCACCCACATCGCGCACCGCATCGAGATCGACGAAATAGGCAGGCGACGCATCGCGCAGCACTGTGCGCCGCACATCCGCGACTTCATGGAGCGGCGAAGCAAAGGCCGTGCCGGACACCATCAGCAGCTTCCAGTCGTGCCGCGCAGCCATCGCTTCGCAAAAGGCATGAGCGGCGGCGAGCTGGTGCTCAGGGCGGCACAGCAGACCGTTATATTCAATGAACGGGCGATCCCCGTCCTTGTGCCCCGCCTCGTTGAGCCATAGCGCAGGGACGCCGCCCAGCTTGCGGCGCGCGCGGCCCTGCCCGACAAGCGCCAGTGCGATATCTTTCCCGTCCTCGGAAATCATCATCAGTTGCGGCAATGCTATCCCGGCATCGGCCAGCGCGCCGAGCCAGCTTCCCATCCATGTCCAGCGCAGGAAGAAGCTCGGGGTGCGCGACCGCCTTTCCAGCACCTTGCCTTCCAGCGCCCGCCAGCGCAGTTCCAGCGCGGCGGGATCGGCAATATCCTCGAAGCGGGTGGTGAGGTGCATAGCGCCTTGTGGGTGCGCGGCGTTCACCCGTCAAGCGAGGCTTTTCTTTGCTCCGCCGCTCGCCTAAAACTCCGCCATGACGACCGCAGATCTCCCCGCCCGCCCCACCCCGAAACTCGATCCTAGCTGGGCGGAACCGCTGGCCGAAATGTTCGCTTCGCCGGTGATGGGCGGTCTGCGCTCGTTCCTGCTGGCGGAAAAGCAGGCGGGCAAACGCATCTTCCCCAAGGGCAGCGAATATTTCCGCGCGCTCGACCTGACGCCGCTCGACACAGTGCGCGTCGTGATCCTTGGACAAGACCCCTATCATGGCGAGGGGCAGGCACATGGGCTGTGCTTTTCGGTGCAGCGCGGAGTGCGCCCGCCGCCGAGCCTCCAGAACATCTACAAGGAAATGAAGACGGATCTGGGCATCGACCCACCGCGCCATGGCAATCTCACTTATTGGGCCGAACAGGGCGTGCTGTTGCTCAACAGCGTGCTGACGGTCGAGATGGGGCAGGCCGCATCGCATCAGAAGCGCGGCTGGGAACAGTTCACCGATGCGGTAATCGAACTGGTGGCGCGGCAGGAACGGTCGATCGTGTTCATATTATGGGGCAGCTATGCGCAGAAAAAGGCGGCCTTCGTGCGCGACGTGAGCCAAGGCGGACGGCACTGCGTTATCAAATCGGCACACCCCTCGCCATTGTCGGCACATAACGGCTTTTTCGGCAGCCGCCCGTTCAGCCGCGCCAATGCATTTCTGGAGGAGCATGGGCAAGCGCCGATAGACTGGCGCCTGCCGGATTAGAGTTAGTTCGCGACGGCGCGGCCATATTGGCCGTCACCTTCCGGCGCGGCGAGGATGTCACGGGTGGTGGCGCCCTTGTCGACGAGATTGGTCTGCGGATCGCCGACCGAGGAACGGATGCCGGGCAGCGCATTGTCGCGGCCCGCTTCGCCAAGCGTCGCAGTTTCGCTGGCCGAACGCTCAGCCGGACCACCAAACATCGCTTCCATCGCCTGCCTGTTGGCATCGGTCGTGACGGTCGGCGCAGCACCGGGCGCGGGCGGCACCAGCGCGAAATCGGGCGGGATCACCAGCGGCGCCTGACGCGACACCGCGAATTCATCGGGCCGGTCGCGGTTAAAAATTCCGCGCGATCCGCAGGCCGAAAGGCCAGCGAGCATGGCAACAAGGCTGGTGGCAATCAAAACTTTACGCATTTTCGTGACTCTCCGTCTTTGCGCCCTTTTCGCCCAGCAACAGCGCGCGTGCAAGCAGGATCAGCACGCCGATGGTAATTGCTGCATCGGCAAGGTTGAAAACAAGAAAGGGCCGCCATTGCCCGAAGTGCAGATCGGCATAATCGATGACAAAACCCAGGCGCACCCGGTCGATGATATTGCCGATCGCCCCGCCCAGCACGAGCGCAAGCGCGAACACATCCTGCCGCGCCTTTTCGCGCCACATCCACACCGCGACGAAGGTAGCGATGGCGACCGTCATGGCAACGAGCAGCCAGCGCGCGGTATCCGTATCGGCATGGAAGAAACCCATTGAAATACCACGATTTTCGAGCCAGCGCAGCTTGAAGATGGGGAGCAGCTCCAGCCCTTCGTCACCGCGAGATTCGAGCAGCAGCGGTACAGTGACGATATATTTGATGAGCTGATCGAGAATGAGGACGATGCCTGCGACAGAAAGGCCGAGCGCGCGGTGGCGAATGAGAGGAAGGGGGGGATGGGAGGCGTTCATGACACATCCCCTTCGTCACCCTGAACTTGTTTCAGGCTCCATGGATGCCGAAACAAGTTCAGCGTGACGGAGAAAACCGAGCCGCTCATTCTCCCAATATATCCTCGCACCGCCCGCACAACGCGCCGTCCAGCACGACTTCGGGCAGGTGACGCCAGCAGCGGCCGCATTTGTGATGGGTTGTGTGCATCACCTCAAGAACTGATGTCCCCTGCTGTTTCGTCACTTCCGACACGATAAAGATTTCCGCCAGCTCGCTTTCAGACATCTCGGAATAGTCGCTGAGAATGCCTTCCATATCACTGAGCTTAACCACTGCTTCCAGGCTAGAGCGAATAGTCTTTTCACGACGGTAAGGTTCTATCGCTTCCGTAACCTCTTCACGTCTCGATCTTATCGAGGCCCATTTGTGCGCAAGTTCCCGATTCAAAAACCCGTCATTCCCGCGGAAGCGGGAATCCAGATCGGCGGTTAAGGCTGGATCCCCGCTTTCGCGGGGATGACGGGATAGAAGGCTGTTGAAGTCCGGCCAGACTAGCATATGCACGCTGTCGGCATCCGGGTAGCGCGTCTTCCATACTTCTTCCGCCGTGAACGGGATGATCGGCGCGGCGTAGCGCACGAGGGCGTGGAACAGCGTGTCCAGCACCGTGCGATAGGCCTTGCGCTTCCCGGTCTGCGCGCCTGTTGCCGGGTTCACATCGCAATAGAGGCAATCCTTGCGGATATCGAAGAAGAAGCTCGACAGGTCGAGATTGGCGAAGTCATTCAATGCGCGGGTATAGCGCGAAAATTCCAGCCAGCTGTCGCTTGCCCGCGTTTCCACTACCTCGCGCAGCACCCCGTCCAGCTCCGCCAGCTTGTGCAGCATATAGCGCTCCAGCTCCGGCATGTCTGCGGGCGCGACTTTCTCATTCTCGTCAAAGCCCTCCAGCGCGCCGAGCAGATAGCGGAAAGTGTTACGCAGCTTGCGATAGGCATCCGAACTGCCGGCCAGCACTTCCTTGCCGATGCGCACATCGTCGAAATAGTCGGTGCTCGCCACCCACATGCGCAATATGTCCGCGCCGCTTTCGCTCATGACCTTCAATGGATCGATGACATTGCCGAGCGACTTGGACATCTTGCGGCCCTGCCCATCGAGCGCGAAGCCGTGAGTGAGCACGGCGTCATAGGGCGCCTGCCCCCGCGTGCCGCAACTTTCGAGCAAGGACGACTGGAACCAGCCGCGATGCTGGTCCGATCCCTCGATATACAGATCGGCGCGTTCACCCGGCCAGCGTTTTTCGACCACAAAGCTGTGCGTCGAGCCGCTGTCGAACCACACGTCGAGAATGTCGTTCACGACTTCATAGTCTTCGAGGGCGTAATCCGACCCCAGCAGCGCCTGATGATCCGCGCCGAACCATGCATCCGCGCCGCCCGTCTTGAACGCCTCGACAATGCGCGCGTTGACGGCGGGGTCGCTCAGATAATCGCCGGTCTTGCGGTTGACATAGAGCGCGATCGGCACGCCCCAGGCGCGCTGGCGCGAGATCACCCAGTCCGGGCGCCCCTCGACCATCGTGCGGATGCGGTTGGTCGAGCGGCGGGGAACCCAGCGCGTGTCTTCGATGGCCTGCAACGCGGTTTCACGTAGCGTCGCGCCATGGCCGGAAACCAGCGCGGCGATTGCTCCGCCCACACCATCCAATGGCGCGACGTCGAATTCGATCTTGCCGCCCTGCTTGTCCATAGGGATGAACCATTGCGGGGTACAGCGATAGATGATGCGGGCTTTCGAGCGCCATGAATGGGGATAGCTGTGCTTGAACTCGCTGGCGGAGAGCAGCCCGCCCGCCGCGCGAAGGTCTGCGCAGATCGGGCCATCGGGGCCGTTGAATTTGGTATTGATGACGCTGCCCTGCCCGCCGAGCCACGCCCAGTCCTCACGGTAGAAGCCAGCATCATTGACCGCGAATACCGGATCGATGCCGAGTTTCTTGCAGGCAAAGAAATCCTCCTCGCCATGATCGGGTGCCATATGGACAAGGCCGGTGCCCGCATCGGTGGTGACGTGCGGCGCCGGGAGGAACGGGCGGGGTTTGGCGAAGAAGCCGCCAAGATGATGCATCGGGTGCCGGGCAACGGCTTCGGCGAGTTGTTTACCCGAATAAACTCCAGCTAAGCGCCCTTCTCCAGATTGAGACTCGTAACCCAATCGATTCATAAAAGCGGCTTGCAAGGCAAACGCCACTAAATATCGTTTACCTTCCCACTCTACGAGATCGTAGCTAATCTCCTCCCCATAAGCGATGCCCTGATTGGTGGGGATCGTCCACGGAGTAGTCGTCCAGACGACAGCATAGGCACCGACCAGCTCCGGCGCGTTCGGCGCTTCTACAATCTCGAACGCCACGTCAATCTGGGTCGACGTCACATCCTCATATTCGATCTCCGCCTCGGCCAGCGCGGTCTTCTCGACCGGCGACCACATCACCGGTTTCGCGCCCCGGTATAACTGGCCCGACTCCGCGAATTTCAGCAGCTCGCCGACAATCGACGCCTCCGCCTCATATTTCATGGTCAGATAAGGGTCGTCCCAGTCGCCCATGATGCCAAGGCGCTTGAACTGCTCCTTCTGCACGTCGACCCATTTGTCGGCATAGGCGCGGCATTCGGCGCGGAATTCCTGTGGCGGAACCTCGTCCTTGTTGAGCTTCTTCTTGCGATATTCCTCCTCGATCTTCCATTCGATCGGAAGACCATGGCAATCCCAGCCCGGAACATAGGGCGCATCCTTGCCGGTCAGGCTTTGCGCGCGCACGATGATGTCTTTCAACACCTTGTTCATCGCATGGCCCATATGGATGTCGCCATTGGCATAAGGCGGGCCGTCGTGCAGGATGAACTTTTCCGCGCCTTCGCGTGCCGCGCGCAGCTTCGCATAAAGCCCATCCGCTTCCCACTGCGCGGCAATCGCCGGTTCCTTCTGCGCCAATCCGGCCTTCATCGGAAAGTCGGTCTTGGGCAGGAACACCGTGTCTTTATAGTCTTTGGGTTCTTGGCTGGGCGCGTCGCTCATGGATCAGGTCTGGCTCATTGTCCGGGAAAACAAAGCTGCGCTCTAGGGCAGGCGCGGCGTCTCCGCAAGGATTTGCCGCGCAGCATCGCAATCGCGCCCAATCTGCGCGACAAGCGCGTCGAAGCTGTCGAGCTTCGCCTCGGGGCGGATATAGGCGATGAGCTGAACCTCGATCGTCTGATCGTAAAGATCGCCGGAGAAATCGAAAAAATAGCTTTCCAGCAGCTCAATGGGCGGATCGATCATCGGGCGGATGCCCAGATTGGCGACGCCATCGACGATACGCCCGTCCGGCATGCGCCCGCGCACCGCATAGACGCCATAAGCGGGGCGGAGATAATTGCCCAGATCGATATTGGCCGTGGGGAAATCGAGCGTGCGGCCCAGCTTCGCGCCATGCTGCACCACGCCCTCGATGGCGAAGGGGCGAGTAAGCAGGCGCGTCGCCTCCGCGCAATTGCCGTTTTGCAATGCATTGCGGATGCGGCTTGACGAGATGACGCCTGCCCCATCCGCAATGGGCGCGACCGCCTCGCAGCGCAGACCGAGCGGCGCGCCCAGCTCGGCCAGCCGCGCAACCGTGCCTTCCCGCCCCTTGCCGAAGGTGAAATCCTGCCCCGTAACCACCCCTGCCGCGCCGAAAGAACCGCCAAGCATGGCGACAAATTCTTCCGCGCTTTTGGACGCCAGCCCCGTCGTAAAATGAAAAACCAGCATGGCGTCCGCCCCAGCGGCGGCAAATAGACGCTGACGCTGATCGAGCGTTGTGAGGCGAAACGGCAGCGTTTCAGGCCTGAACAGGCGCATCGGATGGGGATCGAACGTGGCAATAATGGCGGGCCGCCCCTCAGCCCGCGCCCATTGGATCGCGCGGCCGACCACCGCCTGATGCCCGGCGTGAAAGCCGTCGAAATTCCCCATTGCGATAATCGCGCCGGAAAGCCGCTCCGGGACGGGCAAACGGTCATCAAGCCGTTCGATGGCCAATGCAGGGGCGTCCGCCATGAAATCAGCCATCACCCTTGCGCTTCAGGGTAACGAACGCATAAGCGGGACGCCCGCCCTCGGCCGGATGCTCTTCGCGCCTCACCTCTTCCCACAGCGCCGGATCGGGCGCATCGATGCTGGTATCGCCTTGCGCCTGCATATGCACTTCGGTCAACTCGATGCGGTCCGTTACAGGCAGGAACTGATGATAGATTTCCGCGCCACCGATGACTGCGATATGCGGCGCATTGGCGATGCGGATCGCGCCCTCGACGCTGGAAACCACTTCCGCGCCGTCCTCCTGCCAGTCGGGATCGCGCGTCAGGACGATATGACGCCGCCCTTCCAGCAGACCGGGCAGGCTGTCGAAAGTCTTGCGTCCCATAATCATCGGTTTGTCTTGGGTCAGCGCCTTGAAATGGCGCAGATCGGCGGGGATATGCCAGGGCAGGCGACCATTGCGTCCAATTACGCCATTGTCGGCGCGGGCAAGGATCAATATGATTTCAGGCCGGTTCATCGTTTAAAGCTCCAACCGGGTGACATGCCCCATTTTGCGCCCGGCACGCGCTTCATGCTTGCCGTAAAGATGGAGATGATTGGCGGGATCATCGAGAATCACCGGCCATTCATGAGCCTGTTCGCCGATGAGATTGCGCATGGAAACACGGCGCGCCACCATCCTTGTGTCGCCGAGCGGCAGGCCGCAGATCGCGCGGATATGATTTTCGAACTGGCTGGTGATCGCGCCTTCGATGGTCCAGTGGCCGCTATTGTGGACGCGCGGGGCCATTTCGTTGAAGATCGGGCCATCGGCGGAGGCGAAAAATTCCAGCGTCAACACACCGACATAGTCAAGACTGTTGGCGATCTTGCCGGCCAGCAGGCGGGCCGCCTCTATTTGGCCGGCAATCAGCGGGCCGGCGGGCACGGTTGAAGTTGCCAATATGCCATCGACATGGACATTGCCCGGACTGTCCCAGAAGCGAATATCGCCATCCATGCCGCGCACGAGAATGACGGAAAACTCTTCATCGAAGCGGACAAGGCCTTCAAGGATGGACGGCGCGTGGCCGATGGCATCCCATGCGGCGGCAGCGCTCGTTTCCTGCGACAGACGGACTTGGCCCTTGCCGTCATAGCCGAAGCGATTGGTTTTCAGAATCGATGGCGTCCCGATTTGGGACAGAGCGACCTCCAGATCGGCGAGGCTGTCCACCGCCATGAAAGGTGCTGTCACCCCACCGCGCTCCACCGCGTAGGTCTTTTCCCTGAGACGATCCTGCGCAATGCGCAACGCGTCGACCGGAGGACGCACCAATCCATGCGTGCTCAATGTCTCGATCGCGCCGGTATCGACGTTCTCGAACTCATAGGTAACGACATCGACCTTGTCGGCGAAAGCGCCGAGCCGCGCCGCATCGGCATACTCCCCTTGCGTCCATGCCGCGCAGGTGTCGGCAGCCGGGCCGCTGTCTTCCGGGGCATAGACATGAGCGCGATAACCGAGCTGCGCTGCGGCCTGTCCCAGCATGCGGCCCAACTGGCCACCTCCGATAATGCCGATGGTTGAACCCGGAGGAAGCGACGTCATTCCGGCTCCTGCGCAACATCGGCGGTCTGCTTCGCGCGCCATGCATCGAGCCGGGCGGCCAGCGCCTCATCGCTCGTTGCCAGCATCGCGGCGGCCAGCAAGGCTGCATTGACCGCGCCCGCACGCCCGATCGCCAGCGTACCGACGGGAATACCCGCGGGCATCTGGACGATGGACAGCAGGCTGTCCATACCCGAAAGCGCCTTGGATTCGACCGGCACGCCCAGCACCGGCAGGCGCGTCATGCTGGCGGCCATGCCGGGCAGATGCGCCGCGCCGCCCGCGCCGGCAATGATGACCTTGAACCCGCGCCCGACTGCCCCGGTCGCATAATCATAGAGCCGTTGCGGCGTCCGATGAGCGGATACCACCTTGCATTCATGCGGAACGCCAAGCGCGGCCAGCGTCTCGCTGACATGCCGCATCGTTTCCCAATCCGACCGGCTGCCCATGATGACGCCTACGGCAACGGCATCTGCCTCGTCATCGCGTCCCTGCTGCTCTCCTGCCATCAACCGTCCCGCCATTAGGTGCATTGCTCGCAATTCGATACCAATGACGGCCTTAGCCAGACAGGGTGCATCGGGCAATGCCCAACAGCGAATCATGAAAATCGGAGTGCTTAGACATCGTTCACCAAAGGGAAACGAAAGGCGGATATATGGTTACATTGCGGATTTTAATGTTCCTGACTCGGATGAGAAATAACGCTATATTCATATCGACGACAGGTAAGTGGGGATCGGGCATCTGATGGCCGCTAAGAATGGACAGAAGCAGACAGGGGGCGCGGCGGCACAACCGATGATGCCAGCCGTCACTCTGCCTGAAAAAGCTGCTGAACTCGCAGATTCTTCAGAGAGGAATCCCGCTATAGTCAATGAATTGACGGGCGAGATTACCGCCTTGCGGCGAGAGGTGCGCCTGCTGCGTATCGCCAATGCCGAACTGGAACGGGTGGCGGTACGCGACACGCTGACGCCGCTCTATAACCGCCGATATTTTCTGACCGCGCTTCACGAACGACTCGGGCGCGCCAAACGCTATCAGACAAAAGCGGCGGTGCTGTTTATCGACCTCAACAGGATGAAGCATATTAACGATCTTTACGGGCATAGCGCGGGAGACTTCGCGCTCGTGCATACCGCGCAGATCGTTCAGGCCAATATCCGCACCACCGACGTGGCGGCCCGCATCGGCGGAGACGAATTCGCCGTCATCATCGAGGAAGTCGATCAGGCGCAGGCGGAAGCCAAGGCCAATCATCTCGATCGGGTTCTCCGCGCAAGCCAATGCGTCTATGGAGATGCCGTATTGCCGGTGTCCGCATCGGTCGGGTTCACCATGTTGCGTCCAAATGACAGCGAGGACGCGCTTATCGAACGCGCCGACGCCAATATGTATGCCCGGAAGCGGGCATGGCACGAGCGGACAGAAGTGGACAGGAGCAACGGCGCCGCCGCCGCCTGAGGCCCGGCGCGTTTTCCTCTCTAGAGGGGGCAGCGCGAAATCTGAATCACGCGGCCCACTCTAAGCTTTTGTTGTCGCACCGCTTATTACGGAAAACCCGAGCCGGAGGCACGGGACTTTGGCTCGCCCACTTTTCCGCACGATGCTCTCTTACCTTTCCGACAGATAATAGCGGTCCGTGGCGACGAGCTGTTCGTCAAGCTGATACACGATTGGCTGGCCGGTCGGGATTTCGAGACTGGTGATCGCATCGTCGGCTATGTTCGAGAGATGTTTCACCAACGCGCGCAATGAATTGCCGTGCGCGGAGATGACCACCCGTTTGCCGCTTTTAAGTTCCGGCGCAATCCGGCTTTCCCAATAAGGCAAGACGCGGGCGATGGTATCCTTCAAACTCTCGGTCGCGGGAATGGCGATGCCCGCATAGCGGCGATCCTTGCTCAGATCGAATTCGCTGCCCGCCTCAAGCGGCGGCGGCGGAATATCGAAGCTGCGACGCCATATATGCACTTGTTCGTCGCCATGTTTTGCTGCTGTCTCCGCCTTGTTAAGGCCGGTGAGCCCGCCATAATGACGCTCGTTGAGATGCCAGTCCTTCTCTACCGGCAACCACAGCCGCCCCATTTCCTCCAGCGCGAGATTGAGTGTCTTGATGGCGCGGGTCTGCACGCTGGTGAAACAGCAATCGAAATCGAGGCCTTTTTCCTTCATCAGTCGACCCGCCGCGCGCGCTTCCTCGGCACCCTTTTCCGTTACATCGACATCCCACCAGCCGGTGAAGCGGTTTTCCAGATTCCATGCGGACTGGCCGTGGCGGATAAGAACGAGGGTCGGCATAATCAAAAGCTCCGATGCATTTTCAGCGTTGCGCGCCTCCATAACGGGAAAATTGCGCCGTGCAACTTGCCCCTCGTCCGCTGATATTGGAAAAGACCGCAAAGCAACGCCTGTAAGGAGATTCGACGATGGCGATCAAACAGCATATTCATATGCATGACGGCCCTGGCGGCCCTTTCGAGTCAACCGCGGTGTATGATGATGCGGCTGGCATCCAGCCCGGCCTGCTGCTCTTCCCGAATTTTCTTGGACCCAAGCAATGGGATTATGACAAGGCTGAAGAGCTTGCCGCGCTCGGTTTCAAGGTTTTGGTCGTCGATTATTATGGGCAGGGCAAACGGGCGAGCGGCATGGATGATCCCAAGGCCAGCGAATATATGACCGAGCTGGTTTCCGACCGCGCGGCGATGCGCGATCGATTGCTCGCGGCCCTGGCTGAACTGCGCAAGTTGCCGGATGTGGATGCCGCGAAATGCGGCGCGATCGGTTTTTGCCTCGGTGGTAAATGCGTGCTCGATCTGGCGCGCGGCGGCGCGGATATATTGGGCGGCGTCAGCTTCCATGGCGTCTATGACGCGCCGCCCTTCCCCAATGCGAAAATGACTGCAAAGCTGCTCGTCTGTCATGGCTGGAACGATCCGCTCTGCCCGCCCGAAGCAACGGTGGCGCTGGCCAACGAATTGACCGAAGCGGGCGTCGATTGGCAGCTTGTCGCCTATGGCCATACCGGCCACGCCTTCACCGCCGATAATGTACCGCTCACCCCGGAGAAAACTTTTGGTTTTCAGCCCGACACCAACCGCCGCAGCTGGCAGGCGATGAAGGATTTCTTTGGAGAGGTTTTTGGTTAACAGGCAAGATAGCCGCTGTGTCAGGTCGGTATGTCCCATTTATGCACAACGAGACCAATTTAGCCCTTCAACGGCCTCAACTTATATGTTAATTGGCCATTAATCATTAGAAAATCGTCGCAAAATATTAAATTATCTTTTGAAGGGATAAACGATGTTCCGTACACTCGGCATTGCACTCCTTGCGACATCCGCACTTTATGCGGCTCCCGCAAGCGCAGCAAATCTACTTACCAACGGCAGCTTTGAAGACGGTTTCAATGGCTGGACACTCGGCGGCAGCTCTGGCGACGGCTATCCGCCGGTTGTTATCGAATATAATCAAACCTCAAGCTATCCGACCGGGGCTTTCGGGGAAGCTATCCCGACAGATGACGCGGTCGGCAACCCTGGTTTCGATGCAGTGGGTACGCATGGCGTCTACTTCGTCGCCGATCTGGCTAATCCCCAGACCCTGACACAGATGGTTAACATCACCAGCGGCACACAATATACCTTTGGCTTTGATGTGTATGTACCGTTTAACGGGCAGAGCAACGACTTTGATGCCTTTTTCACTGCAACTGTGGGTGGTTTCGAGTTTGCCGATTTCGCGGCGAGCACTACCACAACAGGAGACTGGCTCCATTTTTCGTCGACCGGTTTCGGGAATATAAATGGGCCTGTTGATTTCGTTTTCGAATATAACAGTTTCGGTGTTCCGGCGAAGGATTTTGTCATCGATCGCGTCTATTTTGCTGAGACGAGCGCGATTCCTGAGCCTGCTACATGGGCGATGATGCTGGCCGGTTTCGGTGCGATTGGCTTCGCAATGCGCCGCCGTCAAAAGGTTGCCGTCAGCTTCGCCTGAGGTTCCAGTCTCGTATTAGCAAAACCCTGTCGGCCCTGGTCGGCAGGGTTTTTGCATTGCGTTCGGGATCAGGCCCGCAATTACCACAATGATTTCGAAGCAGGTAGGCGCCGTTCACCGAAGGAAACAACCCGCAGACTCGGAGCCGAAGACCAGCGAAGCTAAATCACGAATAACCCGAGCCGGGGGCACGTGGCTCCGGCTCGCTCACTTTTCCGCACGATGTTCCGGATTATCCTAAACTTCGCCGATAATCTCCGCCAAGGCTGCGAGGCAATCGCGGCCCAGTTGCGCAGAGCGGGCAGGCGACCAGCCGAAATCCGGGTCTGGCAGATCGTCATGATCCTTGAAGGGCATCTCCAGCGTCATTGCCACCGCACCGTAACGCTCGGCCAGTTGCGCGGTGGACATGGACAGGTTCGCGCGCCCCGGCGGCGCAGCAGGGTAGCCCCGCTTCGTCTGAAAGTCAGGAGTACGCGCTGCCAGCAGGTCGCGGTAGCGGTTATATAGTGCCAGCCGGTCCGGCTTGAGCGACGGTATCCCCTCGAAACCGGCGATGAACACTGCCGGGATCGCCTCGTCGCCATGCACATCCATAGCGAAATCCACGCCGGCGCGATCCATTTCTCCGCGCACGAGAAACACTTCCGGGCTGCGCTCCATCGATGGCGCGTCCCATTCGCGGTTGAGATTGACGCCCACCGCGTTGGTGCGCAGATGCCCGCGCCTGCTGCCGTCGGGGTTCATATTGGGGACGATGTGAAAGCAAGCCTTTTGCCGGAGCAGGCGCGCGACGCTGTCCTCCATGTCGCACAGGCGCTCGATCGCGCCCTCCATCCACCATTGCGCCATCGTTTCGCCGGGATGCTGGCGGGCATAGAGCCAGACCTGTTTCGGCCCCTCGCCGATGCTGAGCAGATCGAGCGGCTGACCATCGAGCGTCAGCCCCAGTTCCTTGTGCGCAACGCCGGGTTGCAGCGCCGCCCAGCTCACGAAATCATGATGCCGTTCCATCGAATAGGGCGCGAAATAGGCAACCCACAGCGCATTGCCATCCGGCTCGACACGAATCGTCAGGCGGCCATCGGCATAATCGGTGTCCGCCAGCCACCAGCTCTCGCGGTCTTCGCTCACCCGCGCCTTGTAACTCGGCCAGCCATCGGGATAGGCCGCGCCCGCGCAATTGGCGATAGTCAGCTCTACCTCACGCCCCGCCGCCCCGGCGACGCGGAAATGGAACCACTGATAGAAGTCGCTCTGGTTGTCCGGAACGATTTCCAGCTCGGCCCGCCATATAGGGCCGGTGCAATCGGTGGAAAGGAGGCGGATATTGCCAGCGTCGAATGCGCTGCTGATCGATAGGGTCATTTAACCGTTATAGTCTCGCCCGACTGGCCGGGATAGTCCTTGAAGAGCGCCGATGCGAGTTTTGCTGCGGCGATGCCCGGCTGGGCAGCAGGCGTGCCCTCCTTGGCCGTCGTTACGGCCCGGCCTTCCCACAAGGCGACATTATCCGTGCGACGGCGAATCTGCACCGACAATTGCGTGGTCACCATGTCCTTGGGCTTGCCCGACAGGTTGATACCAATGCCAACACCGACACCGCTGCCATAGCTGCCGGTCGATCCGCCGACACCCACGCTGACAGGCGAGCGCGGAGCGGCGGCGGTCGGATGGAATGTCCGGCTGAACGACACAAGCGCGACATATTGGCTCGGCGCAAGGGTTTTCAGGCCCGCTTCATCGGTAAAGCCGATGCGCTGAAGCTCCTGGCTTACAGCGCCCGCATAGCTGCGGAACTCCATGCTGACGTCCCGATTGCCCATCGCTTCTTCGACCAATATGCCGCCCGATTGCGGCACCGCTTCGCCCGCATGAAAGCGCGTTACCTCGACCGGAGGGATGGCCGTGGCGCAGCCGCCAAGCGCGATCACCCCAAGCAGCGCGGCAAGGGCCGGGGCGCCCCGGCGGGACAAGGTGCGAAGTTGGGACAAATAAGGCATGGCACTCTCCATCGGCATGACGCATGCGTTTACAACATCCTAGCGCATATTATGGATGCATGGGCGATGAACAAGGGGAAGACGCAACATGCGGCGGCGAATAATATCCGCGATATATCGTCCTCGCCCTTGACTTCGGCCCATGATCCCCATAGGGGCTGCGCTTCGTTTTTCCGAAATACAGAATCAATTTGAAGGCTGCGTCATGAAGATCCGCAACTCGCTCAAGTCCCTGAAAGACCGCCACCGCGACAACCGCGTGATCCGTCGTCGCGGCCGCACCTATGTCATCAACAAGACGAATCGCCGGTTCAAGGCGCGTCAGGGCTAATTATATCGGCACCCGGTTTTCCGGGCGGCACGATTACAAAACCCCGGCTTGCATAGGCCGGGTTTTTTGTTGCCCCTGACCGGCGACGAAGGCCTTGCCAGCTTTACCGGCATGCCCGCCAGCCCAGCGCCCCGCGTTCCGCTTGATCGAGATGCAGATGATCGGCGTGGGCAGCGTTGTAATCGGGCGATAATACCGTCGAGAACAGGCTGCATGCCTCATCCCTGATGCGATGGAGAAAACGGGTCTTGCCGGTTTCCTCGTTCCAGTCGTTCATGATCGTGATGCGGGTTCCATCCGTCAGGACGAAGCCCGATATATCGATGGCATCCGCCGTCGCATGCTCACTATAATCCCCTTCTTCCCTGCCATAAAGGCGGCGGCAGCTATAACTGCCGAAATGGGTGACTTCCTTCACCGGCTTTCCGAAGATTTCATGGGCGGCAGGCTGAAGGACATTCCATTCCCATAATTTGAGCGCGGCTGCCACGGGACAGGAAGGCGCAACATCGGCGGGCCGATAGGCAAGCTGATCGTCGGCCGGTTGCAGGCGCACGGCATCGTCATAGCCACAGCGGGGGCCTTCAAGCGGAGGCAGGGCGACATAATCGACACCGGCCTTGTCGAGCAGCGCCTTGCAGCGCGCGCCGTCCTCGGTCAGCCCCGCCAGCTTGCGGCCGGTAAAAAGCCCGACAGGGTGCGCAAGGTCCAATGCCGTCCAGGGCAAATCCTGCGGCCGCGAGCGCGTCAGCGCGAAGACCATGAGACCCATGGCGGCGATAAGGGTCAGAACGACTATCGCCCTGAGCATGCGGTGAACGGTGCGGACCATAAGCCTTAGGGTCAGGACCCATTAATTGCGAGGATGGGAGAAGAAGTGCGAAAAGCGGACATATTGCCCGGTTGAGCGCTTCGACGAACCACAGCGCCCGGACATCGCTGCCCTGCGGGTGGGACAGGGAAAGGCGCTGGCACGGTCGGGCGCTTGCCAGATACCACCAGTATCTGGCTGCGCGCGCTCTCTTCCAGCATCTTTCCCTGTCTCCATCTCGACCTCGCAATTAATCGGTCCTGACCCTAAATCCGTTCGGCCGGAAGAAGCTCCTTATTCCTCCCGATCCTTCAACTCATCGCCCCGCAGATGGGCGACGTGAAGCACATTGGTCGAGCCGGGGGTGCCAAAGGGCACGCCCGCCAGCACAATGATCTTGTCGCCGCCCTCGGCGAGTTTATGGCGAATGGCCATACGGCGGGCCTTGCCGATCATCTCCTCGAAGCTGCCGATATCCTTGGTGCGCACCGCATGCACGCCCCAGAGCAAGCCCATGCGCCGCGCCGTACCGATACGCGGGGTGAGCGCGAGGATCGGCGTCTGTGGCCGTTCGCGCGATACGCGGCGCACGGTGCTGCCCGATGAGGTGAAGCAGACAATAGCCTTGGCCGAAACGGTGCGGGTGATGCTGTTGCTGGCTTCGGCGAGCGCGTCAGCGGTGGTGGCGTCCGGTTTGGTTTCGGTAAAGTGAAGTCGGGCGAGATATTCCGGGTCTGCCTCGACGCTCTTGGCGATGTCGTCCATCATCGTCACCGCCTCGCGCGGCCAGTCTCCGGCTGCAGTTTCCGCCGACAGCATGATAGCGTCGGCCCCATCATAAACAGCCGTAGCGACATCGGACACTTCAGCGCGAGTGGGTGTGGGCGCCTTTATCATCGATTCGAGCATTTGCGTCGCCACAACCACTGCGCGCCCCCTGCGCCTTGCGGCGGCGACGATCTGCTTTTGCAGCGGCGGCACTGCCTGCGGTGGCAGCTCGACGCCGAGATCACCGCGCGCAACCATAACGCCATCTGCCAGCTCCAGCAGCTCGTCGAGCCGTTGCAGCGCGGCGGGTTTCTCGATCTTCGCCATCAGCGCGCCATAGCCGCCCATCAGCCGCCGTGCTTCGGCCAGGTCCTCGGGCCGCTGCACGAAGCTGAGCGCGATCCAGTCCGCCCCCTGCTGCACCGCAAAGGCGAGGTCTCGCCGGTCCTTGTCGGTCAGCGCCGCCATCGGCAACACAACATCGGGCACATTGACGCCCTTGCGATTGGACAGCGGCCCGCCCACCTCCACCAGCGTTTCGATCCGGTCCGGCTTCACCGCCTTGACGCGCAACACCAGCTTGCCATCGTCGAGCAACAGCCGGGTTTCGTCTTCGAGCGCCTCGTAAATTTCGGCATGCGGCAGGTTGACGCGCTTTGCGGTTCCGGGTGCTTCGTCCCGGTCCAGCACGAAACTGTCGCCCGCCTTCAGGGTCACCAGATTGTCGGCGAAGCTGCCAACACGCAGCTTTGGCCCCTGCAAATCCGCCAATATCGTCGTGGGCCGCCCATATTCCTTTTCCAGCGCGCGGATATGGGCAATGCTCTGCGCATGATCCTCATGGGCACCATGACTCATATTGACGCGGAAGGCGTCGGAACCGGCAAGATACAGCTCGCGGATCATCTCTTCGCTCTTGCTTGCCGGGCCAAGGGTAGCGAGAATACGGACTTTACGGGCGCGCGGGGGCAGGTTTTTCAATGCAGCTCCTTTCAAGGGCGGCGACATGCATCCCCCCTATTTATAGGTGGCAACCATAGCGGTGTCAGCGCTATCCCCGCTGCACGACAGGAATGTTACTGGAGGAATCTTTAGCCATGACCAAACCGATAATCAACGACGCCGCAGCCGCCGCTGCATTTCGTCGTCTCGTCGATCATCTGCGCCACCGCACCGACGCCCAGAATGTCGATTTGATGGGACTTGCCGGTTTTTGCCGCAACTGCCTCGCCGACTGGCTGGCCGAGGCGGACGGCGCAATGAGCCGGGACGAGGCACGCGAAGCCATCTACGGCATGCCCTACGCGGAGTGGAAATCACTGTATCTCGCCGAGGCGACGCCGGAACAGCTCAAACGGATGGAAGAAAGCGTAGCCAGAAACAAGGCGAGCCATTAAGGACGTCGCTTCACGATTCACCTAAAGGGGATTTCCATGAGCGAAGGCAATGTCGCCGCAGACCAGTTGCGCCTGTTCATCGAACGCATCGAGCGGCTGGAAGAAGAGAAGAAGGGCATCGCCGACGACATCAAGGATGTCTATGCCGAAGCCAAATCCACCGGCTATGATGTGAAGACGATGCGCGCTATCGTGCGCTTACGGAAAATGGAAAACCATGTCCGTCAGGAAGCCGAAGCGCTGCTGGAAACCTATAAATCGGCATTGGGGCTGGAGTGACCGCCCCACGAAAGGGCGTTTAGATCAGGAGCAACGACATGGCGCAATCACCCTGGGGAGCATCATCGGGCGGACAATCATCCGGCAGCGATATGATCGTCACCACGACCAACAGCGTCGAGGGCCGCCCGGCGCAGCATTATCATGGCATCGTCACCGGCGAGGTGATCGTTGGCGCGAATATCTTCCGCGATCTGTTCGCCAGCATCACCGACATCGTCGGCGGGCGCAGCGGCAAATATGAGGAAGTGCTGCAACGCGCGCGGGAACAGGCATTGGGCGAAATGCGCATGCGCGCCGCCGAAATGGGCGCCAATGCCGTTGTCGGCGTCGATCTCGATTATGAAGTGCTGGGCAGCAACGGATCGATGCTGATGGTTTCGGCAACGGGAACCGCCATCACCATATGACCGCCTTATGATCTGCCCACCCATAATCTGCCCGGTTGCGGGAAACGGGCGCGCTCGCTAGACAGCGCCCATTCAACCACTCGGTACAAGGGAGCGGCCCGTGGCAGGCCATAGCAAATTCAAAAATATCATGCATCGCAAGGGCGCGCAGGACAAAAAGCGCTCCGCCATGTTTTCCAAGCTCAGCCGCGAAATCACCGTGGCGGCCAAGATGGGCATGCCGGATCCGGATATGAACCCGCGCCTGCGCCTCGCGGTCAACGCCGCCAAGGCGCAATCCATGCCCAAGGACAATATCCAGCGCGCCATCGACAAGGCATCCAAGGGCGACGGCGAGAATTACGAGGAAGTGCGTTATGAAGGCTATGGCCCCGGCGGCGTCGCCATCATCGTCGAGGCGCTGACCGACAACCGCAACCGCACCGCCACCAATGTGCGCACGGCTTTTTCCAAAAATGGCGGCAATCTGGGTGCATCGGGCGCGGTGAGCCACGGGTTCGATCGCATGGGCCTCATCACCTATCCGGTCAGCGTGGGCGACGCCGAGAAGGTCTTCGAGGCGGCGCTCGAAGCGGGCGCGGAGGATGTCGAATCATCCGACGACGAACACAGCATCTGGACCGCGATGGACGCGCTGCACGAAGTCGCCAAAGCATTGGAAGCGACGCTTGGTGAAGCGGAAAGCGCCAAGCTGGCGTGGAAACCGCAGGTGACGGTGGAGCTTGACGAGGCCAATGCAGGAACCCTGTTCAAACTGGTCGACACGCTCGACGATGATGACGATGTACAGACCGTCTGGGGCAACTACGAGGTGCCCGACGAGGTGATGGAGAAATTGGGCTGACCCAGCTCATCCTTGGTCTCGATCCGGGCCTCGGCACGACCGGCTGGGGGCTGATATCGGCGGATGGCAATCGCCTGTCGCACATCGCTAATGGGCAGATAAAGACAGACGCGAAGGAGGCGCTGCCTGCCCGCCTGCTCGCGCTCGATACGGCGCTGACGGACCTCATCCTTGCTCACCGACCGACAAGCGCGGCGGTCGAAGAGGTGTTCGTCAACGCCAACCCGCAATCGACATTGAAGCTGGGGCAGGCGCGCGGTGTCGTGCTGCTCAATGCCGCGCGCGCGCGCATCGAGGTCGGCGAATATGCGGCACGGCTGGTCAAGAAATCGGTCGTCGGCGTCGGCAATGCCAGCAAGGATCAGGTACATGCGATGGTTGCGCGGCTGCTGCCCGGCGTACAGATTGCCGGGGCAGACGCGGCAGATGCGCTCGCGGTGGCGATCACCCATGCGCACATCCGAGCATCGCGCGGAAAAGTGGAAGCCGGTTTTCCGCAATAGCGATGCGACCACCAAAGCATGGCGAGTGTGCGCCGTATAAATTTGTGATGGAAACGAACCAAGAACATCGCTACACCCCTTCTTCATGATCGCGCATCTCAAAGGGGTATTGGCCAGCACCGGCCTCGACAGCGCCATCGTCGATGTCGGCGGTGTCGGCTATGTGTTCGGCGTAAGCACGCGTACGCTGGCAGCGCTCGGCCGCGTCGGCGAAGCGGTGACGGTGCATACCGAAATGCTGGTGGGCGAGGAATTCATCCGCCTCGTCGGTTTTGCCAATGAGAGCGAGCGCGACTGGTTCCGGCTGCTGACCGGGGTGCAGGGTGTCGGCGCACGGGTAGCGCTGGCGATACTCTCAATACTGGACGGCTCGGAATTGCATCGCGCGATTGCCAGCCAAGACAAGGCGATGGTCGCGCGCGCCAATGGTGTCGGCCCGAAGCTCGCCGAGCGCATCGTGCGTGAGCTGAAGGACAAGACCGGCGTGATTGCGGGCGCGGGCGCTGCATTGGGCGGCGTCGCGGCAGTGGCGGGCGCGCCTGCGGGTTCCTTAAGCGCCGACGCGATGAGCGCGCTGACGGGGCTGGGCTTCAAACCGTTCGAGGCGTCTCAGGCGGTCGCAGCGGCGGAGGCGGAGCTTGGAGATGGCGCGGCGCTCGATGCGCTGGTGCGCCTCGCGCTGAAGAAGGCGGCGAAGTGATGGATAGACAAATTCCTACAGATCTCTATAATAATCCTATGGCCCAACTGAACGTCTCCATTCCGCCCGCGCTCAAAAGCTGGATCGACCATCGCGTCGCCGAAGGGCGCTATTCCTCGGCTAGTGATTATGTCCGCGATCTCGTCCGGCGCGATCAGGAATCCGAGCCGGATGATGTCGAATGGGTCAAGACGAAGCTGGCTGAAGGCATGGCTTCCGGGGTGATCGAAAAAGACGCGAAGACAGTCCTGCGCGAAATCATGGCAGAACATCCGGCTTCGCGTGATTAAGGTTCAACTCAGCCCGGCGGCGCGAGCCGATCTGGTCGAGATACGTCTTTATAGCATCGATCAGTTCGACGTCGATACGGCGGATGCGTATTTTCTGGGCTTCGATGCGGCATTTGACCTGTTGTCCGAACATCCGCAGGCAGGCGCGGCGACACCGCGCTATGGCAAGGCCTATCGTTGCCTTGTTCATCAAAAGCACCGCATTTTCTATACGGTGGAGGCCGGCAGCGTCCTCATCGTGCGCGTGCTGCATCATGCACGGGATGTCAGGGCGGCGTTGGGGAAGGCGGCGTAGTGATGGATGATAATTTGCAACCGTCTACTACCACTAGCGAGTGGGCCGATCTCCAAATTGCCCGTACTTCGGAGATAATAAGCTCGCTACTAGATCAGCACGCAGCCCTTTATAGGTGGGTTCTTGCAGCCCGCCTCACAGTTAATGGTGGCGCGGCCGTGGCCGTCATGAATAGTACCACTATTTCTGCGAGCTCGGCGGCGTGGGCGATATTCGCATTTTTTATTGGTATTTTGGCAGCAATATTTAGCGCAGAGCTTGGACAGAAAAATATCCAAGCTGGGTTGGCACCCAATATCAAAATGCTTGGTTTTTGGGTAAAATTTAAAAACACAGGTATCTACGATCAGGAATCTATGGATAGTATCATCCAAGGCGAAGTTAATATATCGAAACAAAAATCAGGAAGAATTGTTGGTTGGTTCTCCCTTATTATGTTCGCAGTAGGGGCATTAGTTGCTGGCACTGATATTCTTCTTACTAAGATATCAAATTCGAATTGCCATTTGCAATGATCGACGCTGACCGCATCATAACCCCCGCCAAGCGCACCGAAGACGTCGACGCCGCGCTGCGCCCCAAATCACTCGACGAATTCGTGGGCCAGAAGGCCGCGCGCGAAAATCTGCGTATTTTCATCGAGGCCGCCCGCAATCGCGGCGAGCTGCTCGATCATGTGTTGTTCTTCGGACCGCCGGGTCTTGGCAAAACCACGCTTGCCCAGATCGTCGCGCGCGAAATGGGCGTGGGCTTTCGTGCCACCTCTGGCCCGGTCATCGCCAAATCGGGTGACCTCGCCGCATTACTCACCAATCTCGATGAAGGCGACGTGCTGTTCGTCGATGAGATCCACCGCCTCAATCCCGCCGTCGAGGAAATCCTCTACCCCGCGATGGAGGACCGCGCGCTCGATCTGATGATCGGCGAGGGGCCGTCCGCCCGCTCCGTGCGCATCGATCTGCCCAAATTCACGCTCGTCGGCGCAACGACGCGGCAGGGCCTGCTCACCACGCCCTTGCGCGACCGCTTCGGCATTCCTGTGCGCCTGCAATTCTATAGCGTCGAGGAACTGGAAAAGGTCGTCATCCGCGCCGCCGGGCTGCTCGGCCTTGCCATTGCTCCCGATGGCGCCACCGAAGTCGCGCGCCGGTCGCGCGGCACGCCCCGCATCGCCGGGCGGCTGCTGCGCCGGGTGCGCGATTTCGCCGATGTCGCGGGTGCGGCCATTGTCGATGCCAAAACCGCCGATGCTGCGCTCAATCGGCTGGAGGTCGACGCGCTCGGCCTCGATGCGATGGACCGCCGCTATCTGACGATGATCGCCGACATCTACAAGGGCGGCCCGGTCGGCGTCGAAACGCTCGCGGCCGGACTTTCCGAACCGCGTGACACCATCGAGGAAGTGATCGAACCTTATCTCATCCAGCTCGGCCTCGTCGCCCGCACGGCGCGCGGGCGCTGCCTCAATGCGGGCGGATGGAAGCATCTCGGCCTTAATCCTCCCGCAGGCGAACAGGACGGGCTGTTCGATCCATAGGGCAAACCCCATTTTGCTCTTTGCCAACGACTCGCCGCTTCGCTACACAACAGCCGATGTCCGCGCCGCCGCCCATCCCTGATCTCCCCCAGCCCGCATCCGGCCGTTTTGCGGACGGTGTGCATTATTTCCCGGTGCGCACCTATTTCGAGGACACCGATACCGGCGGCATCGTCTATCATGCCAATTATCTGCGCTATATGGAGCGCGCCCGATCCGACATGCTGCGCCTGATGCAGATAGACCAGCGTGCCAGCATAGAGGGCGGCGATGGCGTCTATACTGTCGCGCGGCTCGCCATCGACTATCGCATGCCCGCCCGTCTTGATGACGACCTGATCGTCATCAGCCAAGTGCGCGAAATCGGCGGGGCCACCTGCACGATGGAACAGCGCATCATGCGCGGCAATGATCTGCTGACGACCGGCCATGTCACCGTCGCTTTTGTTTCGCCCACGGGTCGCCCGAAACGACAGCCCAAGCCGTGGGTCACCCTGTTCAACCGCATCGCCCAAGGGGAAGATATCCGCTCATGACCGCACCTATCGTCGATGTCGCCGGCGCCGCCGCGACGCTTTCTCCCTATACGCTGTTCCTGCAGGCCGACATTGTCGTCAAGATCGTGATGATTGGCCTGTTGCTGGCGAGCATATGGACCTGGGCGATCATCATCGGTTTCAGCGCCTCGCTCTCGGGCGTGCGTAAGAAATGCATGCGGTATGAGGAAGATTTCTGGCGCGGCGACGATATCGACCGCTTTTTCGACAAGCGCGGCAGGGAAGATCTGCCCAGCGCGCGGGTGATGTCGGCGGGCATAGTCGAATGGCGGCGCTCCACCAAGAGCCGCGCGGTGGATCGTGATGGCACCCGCGACCGCCTCTCGACCGCATTATCGAGCGCGGTGGGCGCGGAAATCGACCGCCTCGCCGACCGGCTGAACATATTGGCGACGGTGGGCAGCGTCGCGCCGTTCGTCGGCCTGTTCGGCACGGTCTGGGGCATCATGCGGGCCTTCACTGCAATCGCCGCGCAGCAGAACAGCAGCCTCGCCGTGGTCGCGCCCGGCATCGCCGAAGCGTTGTTTGCGACCGCCATTGGCTTGTTCGCGGCCATTCCGGCGGTGATCGCCTATAATCGCTTCTCCCACGGCATCAATAAGGTGGAATCGCAACTGAACCGCTTTGCCGACACTCTCTACACGACCATGAGCCGCGAACTGGAGCAAGGCTGATGGGCATGGGCGTTCCCCCTTCCGGGCGACGCGGGCGGCGTCATGCGCCGATGGCGGAAATCAACGTCACGCCGTTCGTCGACGTGATGCTGGTGCTGCTCATCATCTTCATGGTGACCGCGCCGCTGTTGGTGACGGGTGTGCCGGTGAATCTGCCTGAAAACCGGGCGAAGGCGTTGGAAACGGAAGACAAGCCGACGATCATTTCCCTCAACGGACAGGGCGAAATCTATATCAACGAAGCGCTGGTGAGCGAAGACGAACTGGAAGCGCGCATAGCCGACATCGCACAGGCCAATGCGGGTCTCGAAGCGCCGCAAATATATCTGCGCGCCGATGCGCGGCTGGATTATGGCGACGTGATGCGGGTGATGGGCGAGCTGAACCGGGCGGGCCTCAACAAGGTGGCGCTGGTCAGCAATGCGGAAGCACCGGGCAAGGCATCATCCGTCAGCCCGCGTTCAGAATAGAATGATAGGCTGAAAGCCGATGGAGCGCGCGGACAAAATCGGATTTGGCGTGGCCAGCGCAGGGCATGTGCTGCTGTTCGCCGCGCTCTCGGCGAACTGGTGGTCGTCCACCCCGCTCCAACTCCGCAATGACCCGATAGAGGTGTCTATCGTCGACGAGGTCGCATTGCGCTCCGCCGCGCGCAGAATCGCCGAAACCCCGCCTCCCCCCGCGCCGGGAGAGGAAGAGGGGCCGCCGGAAGAGGCCATGCCTCGTCCAGAGGAAAAGGTCATCGAACCGACCCCGGAACCATCGGCAAAGCCTTTGCCCGCCCCCAGCCCGGTTCCCACGCCCAAGCCCGAACCGCGCAAGATCGAGAAGCCCCGACCCGAAACCAAAAAAAGCGCCGACGATAGTGGCAAGCAGGCGAAATCGCGCGGATCGAAGCTGAAGCTGGACCTGAGCGGCATTTCCCGCTCCGCGAGCGATACGGCGAGCGAAGGCACGCCCGCCGCCGCCATAGGGGATGCCCAGAAGACCGCGCTCGATGCCGAAATCCGCCGCCAGTTGAAGCCCCACTGGAAAGCGCCCACTGGTGCGGATGTGGAATCGCTGCGCACGATCGTGACCGTGAGGCTTGCCAAGGACGGTTCCATCATCGGCAGCCCGGAGGTCGTCGACACACTTGGCATAACGGCCAGCAATCGCACTCAGGTGCAATTGCATCAGGAACAGGCGGTCAAGGCCATTCGCCTTGCCGCGCCTTTTCGCTTGCCCCCCGCTCTTTATTCTGGCTGGAACTATCTCCGCCTGACCTTCGACAAGAGGCTTTCCCAATGATCCGACTTGCACAGATCGCAGCCCTCATCGGCCTGTTCTTCATCGCGCCCGCACAGGCGCAGCTCTCGGTCGATGTGACCGATGACAGCGGCGCATCGAAACTCAAGATTGCCGTGCCGGGCCTGCCCACCTCGCAATCGGTTGCTACGCCCGCAGGCACGACCGACGAGCTGGGTCAGAAAATCGCGCAGGTGATCGCCGACGATTTGCGCGGCTCCGGCCTGTTCGCGCCATCGGGGCCGGGCGGCATGCGCGCCGTCTCGATGGCCGAGGTCACCGCTCCGCAATTTGCAAGCTGGAGCGGCTATGAGGCGCTGGTGCATGGCTTTGTCCGTTCGGCGGGCGGCGAAAGCGACATCACCGTGGGTTGCTATCTCTACGATGTCGCCCTCATGACCGAGATGACGCGGCAGGGCTATGTCGTCGCCCCGCGCGACTGGCGGCGCGCCGCGCATAAATGCGCCGACGCCATCTATGCGCGCCTTTCCGGCGAAAGCCCCTTCTTCGACAGTCGCATCGCCTATATCGCCGAGAGCGGCCCCAAGGGCGCGCGCGTAAAGCGGCTCGCCATCATGGACAGCGATGGCGCAAACCACCGCTTCATCACCAATGGCCAGTCGATCGCCCTCACCCCGCGCTTCTCGCCCGATTACGGCTCGATTCTCTATGTGAGCTATATCCAGAACCGGGTGCGCATCTTCGTTTATGACATCGGCACCGGCAAGCAGCGGTTGATTACGGAAAGCACCAACCCGACCTTCGCCCCGCGCTGGTCGCCTGATGGCCGCACCATCCTGTTCTCGATGGCGATTGCAGGCAATACCGACATCTACCGCGTATCCTCAAGCGGCGGAAAGCCGGTGCGGCTTACGAATTCGCCCGGCATCGATGTCGGCGGCAGCTATTCCCCCGACGGCACGAAGATCGTGTTCGAAAGCGATCGTTCCGGCAGCCAGCAGCTCTATGTGATGAACGCCGACGGATCGAACCAGCAACGTATCAGCTATGGCGGCGGGCGCTATGCGACGCCCGAATGGAGCCCGCGCGGCGACCTAATCGCCTTCACCAAAATCGCTGGCGATTTCAAGATCGGTGTCATGACGCCAGGCGGAGGCAATGAACGCCTCCTTACCAATGGTTGGCAGGATGAAGCCCCGACATGGTCGCCCAACGGCCGGGTATTGCAATTTTTCCGCACATCGCCGGGCAGGTCAGGCGCCAGCCAGGTGTGGCAGGTCGATCTGACCGGGGTGAACGAACGCCGCATCCCGACGCCTTTATCGGGTTCCGACCCGGCATGGGGACCATTGCTGCCCTGAACCAACCTTTTACGACTGCATGTTCGCAATTGACATGAAATGATTTTAAGATGATTTCCCTATGATCGACAGGAGAATGAACATGGCCTCAATTTCTCGATCCCTACTCATCGCCAGCGCCGTCATCGCGCTCTCTGCCTGCGCCAAAAAAGCGCCGGAAGAGCTTCCCCCGCCGCCGGTTGAAACCGCGCAGCCTGCACCTCCGCCTGCCCCGACCGGCCCCGCCAAGGGGAGCCAGGAAGACTTTCTCGCCAGCGTGGCATCGGATCGCATCTTCTTCGATACCGATAAATATGATGTCGACGCACAGGATCAGGACACGCTGCGCAGTCAGGCGCAATGGCTGGCGGCTAACCCCGATGTGCGCGTCACCATCGAAGGCCATGCTGACGAACGCGGCACCCGCGATTATAACATCGCGCTGGGCGAACGCCGTGCCAATGCCGCCAAGAACTACCTCGCCTCGCTGGGCGTCGATTCCTCGCGAATCACGACCGTCAGCTATGGCAAGGAACGTCCCGTCGCGCTCGGTTCCGACGAGCAGGCCTGGGCACAGAACCGCCGCGCGGTCACCGTCACGGTGCAATAATCCAATCTCTATGCCAGTGGGACAGCACGGCGCGTATTCCCACTGGCATCATCCGGCGTAATCGCTAGATAGGGGCGCATGTGGCGCCTCTATCAATTTCCGCTCTGCCCCTTTTCCCGCAAGGTCCGGCTGCTGCTGGGCGAGAAGGGCATCGCCTATGATCTGGTGCGCGAATCGCCCTGGGAAGGGCAGGACGCCTTCCTCGACCTCAATCCGGCCGGGACGACTCCGGTCATGGTCGAGGACGAGAAGAATATCGTGCTGATCGACAGTCAGGCGATCTGTGAATATTTCGAGGAAACGGTCGAGAAACTGCCGCTCATCAGCGGTAGCGCCGCCGGTCGGGCGGAGATCAGGCGGCTGGTCGCCTGGACCGACCAGATATTCTACCGCGATGTCGTGGCGCCACTGCTCGAAGAGCGGATGCGGAAACGGATCATCCATCGCGCTCCGCCCGATGGCGGCAAGCTGCGTGGAGCGATGCGCAGCGCCAACACCCATATGGATTATATGGACTATCTGCTCGATCATCGCAGCTGGCTGGCGGGCGGCACGATGAGCCTCGCCGACATAACGGCGGCCGCGCATATTTCAGTGGCGGATTATCTGGGCGGCATCGACTGGGCCGGGCATGAGCCAGTGAAGCGCTGGTATGCGGCGTTCAAGTCACGCCCGTCCTTCCGCCCGCTGCTGTCCGAACGGATGGAAGTGGTCGCGCCGCCGCCTTATTATGAAAAGCCCGATTTTTAGAGCCTGACAACCACCCTTGGCCCTGACGCGGCCTGACTATTCTGCCGGTTCCGACCCCACCGCCATATAAACGCGATTGCGGCCATGTTCCTTGGCGAGATAGAGAGCGCGATCCGCAGCCTTCAGAGCCTCGCGGTGATTCTCATAGGCGAACACATCGGCCACGCCGCCCGAAAAGCTGACCTGATTCATGCGTTCGCCGGAATTGCGATCGATCAGGTTCCGGGAGGCCAGATCCGCGCGCGTCTCGTCCACAATCTCACAGGCCTGGCTGGCCGTCTTGCCACGGAAAACCATAACGAACTCCTCGCCGCCATGGCGGGCGACATGACATTTTTCGTCGGAGATCTTGGCCAGTAACGATCCGACGAATTTGAGAACCCGGTCGCCGGTGTCATGGCCATGGGTATCATTGATCCGTTTGAAATGATCGATGTCGCAAAAGGCCACGCTCAGGGATTCGCCGTTATTGGCCGCCCGCAGCACTTCTTCCTTCAGACGCGCCTCGAAGGCACGCCGGTTGGGCAGGCCTGTAAGATGATCCTGCTCGGCAGCCTTGCGCGCAGTTTCCAGGTTCTGCTGGAGCGCGCGGGTCTTGCTCTGGCTCTCGCGCATTTCCGTTTCGATCTGGCGCGATTTTTCGACCATCGACCGCGTGAGTCCGATCAGCGCCGTGACCATTTCCTCGGGCGAATCATCGCCCTTTATATCCTTGACCTTTGCCTGCAGAGCCTTGCCATAATCGGAAGCGGAGGTGCTGGACTCCGCCGCCAGAGTCGAGAAGCGATCCAGGTTTTCCTCTACGGTGTTGAGCATTTTTGAAAGATGCTCGGCCGTCATCTCGCCCGAATGGCGCTCGGCAATGATCTGTTCGGCGGCGGTGTTGGTCAACTGCCCGCGTTCGGACAGAATTGCCTTTACCGCCTTTTCGATCTGGTGATCATTGCCGGTGATATAATCCAGCGCGAGACCGAAATTCACCGCCGTCAGATCAAGATCATGGGCAAAGAGAAAGGAGCCGACATCGTTATACAGCTCGCGGCGACGCTCCACTTCCCGACCGGAGCCGTTGCGCGTGGCCTCGCGCGGACTCATCGCAGTCGTTGACTGCGATTCCTCGTCGCTGATCGAAAGCCGCTGCGCCCAGCGCGCTATGCGAGTTGTCAATCCGGTTTGCGCGTTCATTCAAACTGCCCACTACGTAGAATTTCTGCCGGGCATATAATAGCGGGAAATAAGTAAAAATTTAGGTTAACATATCCCGGTTTTTCCGGTTCTCGGGCATTTATTGGGTCTGTTTACGCCAGATTCGCGCTGAAATGACTCGTCACACGCTATGGCTGACCAACCAGTCGTGGAATATCTGCACCGGGCGGCTCTGGAGCGCCCTTGGTCTGCAGACGAAGAAATAGCGATACGGACTCTCCACCTTGTCATGGAAAAGTCGTACCAGACGAGGGTCCTGCGAATGGCTGAAATGACTGGCCAGCATCACGGCGATACCCAATCCCTGCGCGGCAGCTTCCATCATCAACGGACCTGAATCATAGGTGTCGATGGCCGATGGATTGAAATCGGTGCAGCCCACGCCCTTTTTCCAATCTTCAAAAATCGTGGGCATCTCGCGGTGGATGAGCAAGACATGCTTTTCCAGATCTTCCGGCCGTTCGATCGGATGTTCCGCAAGCTGCTCCCGATTCCCGAAAATATGGATATATTCCTTGCCCAATTCATGCACGTAAAGCGAAGAATCCACTTCCCGCGCCATGATGATGGCGGCATCAAGCCCCTCGCCGAGGCGGGTCACGGCATGAGGCGTCGTCTCGATATCGAGATGCAACAGCGGATAGGTTTGTCGCAATTGCCCGAGAAGCGGCAAAAGTCGTTGCGATGCAAAAAGAGGCATGACCGCCAAGCGAAGGCGCAATTGATTGCCGCCGCTCATCAATTTCTCAATTGCAACCGACATAACATCGATCGCCGGCGCAATTTCATTGAGAAGGTCTGTGCCGTCCGCATTGATTTCCAGCGCCTGGTGCTTGCGTTCGAACAAAGGTCGGCCAATATAGCGTTCCAAAGCCTGAATTCTACGGCTAAGTGCCGGAGTAGAAAGGGCAAGTTCTTCCGCCGCCGCCTTCACCGAGCCGAGGCGAGCAACCTGAACAAACGCTTCAAGCGCGGTTAGGGGAGGCAAACGCCGCATTCATCCTCGATATAATTGTAGGTCGTTACTCCCCTTAATGCCCGAATTGAGCAAAAGCGACAACATGCGAAGATACATATCACCAAAAATATATGCGAGGTCAGGACAGATGCAAATCTTGCACTCCTCGCCACAACCTTCGCACTTGCACAAAACATTGTTGCGGCGCACATAGAAGGTGCCTTTCAGGCATCCTCTCCTAAAACTTCAAGGGCTGGCATCTGCCGGCCCTTTTTTTATCTGCGCTCAACGGCCATTGCCTCTTTCGCGACCGCGGCAGGCGCGGTAAAGGCGCGGGATCAGAAAATAGTGTTGAGCGTTTCGAAGCAAGCCAGAACCGCAAAATGCGTTTTCGAAGATCAAAAGCCGCTCGAACCAACCCAGGCGGCTTCAGTGAGAGAATGTCCTGCCCGGATGCACAGCCCCGCCGAAAAACTGAAATTCTTCCGCGAATTTCTGCGTTCGCCCCGCACGATAGGATCCGTCGTCCCAACATCGGGGAAGGTCATCAAACATATACAGGCGAGTATGGACTGGTCACGCGCCAGCCTTGTCGTCGAATATGGCCCCGGCCTTGGTACAATCACGCGTCCGATGCTGGAGCGCATGCCCCCGGATGCCATGTTGATTGCGATCGACATGCAGGCCGATTTCATTGAGCACCTGCGATCCGACATAAAGGACTCGCGCCTCATCGCGGTTCAAGGTTCAGCGGCCGATGTAACGGCGATACTGGATCGCCATGCCGGGGGGAGCCCCGCGGATTATGTCGTTTCCGGCCTACCCTTTTCCACTTTACCGGTCGGCGTGGGTGCGCAGATCGTGGCCGCCACCCATAAGGCACTCGCGCCCGACGGCTCTTTTCTCGTCTATCAATATTCCAGTCGTGTCCTGCCTTTGCTGCATGCGTGTTTCGCTTCCGTCGCAGAAACGAAAGTCTGGCTCAACATCCCACCCTGTCATGTATTTGAAGCGCAAAAGGCAACAGGCGACACTCTCGCTCCGGCATCTAATCACGGAAGTTCAGCCTTCGCGTGATCTTGTAATCGAGCACGCCGACCAGAAGATAGCTGATCCATCCCTTGAGCAGGCGGAACGGAGTGCGCCGTTCCTTGTGCCGGGCGCGCGTAATCAGTTCGCTGTCCTGCGCCCGTCGGTCTATAAAACCCCGCATATGCTCGGCGAATTCGGCGTCTTCGATCCGCAACATGATCTCCAGATTGAGGAACAGGCTACGCATATCGAAATTGGCGGACCCGACAAACACCGCGTCGTCGATGACGATCAGCTTCATGTGCAAGCGACAGGGCTGATATTCGTAAATCTGCGTGCCGCGGCGCAATAATGGGCCATATAGCAAGCGCGCCGCCGCCACGGTGGCGGCATTGTCCGAACGGGACGCAAGGATAAGCCGCGCCGTGCCGCGCGCTGCCACACGGCGCAGACGCGCCAGCATGCTGCGCCCCGGCGAGAAATAGGCCGCTACCATATCGACCCGGCGCGCGCGTTCCAGATCGGCGCGGACAGTGCGCGCCCATGGGCTGAGCCGATAGGCCGGTCCGCCAACCAACCAGCGAAAGCGCCCGCGCCCATCATGCCAGCCCCGCACCAGCACCCGCAATGCGCGATAGCTCTGATGCGGCGCGTCCACCCATTGCCGCAACAGATCATACCAGCGGACGAGTTGCGTCACTTCCGGCCCGGCGATGCGCAGGCCCATATCGTGCCAGCAATCCTCCTCGGGCAAACCGAAATAGGCATCGGCCACATTGAAACCGCCGACAAGCGCATCGCGTTCATCGGCAATGGCTATCTTCTGATGATTGCGGATGAGATAGCGGGTCGACCAGCTCGCTCCGAACCAGCCGATCCGTCCCCCTGCCCGTTCCAGCCCGGCGAAAAAGGACTTGCCGGTCTCAAGCGAGCCGAACGCATCAACCATCAGCGTCACATCGACGCCGCGCCGCGCCGCATGGATAAGGCGCGCCAGCACCAGCCTCCCGCTCTCGTCATTGGCGAAGATATAATAATACAGTTTGAGGCTGCTCTGCGCGCCATCGATCAGATCGATAAGCTCGTCCCGCAAGGCAGGCCCGATGCTGCGCACACGCAAGCGGTTCCCATCCAGTTCATAATCGAGCGGAAATTCTTCCTCACCGCGGTGTTCGTCCGATAGCGCGCAATCCATAACCCATCTTGCCCCAAGCCGACGCAAGACACCATGTTTTTCAAATGCGCGGGCTGCGCACTGGTTCGCGGATCGCATGCCAATATTGACTCTATGCATCACGATTGCTAAGGCCCGCCTTCATATTTTCCGAATAGCCAGGAGGCCCGATGGCCCGCGTTACCGTCGAAGATTGCGTCGACAAGGTCACAAACCGCTTCGATCTCGTATTGCTCGCTGCTCAGCGCGCCCGTGAAATATCCGGCGGCGCCGAGCTGACCGTTGACCGCGACCGGGATAAAAACCCGGTTGTAGCGCTGCGCGAGATTGCGGAAGAGACCATTCATCCGCAAGACTTGCAGGAAGCACTGGTCAGCGATCTGCAGAAGGTCCGCATCGATGAAGACGATATGCCCGACGAAATCGGCAATATCGCCCAGTCGGCCGAGGCGCTGCGCCTGACAGCGGCGGCGCCCCCGCGCAACCAGAATATCGGCGGCGATTACGACGGGTAACAATCCGCGTTTTCAGCAAAAGTGGGAACCGGCTTTGCGCCCGAAAATGCGCAAACACAAAATCCGCATTTGCCGTTTCAGAAATAACAGGAGGGGAGGAAAGGCCCGGTCGCCCGCAAGAGCGCCGGGCCTTTTCATATCTCTCTGCTACGCGGGGTCTTTGGCCTTCGCTTCCCGCATCTTCTTACCGTCGCCATCGAACAGCATGTCGTCGGGCACCTCGATATGCGGCGCGTCGCTGTCGCTCGCCATCTTGTTTTCGACGCGGAACAGGAAGGCCAGAACGGTCGCCACCGCCATATAGAGCGCCTCATCGACCACATGGCCGACGCGTGACGTAAAGTAGACGGCGCGGGCCAGCTCGGGATATTGCAGCACCGGCACCGCGTTGGTTTCGGCGAGATCGCGGATCGCCATGGCGATAGCGTCGCACCCGCGCGCAACGACGATAGGCGCGCTGTCGCCCGCAAGCGGATTATAGCGCAGCGCCACGGCAAAATGGGTCGGGTTCATCAGCACCACGCTCGCTTCGGCAACGGCCTTGCGCGCGCTGCCCGACATCACCTCATATTGCTTGCGACGGATATGCCCCTTCAGCTCCGGCGAGCCTTCGCTTTCCTTATGCTCGTCCTTGAGATCCTGCTTGCTCATCGCGAGGCGCTTGCCGCGCTGGAATATCTGGCTCGGCACATCGATGCCCGCGACCAGCAGCAGCGCGCCGCCCATCACAAGGCAGGCGAGCACGAATATATTTCCAACCTCAGTCAGCGCATTATGCAGCCCGGTCGTTCCCATCGCCGAGATTTCAGCCAGCCGCCCCCAGATCAGCCAGACGCCGATTGCCCCCATCAAAATGACCTTAGCCATCGACTTGACCAGTTCGATAAGCCCATTGAGGCCGAACATGCGCTTGAGGCCATTGGCGGGGTTGAGCTTCGAGGCCTTGAAACCCAGAGCTTCGCTGCGGAAACCAAGCGACCCCAGCATCGCGGGCGCGGCAATGGCAGCGAGGATGGTCGCAAGCATTATGCCGCCCACCGGTAGCAACAGCCCCGATGTCAGCGCGATGGTGCGTTGGGCTGGTTCGAACTGCATGACGTCGTCACGACCGAAGCTGAGCGCATCAGTCAGCATATCCTGCATGGCCTGCATCATCATGGGCCCTGCCACCGCCATCCAGCCCGCGCCTGCCAACACCACCAACGCCGTTGCCAATTCCTTCGACTGAAGGATGTCGCCTTCCTTGGCGGCATCGCGCAGCTTCTTGGCTGTCGGTTTCTCGGTCTTTTCGCCGCCGCCATTGCTGTTCTGGGCCATGGCCTATCGTCCCTCGGCTATGATCTGGGATTGATCCAGCCCCAGCCGCAGCGCCTCGACAATGCCCCGCCCCATGATTGGCGCGGCCAGCGCCAGCAGGATCAGCCCTGCGGCCAATGCCACCGGAATGCCGACGGAGAAGATATTGAGCGCAGGCGCCGAGCGCGCCAGCATACCCATGACAAGCTGAATGAGGATGAGCGTGAAGCCCACGGGCAGCGCAATCGTCAGCCCCGCACCAAATAGCGCGCCGCCGAATGTCACGAGGCCGTAAATCGCATCGTTGGAGAGCATCGGCCCGCCGGGTGGCAGCGCCTTGTAGCTTTCCACGACATAGCTGGCGAGCAGCAGATGCCCGTCCATGCCGAGCAACAGGAAAGTGGCGATGATCGAAAGGAACTGGCCGACCACCTGCGTCGACTGACCCGATTGCGGATCGATCATCGATGCAAAACCAAGGCCCATCGCATTGCCGATCGTCTCACCCGCCACGAAAGCGGCGGCATAACCGATCTGGAGCGCAAAGCCCATCGCAAGCCCGGCAAGCACTTCGCCCATTACGAGAGCCACCCCTGCAATGCTGGCGATGCCGCCTTCGGGAAGCTCGAATACGACGCTGTTCATCGCCGCCACGCCAATCGCGAGCGACAGGATCAGGCGGAGCTGCACCGGCACCGCGCGCGCGCCGAAAATCGGCGCGGCGAGAAAGGCCGCGCCGGGGCGGATCATGGCGATCAGCCAGATCCAGAGCTGGGTTTCGACGCCGATGAAGCCGGGTGCAAACATGCTGCGCGCGCCCTGCCCTTCAGCTACCAAGAATTTCGGGGATGCGCTCAAATATCTCGCGCGCGAAATCGGCGATCAGCAGCATGATCGAACCGCCGAACACCGCCAGCATCACCGCAACGACGATGAGCTTCGGCACGAAAGTGAGCGTCTGCTCGTTGATCGAGGTCGCCGCCTGAACCATACCGAGCAACAGGCCCGCGATCAGCGCCGGAATGAGCACCGGCGCGGCGGCCAGCGCCGTGATCCACAGCGCCTGTTGGGCGAGGCCGACGAAGAAATCGGAATTTTCCATGTCCCCGGAACCTGCTTATGTCGCAAAGGAGCCGGCGAGCGACCCCATTGTGAGCGCCCAGCCATCGATCATCACGAACAGCAACAGCTTGAACGGCATGGAGATAATGGTCGGCGACAGCATCATCATACCAAGCGACATCAAGGCCGAAGCGACGACAAGGTCGATGATGAGGAATGGCAGAAAGATCATGAAGCCGATCTGGAACGCGGTCTTCAGCTCGCTGGTGACGAAAGCCGGCAGCAATATGGTGAAGGGTACATCTTCTATGCTCTGATATTCCGGCGCTTCGGCAAGCCCGGAAAACATGCGCAGGTCGCTTGCACGCGTCTGCTTCGCCATGAACGCATGGAAGACCTTGGCCGAGCGGCCGACGGCCTCCTCGATCGTGATCTCACCCGCGCCATAAGGCGTATAGGCCTGCTGCGTGACGGCATCGATGGTCGGGCGCATGACGAACAGCGACAGGAACAGCGCAAGACCGACGAGCACCTGATTGGGCGGCGTCTGTTGCAGGCCGAGCGCCTGACGCAGCAGAGACAGCACGATGATGATGCGGGTGAAGCTCGTCATCATCAGCACCAGCGACGGCAGCACCGTCAGGAGGCTCATCAGGATGAGGATTTGCAAGCTGAGCGACAGCGGCGCTCCATCGCCCGATACATCGCCCAGAGCGCGGGTCAGCGCACCGCCGGGAACAGGCGGCTGCGCCGACGCAGGCGCTACAGGGGCGACCTGAGCCAGCGCTGGATGCGAAAAGACAAGAGCGACCAGCAGACCGATCAACGCTATGACGAGCGTCTTAGCGCGCACGGGCGTCTCCCTCGGCGATCTTCTCGATCCGTCCACGCGTGACCGAGACGAGCAGGCGCTTGCCGTCGAACTCGACGACGGCGAGCTTGCCGAAGTTTCCCATGGGAAGCATTTCCAGCAGCTTGATCGCCCGGTCGCCTTGCGCGCCGATCAGGCCCGGCTGATATTTGCGCCACATCCACAAGGCGCCATAGGCCATCGCCCCGACCAGCGGCAGCATGACCAGCAGCTTGATGAAGTACCAGGTCATCAGCCGCGCCGTTCCACGCCCGCCATCACCGCTTCGGTGCTGGCGACATCGACGACGCGGATGCCATAGCGGCCATTGACCGTGATGACTTCGCCGCGCGCGATCAGCGCGCCATTGACCATGATATCGAGCAGATCGTCGGCCTGACGATCCAGCTCAACCACGCTTCCTTCGGACAAATCCATGATTTCGGACAGGCGCAGGCTGGTCGAGCCGACCTCGACCGTCAGGCGCACCGGGATGCTGGAAAGCAGATGATATTGCGGGCTGGCGTTCATCTTGCCAATCGCGCTTTCCATCTTCGGGGCTTCGCTCATATCGCTCATGTCATCTGGTCCTTAGTTCAATTTTTCGATCATGAAGGCCGCGCGGCCATTCTGCTCGCCGATCGTCCCCTCGGCGATTACCCGGTTGCCGACAAACAGCGGCAAGTGACGGGCGATGTTGACGGGAATGACGTCCCCGCTCTTGAGGTTGAGAAGTTCATCCAGCGTCAGGCTGGGCCGTGCCAGCACCGTTTTGGCTGGCAGGCGGATGTCGCCCATCTGGCGGGCAATGCGCGCCTGCCAAAGCGGGTCCTTGTGTTTCAATTCGTCCGGCGCATTGCTGCCGAGCAGGGGTTCGAGCTGCTTGAGCGCGATGAGCGGGAACATCAGCTCGATCGTCCAGCCGTCTCCCTTGCCGAAATCGACCGTGAAGCTCTGGCTCAGAAGCTGATCGCTGGCATCGGCGAAAACCAGCGCTTGCGGGTCATATTCGCGCGCGACCAGCGCCATTTCCATCGGCAGCAGGTCGGACCATGTGCGGATCAGCGCTTGCATGATGTCATCGGACAGGCGTGCGAGCGTGCGTTCCTCGCTGCGGGTGAATTCGGTATGATCGGTGCCCGGGCGTGCGCCGGAGCCGCCATAGAAGCGCTCGACGACGGCCGAGATCAGGGCAGCATCGAGCCTGATGAGCACCATGCCCTTGAGCGGATGCAACTTGTATGTGGAAAGGGCACAGAAACTGGGTGCCATCGCCGACCACAGATCATAATTGACCATTTCGGCAGGCTGAGTGGTGACGCCGGGTTTCGTCCCGATGATCTGTTCGATCAGCGTGCGGATTTGCCGCGCCATGCGCTCTCCCAGCCGGTCCATGCCGGAGAGCGATACGGGCGTTTGCGGTTCGGATGCCCCGAACTTAAACGGTTGTATGTCGTCCATATAGCGATGTGTCCCCTGCCCTCTGCCGGGGGACATACCCGGCGTTGGACAGCGCTATTGAATAACGAAATTGGTAAAATAAACGTTATCGATACCGGAATATCCGGTCTTTTCCTTCAACACATGGTTAATCAGCTTCGTCAGTTTTTTCTGCAAAGCCACCTTGCCCTGCGGGGTTGCGAGCATCAACTCCTGCTCCTGCGCCATCATCATTAAAATTTCCGAGCGGATCGCCATTTCATGCGTTTTGACCGCATCGATGACCCGCGCGTCATAATAGGTCGAAACCGCGAGCGCGATTTGCACCAGCGAATCAGTGTCGGCGAGGTTCGAAGTATAGGGTGCAGGCATCTGGAAATAGGTTGCCTGATATTTGGAAGCATCCTTGGGCCGGGGCAAATCGACGCCGTTTTTCGGCAGCTTGAATGACTTGCCGGGCACGGCAGCATGCGCTTCACCGCTTCCTTCGCCGCCACCCGACGAACCGCCGAATTTTTCGGCAATGGCGACCGGATCTTCGCCCTTCAGCACAAGCTGCGGCTTGGCCGGATCTTCCTTCGGAGCTTCTTCCTCGGCGCTGCCAAACGCACCGGCCGCATAGAGGCCGCCAGCAATCCCTGCCCCGCCCATGATGACGAGGACAAGGATGACAAGCATCATCTTTACGCCTTTGCCGCCCTTTTTAACCGGCGGTGCAGCTTCTTCGATCATTGCCGCGGTCCCCGCTTCCAGTATCCAGTCAAACCGATGTCACGCATATCGCGCCATATCGCCGCGTTGCCCCGCAGGCCGCGTCGGCATGTCGCCCGAATTCGCCTCTCCTAATACGGTTCTGGTGAAGGAAGTTTTAGGGTTACTGCTATTTTGACCCTGCCCCGCCAGATTGCCCATATCTCCCCGAGCGTTCTGACCATTATTCTGAGCGCCGTTCTGGCTGAGTGCTCCTTGCGCGCCGGGCTGCGCATTGCCGCCCTGCCCCTGGTTTCCTTGGCTCATGTCGCCCGATTGCGCCTGCCCGAGCGAAGCGACGCGGTCCACGCGCACCTCGCCGATCCGCACTGAAGCGAGCTGCGCATCCTGCACCAGCCGCTGACGATCGTTCATCAGCGCGGATTGCGCGGCTTCGGTGTCGACCGTCATCAGTATGTCGGAACCTTGCGCACCGGGAGTAATATCGACACGCACAGCGCCGAGCGCCTGCGACGCGATGCGGAAGCTGCCATGACCGGGATTGGCGCCGACATTGGCGATCTCGCGTGCGATATCATCGATCCACTGGCCGCTGACCCCAAGATCGACGACCTGCTGCCCCAATGCCCCGGCAAGATTTACTGTGCCTGCCGTGGGCGCGGCGCCGGATAGCGGAGGAGTGCCAGCCGGAATACCCGGGCCAGCCACGTCTGTGCGCGGGGCGACATGGGTGGTGGCAAAGCCCTGATCGGGCGCAGCGTCCTTCGGAGCGGCAGCATCGCTCGACAACCCGGAGCCGAGCGGCACGGAAGTATCGCGCTTCGTGTCTCCTTCCCCCTTTGCGCCATGGCTCGATGCCTCGGCGGTTTGGGCCGCGGCGATGGCAAGCGCCGATACCTGCGGGCCTTCAACGCCGCGTGCGGATGCGCTGGTGGGTGTCTGTGGAGCCTGCAAGGCAGCCATACGCGCCACCACGGCCGAACCGGGCGCGGCGTGCTCAGCGGCGACCTGCAACCCTGCAACGATCTTGCCTTGCGGGGGTGTTGCGTCCTTTGCGGCAGGCTTTGCGGCGGCGGGGGCGGCGTCGCCATCCATGCGTGGCGTCGGCGCGGCGCTGGTAGCCGCATCTTTCCTGTCGGCAGACCGGCCGATCAGAGCCGTGATCTTTTCCTTCACGATGGAAAGAAGCGCGGTGGCCTCCCCGGCCTTCGGCGGAGCGGCTTTATCGGCCTGCACAGCGATTTGAGACGCCTCCGCAGGCTTTTTACCGATGTCCGGGGGCGTGTCCTTTGGCCCTGCCTGAGCGTCGGGGCGCACCTGTTTTTCGGCAGGCACGACATTCGACGCATTGTCGGCATCCTCGACGCGCGCAGGAGTTGGCTCCGACACTATTTTCGGTGAAACCACAGCGACGTCGGCCAGCGGAACACTATTGGGCTTGGCTGAAGCAGCGGGAGCGATGACCGTTCCGGCATTGCCCGGTTTGCTTTCGCTATTGCTTTTGTCTGGTTCGACGGTGGCGCTTGCGACGACGGCGGCTGGCGTGACAATCGGCGACGCGACAATCGGCACCGCGACAGCAGCATCGTCCGCAACGGGATCAGCCCCAACGGAGTCGTCGTCCCCCTTGGAACGCGCAGGTTTTTTCTCTTCTTTTTCCTGTATTTTATGGGATCGCGCGCCCGCTGCGACAGTATTCGCTTCTCCGCGTGACGGGGCGGAGCTATCGACATCGGCGCTGCGTTGCTTCTTGCGCTCAGCGCGCCCCAATGCGGAAGCCTCTTTGGCATCCGACGCGGAATCCACTTCGGATTGCCGTCTCCGTCCGGGCGCCTGACGCGCTTCGGGTTGTAGCACGTCGCGCATCACTGCGGCGAAATCGCGCCCCTCTCCTGAAGAAGAAGGCGTTTCGGTTGCGCCAGTAACCAATCCCAGACCGGGCGCAGGCCCATTGCGGCTGGCCGCGCCGACGCTATTCTGTAGGTTCATGCTCATTCCGATCCTCTCGATTGGATGCTGCGATAGCGGGGAATGGCGGCGATGCGCGCCTCCCGCTGTTCTTCAACCTGCGCATGCGTGCGCTCTTTCAGGCGCTGCGCGATTTCCTTGTCACGATTGGCCTCGACCTGCCGCCCCTGCTTCTCGTCGATGAGTTTGTGGGCATCGTAAAGCGCGCCCTCGAGCTGTTTGCCCGCCCGCTCCAGCCGATCCGCCATCTCGCGGTAGGCGGCGAAATTGCCGCCCATTTGCAGCGGTTCCGATTTGAACAATTCGGAGCGCACACGGGCGACCCGCTGCTGGTTATGGGCGATGGCTTTCGCCTGCTCCTGCGCCTGCACCGTTTCGGCAACGGCCATCGCATGCTGTGCGCTGCGGACACGCACGATGCGGTGGCGACGGGCGAGAAGCTTGTTCGTCATACCCCAAAATCCGCCTGCAGCGCAGCGATGCTGCTATCCATATCGATCCGCGATTTCATGTTTTGGCGCAGGAAATCGAGCACTTCCTGCCGCCGCGACACCGCCTCGTCGATCAGCGGGTCGTTGCCGGGACGATAGGCGCCCATCAGGATGAGATCGCGGTTTTCCTCATAGGCCGCCCACAGCGCGCGATACATGGCGGCGGCGCGCAGATGCTCGTCGCTGGTCACATCCGCCATCACGCGCGAAAGCGACTTGCCGATGTCGATGGCCGGGAAGATGCTCTGTTCCGAGAGATGACGCGACAGGACGATATGCCCGTCGACAATGGCGCGGGTGGCATCGACGATCGGATCGTCTGTATCGTCGCCATCGGCGAGCACGGTGTAAAGCGCGGTGATCGAGCCACCGGAGCGCAGATCGACGCCAGCCCGCTCGACAAGGCGCGGAATGAGCGAAAGCGCCGAGGGCGGATAGCCCTTCATCGCGGGCGGTTCGCCCAGCGACAGGCCGATTTCGCGCTGGGCATGGGCGCAACGGGTCAGGCTATCGATGAGCAGCAGCACCTTCTTGCCCCGCGCGCGGAAATATTCGGCGATGGCGGTGGCGCGCGCGGCGGCGCGCAGGCGCAGCACCGGCGGATGGTCGGCCGGCACGGCGACGACGATGCTCTTGCGCATCATGCCGCCGTTCAATTTCGTCTCGATGAAGTCCGTGACCTCGCGCCCGCGCTCTCCAATCAGGCCCGCGACCACGATGTCCGCCTCCGCGCCCGCGATCATCTGGCCCATCAACACCGATTTGCCGACGCCCGAGCCTGCGACAATAGCGATACGCTGGCCACGCCCGGCGGTGAGCAAAGCATTGACGGCGCGCACGCCGAGATCGAATTTCTCGGTAACGCGGCCTCGGTCCAGCACATTGCCACGCACCCCGGCGAGCGGCCAGATGCCCTGCGCCAATATCGGCCCTTTGCGATCAAGAGGCTGGCCCATCGCGTCGATAACGCGGCCGATCAGCCCTTCGCCGACCTGCACCATATTGGCGGCGCTGTCCGGCTCCACGCGCGCGCCGTTTTCGAGGGGCGCATCGACATCGAGCGGCACGAGAATGGCACGGTTGCCGCGAAAGCCTACGACTTCCGCGCGGGCAAAGCGGCCATCGGAAGCCGCGACGCGCGCGCCGGTGCCGATCGGGCGATTGAATCCCGTCACTTCCAGCATGCCCGCATCATGGCTGACCAGCCGCCCGACATGGCGCGGCGCATCGGAAAGCACAACATGATCGAGCAGATTTTCGGCCTGTGCGAGCGCGGCGGCGATCATCCCTTGCCCTCCATATCGTCGAGCATCGCCTTGAGGCGGGAAAGCTGAACATCCGGGCCGTCCTCGATCCAGCCGTCGGCGGTATCGAGACGCACCCCGCCCCGGCCCACGTCAGGATCGGGCGTCAGAGGAAAGCCGAATTCATAACCGGCGAGCAGCGCCATATCTTCCGGGTTCACATGGAGGCTGTTGCGGCTCTGCACATCCTGAATGAAGGCGGCGACGCCCTCTACCCGCTTGGCCAGCAGAGCCGCATCGACCGGCGTTTCTCCGACGATCTGGCTGACGAGGCGCAACACGGCAGCGGACAGCAGCGACGACAATATGCCATTGGTGGCAGGCGCGACCTGCTCCAGCGACTGCGCGAGCCGTATCTTGGCTTCCTCGTCGGCGGAAAAACTCTCTATGGCGACGCGCATGCCTTCATCGAACCCCTGCGCGAAGCCATCGGCGCGCGCCTGTTCGAGCGGATCGGTCTTCGGCACGGTATCCGAACGACCGGTGGGAGAACGCGGGCGCATGATCTGCTGCCCGTCGGCGAAGCGGGCGTGGAATGCGCCGCCCCCGCCAGTCTGGCCCAACGCGCCGATCGTGACCGGCTGCGCATCGCTTATGTCCTGCGCGAACACTATGTTAGACAAAATCGTCTCCCCCCGCGCCCAGCATGATCGTGCCCTGTTCCGCCAAGCGGCGGGCCTCCGCGACGATCTTCTTCTGTGCCTCGACGACATCGGCCAGCCGCATCGGGCCGCGCTCTTCCATCTCATCGACGATCGATTGCGCCGCGCGCTGGGACATGCAGCTCAGCATCTTGGCCTTGAGCATTTCGTTCGCGCCCTTCAGCGCGACGACCATCAGCTCGGTATCGATACCGCGCAGCAATGCGCCCATATTCTTCTCGTCCATGTCGATAAGGTTGTCGAAGATGAACATCTCCTCCTCGATCGTCTGGCCGATGATCTTGTCGCGCTTGGTCAGCGCCTTCATGATGCGCTGTTCCATGTCCTTGCGGACATTGTTCATGATCGCGGCCGCCTCGCTGGTGCCGCCGCGTTGCGACGTGCTGCCCTTTTTGGTCGTCGGCGTGCCGCTGGTGAGCATCACTTCGAGTTCATCGAGCGCTTCGTTGCTGACCGGCCCCAATGTGGCGACGCGGTAGACGACATCTTCCTGACAGTGCGCGGGCAGCATCGACAGCACATCGGCGGCGATGGACGGGTCGAGATGCGCGAGCACGATTGCCATCACCTGCGGATGCTCGGTTTCGATGCAGGCGGCGATTTCGCCTGCCTCCATCCATTTGAGCATGGCGAGCTTGGTCGAGCGTGTAGGCGGCGTGATGCGCGCGAGCATATTGTCGGCGCGTTCCGCCCCCAATGCCTTGTGCATCGCCCCGCGAATATGGCGGGTCGCGCCATAGCCGATGGTGGTGCGACGGCGAGCCTTGTTGACGAACTGATCGAGCGCCTGATTGACTTCCTCAATCTCGACATCGGCGACATCGTACATCGCGTAGCCGAGTTGACGCACCTCGTCGGGTTCGAGACGCGAGAGTATCTGCGCTGCCTCGTCCTCGTTGAAGAGCATGAGGAGGACAGCCGCCGCCGCGCTGCCATGCAGCGGATTGACGTCGCCGTCTTCAGACAGTTCCAGATCGAAATCAGGCATTGGCCTTGCTGCCTTCCCTCAGAAGATCGCGCACCACAAGGGCGGCACGGTCAGGGTCCTGCTTCACGAAATTGCGAATGAGATCGGCGCGCTGGGCATAATCCGGCGTCGAGCTGATCATGTCGAGCGTCACCAGATGGCCCGGATTGGCCTGCGCGGCTTTCGCCAGCTCCTGTGACATCTGGTTGCCTATCTCGCGGCGCTTGGCGGCGGTTGCGGCGGCATTGGGTCTGGCCGCGACCTTGATCTCGCCCAGCTTCTTGAGCATCGGGCGGCCAATACCGAAGATCAGCACCGCGACCACGGCCAGCGCCGAGATATTGCGAACCAGCATCTTGAACCAGCCCGCTTCATAGAAGGGGGGACCGGCATCTTCCTTAGCGGCGCTCTTGACGAAACCACGCGAGGAAAGCGCGACATTGTCGCCACGCGCCTCGTCGAAGCCGACGGCGCTTTTCACCAATGCTTCGAGCTGCGCGATTTCTTCCGGCTTGCGCGGCTTGCCATCCGCGCCGCTATCGAGCGCGACCGCGACCGACAGGCGCTTGACCGTGCCGATGGCATCGCGGGTGACGGAAACTTCGCGGCCCAGCTCGAAGCTGCGGTTGAAGGTTTCCTGCGTGCGCAGCGGCGCAAGCTTGGGAACGGTCTGGCCATTGGCCGCGGTGCCGCCCGGCGCATCGGATGCACCTTGCGCGGTCTGGGCATTGCCCGCCTGTGTGCCAGCCTGAGCCGGGGGCGGCGCGACGTTGGAAAGCGCGCCGGGAATGCCGCCAGCCTCACCGGTGCCGCCGATACCAGCCGCGTTGTCGGGGTTGGCGGCCTGCCAGGTGCCCTGCTCGACACGCAGCCGCGCCTGATCCTGCGGATAGGTTTCGCGCGTCGCCTGCCGCTCATCGAAATTCACCTCGGCATGCACTTCCGCCGAAAATTTGCCCGCGCCGACAATCGGCGTCAGCAACTGGATCACGGCCTGACGATAGCGTTCCTCGATGCGCGATTGCACCGCAAGCTGACGGTCCGTTTCACCCTCGACACCATTCGCATTGGAAAGCAGATGCCCATTCTGATCGACCACCGAAATGGCTTCGGGCGTAAGATCGGGCACTGATGAGGCCACAAGATGCACGATTGCCTGCACCTGACCATCCGCCAGCGCGCGGCCCTGCGCGAGGCGCAGCATCACCGAAGCGGCGGGCTTGGTGCGGTCGCGCAGGAATATGCTGGGCGGCTCGACCGCGAGATGCACGCGCGCGCCCTCGACCGAGTCGATTGCCTCGATCGTGCGGGCAAGGTCCATTTCGCGGGCAGTGCGCAGCTTTTCGCCCTCGACCGCGCGGCTCGCGCCCATCGGCAGGCTGTCGATCATGCTGTTGCCGTCGGGTGCGCTCTTGGGCAGCCCCGCCGAAGCCAGCGTCATCTTCGCCTTGAAATAATCATCTTCGCCGACGGTGATCGCGCCGGAACTCTTGTCAAAATTATAGGGTATGCTGCTTTTCCCGAGCACATCGGCCACCGCCGCCTTGTCGGCATCGGGCAGGCCGCGGAACAGGTCGCGCTGGGGCGGCTCGCGCAGCGCCATCCAGATGAGCGCCGCTGCGCCGACAACGCCAAGAAGGCCAAGCATCGGCAGGCTGCGCGCAATCGCGGGCTGGTTGAAAATATCCGACAGGCTGAAGCGCGGCATGGCAAAGCCGCCTGAAGCGCGAGAGCCGGAAACCGCAGGAAGCGCCGGAGCGTTTGCTGTCGCAAGGGCATCACTCATTGTCTGTTCGTTCCTTCATCCGACCCGTCATCACACCGGCATGCTCATGATGTCCTTGTAAGCGGACAATAATTTGTTGCGGACCTGCAAGGTTGCCTCGAAACTGACCGAGGCTTTCTGCTTGGCGAGCATCACGGCGGCGATGTCCGTCGTTTCCCCACGCTCGAACGCGGTGGCGGCTGCGCCAGCCTCGTTCTGAAGTCCGTTGACCTTTTCAAGCGCGCCTTTCAGCGCCGACGTAAAATCACCGGGGCCGCCAATGCCGCCGCCCTGCGCGGCGCCGACATCACTGCCACCGGGCGTCTGGGCGACATCGCGTAACGCGGCGTTCTTCTGCAATATGGCGTTGCGGATCGCCATCACACCATCCGTGGAAATGCCGTTCATGCTGTGGTCCCCCTAGCTCTGCTTCACGCCATCGCCAGATCGCGCAGCTCGGCGAGGCGGTAACGCAGTGTGCGCTCTGAAATGCCGAGTTTGCGGGCGGCGATCGCCCGATGTCCGTCGGCTTCGCGCAGCGCATGGCGCACCGCGTCGAGCTTCGAAGCGCGAGCGATGTCCTGCATCTTCACCAGGGGGCCGCGCGCGGGCAGCCGGATTTCCCGGGAGGCGTTAACCGGCGCAGGAGCGGGCATGAATATGGGGGCCGAAGCAGGAGCCGGAGCAGAAGCCGCCACCGCCATCAGGCTGAGATCGCTAACGGCGATGCGGTTGCCCTCGCGCAGCACCATGGCGCGCTGAAGCACATTGCCCAGCTCGCGAGCGTTGCCCGGCCATTCGTGGCGCGCCAGCACCGCCATGGTTTCGGCGGTCGGCCAGACGAACGTCTCGCCTTCCGGGGTCTTTTCGTGCAGCGACAGCAGCATCGCCGCGCCGATCGCCAGCACATCGCCGCGGCGGGTGGCGAGCGGACTCATGGCCAGCGGCATGACGTTGAGGCGCCAGTAAAGATCGGAGCGGAACCGCCCTGCCTCGCTTTCGGCGGCAAGATCGCGGTTGCACGCGGCGATGACCCGGACATTGACCGGAACCGGATGGGTCGCGCCGACGGGAAGGATTTCGCCCTCCTGCAATGCGCGCAGCAATTTTGCCTGTAGATTGAGCGGCAATTCAGCGATTTCATCGAGGAACAATGTGCCGCCATCGGCCGCGAGGAACAGGCCGTCGGAGGAGTTCGCCGCGCCGGTGAAGCTGCCCTTGCGATGGCCGAAGAGCATCGCCTCCATCATGGTTTCGGGCAGCGCCGCGCAATTGACGGCGATAAAATCCTTGTCGTTGCGGCCAGAGCGAGCGTGCAGGAAGCGCGCCATACCTTCCTTGCCGGTGCCGGTATCGCCCTGAATGAGCACGGTCGCATCGCTCGCGGCAATGCGCGAGGCGAGCGACATCAGGCGAGCGCTGTTTTCATCGCCAACGGCAGGCATGCCCGACGGGCGCAGCAGTTCGGCGACCAGCGCGCAGGCGAATTCGATATCCGCCGGCCCGAATTCGACACGGGCAGGAAGACCGTTGGCAGCGCGGATATAATGCGGCTCGCCCTCACGATAATCGATCAATATATCGCGGCAGGTCGCATGTGCGATTTCGCTCGCCAGCAACACATATATGCTGCCTCGGTCCCGCGGCGCATCGGTCGCAACCGGCGCAATATCCAGAAATGCATGTTCCAGCCACGCCTGCAAGGCAGGCACACGCGCACACAGCGCGTCGCTGATACCAAAGGTCGACATGAAATTCAGTCCCCACTCTTTAAAAGGTCCGGTGCCCCCGCACCGCCCCGCTCTTCAATAGGCCTGATTTGCCGTATGAACCTTTATAATATGGTTAATTTTGGCCGCTTGCCTTGCCGGAGCGGCAGTTTTTTTCCGTTGGCCGAAGGAATGAATTAACATTATGATTTATAGTGATAAAATGCGATTTTTAAGCCGAATTTAAAGCCTCGACCGGCCTGATGGCGGCAAAAAAATTATGTAAACACACCGAGGCAACGGGCAAAAATCTGCATGCCTCGCTAAAATGCCCGAAACATTCGCCGTTCTTTTCTTCCGAGGCCGCGCGCTTTCGATGCAAGCGACCCGAGAAAATAGGAAAAGAATAGGGAAAAGGAATAACCCATGACCGTTATCGGAACCAATGTCGCGGCGATGCGCGCCCAGAACGCTTCTCAGTCTGCTTCCATGCAGCTGCAGCAGTCGATGGAACGCCTGTCTTCGGGCAAGCGCATCAACAGCGCCAAGGACGACGCCGCAGGCCTCGCCATCTCCACCAAAATGACCGCGCAGATCCGTGGCCTCAATGCCGCGGCCCGCAACGCCAATGATGGCGTGTCGCTCGCGCAGACCGCAGAAGGCGCGCTGGGTCAGATCAGCAATATCGTCCAGCGCATCCGCGAACTGGCCGTGCAATCCGCGAACGGCACAGTCACCGATGCCGATCGTCTTGGTCTCGACAATGAATCACGCGCTCTGCTCGATCAGATCGATACCATCGCAACGACCACCAATTTCAACGGTGTCAACCTGCTCGACGGTTCGGCCGCGAGCGTCAGCATCCAGACCGGCACCAACGCCACGGATGTTGTTACCGTTGGCCTGGCGGATGCCCAGACCGCTACAATGAATATTGCCAAAGCTGCCGTTCAAGGCGCCGCGCCAGCTGCCGGTGAAATCGATCTTGCGACTGCCGCCAATGCTTCGGCTGCGCTCGCTACGCTCGATACCGCGCTTAACACTGTTGCGGCCGCTCGCGCTTCGCTCGGTGCCAGCCAGAACCGCCTGTCGGTTACTGTGGACAACATCAGCTCGACCGTCACCAACCTGTCGGAAGCGCGTTCGCGCATCGAGGACGTGGACTTCTCCGCCGAGACGACCAACCTCGCCAAGGCGCAGATCCTGAGCCAGGCCTCCACCGCGATGATCGCGCAGGCCAATCAGGCGCAGCAGGGCGTGCTC
>TARA_R110000782_G_scaffold6832_1_pt1 | contig 103159 bp, 77 predicted proteins | sample TARA_R110000782 | Tara Oceans TARA_R110000782 (sample SAMEA4397859) | marine metagenome | biome: Polar Biome; feature: [SRF] surface water layer (ENVO:00010504); material: water (ENVO:00002006), including particulate matter (ENVO:01000060) such as... | depth 5 m | reverse complement strand
CTTATCATTAGATAAACCATATGTACTATTAAGTATAATTTTATACACATAGTTCATAGGATCACTCTTAGGAATTTTCTTTCTCTCCTCAAAGAACCAGTTATATAGTTCACAGAATTGCTTCTTAGGTAAATGGGCCGGAGACCAACCATTCTTTATTGCAAGATTAGGATAGAAAGATGTAACATCTGATGACATTATAATCTCTCCATTTTTAGGTTCATATATACCGGGCTTATTAGCACCGTGTACACCACCTAAACCAAAATCTGTCTTAACTCCTTTATAAACAACACTATATTTAAATGCTCCTTTTATATTAAGAGGGTCTAATTCTACAGTTTTAAATCTATCTAGAAGTAATTGGAATTCAGGTGTATCAAAAGCTATATAAGGAAGTATAATATCTTTTAACTTTATAACTTTCCTAAAGGTTCTCATCTTTTTAAGTTCATACTTAGGTATGTCTAACTCCTTACTTAAATAGAATCCAAACAGTTCTTTACTGATCCTAGGTTCCGAAGCATTAAATAAATTAATACTATATTCTTTTGACAAATTCATTCTTAATTTTATCAATGACTTTGATCTATTATATATTTCTTGAGTTGCTAGTACATCATTGATGCAGTAATCAATTATCATATCTACATCTTCAGTAGAATGTATTTCTTCATCATGATTAATAGGCATGTCAAGTATGTTATCCCAATCCATTGTATACTCAATCCACTTAAGGCTAGACCTTTTGGCCATGTTATCCCAGTGGTTAAGTTTAAATACATCTATTTGGGGAATGACCATCTTCCATTCAGGATATTTAGAAAATTCTTTATTGTTAGATTTTCTAATACTTTCCTGCGCCTCCTCATAGATCCGTGTGATTAACTTCTCTATAGGTGCTTTAAGAATTGCTTTTTGATTTTCAAGAAACCAGTGGGTTATTTGAGCATCAAAAGCCAATCCATTAAATGATATGTGATATTCTTTATTTTGTATGTTCTGATTTAAGAAATCTATAAAAGAATTTCTATCATCTCTACTTTTATGTATTACAAAAGTCTTTGTTTCTTCTGTCTTGTAATGTTTAAATACACCACAAAAGAAATTACAAAGAGTTTCATAATCCATTACCCAATGGTTCATCCTTTTATTAAAATCTTAAATGCATTTTCATTAGATTCTTTAAACCATTGTTCTCCTTTTTCAACCATGTCTACTAAAGCTGGGTCTGCATTATTCATCATAGTCATGGCTTTCCCTATTGAAAGAAAATCCCACATGCTTAATTCATATGCTGAAAGAACTGTTGTTTCACCTGTCTGAGAATTTTTTACTACATCTCCTTTTTTATATTCCTCTCCTCCACCTTCTATAAACCACTTAGGTAACTTTTTATTTATCATTTTATTTAATGTTTTAATTAGTTTTTTCCTCATACTATATCTGATTCTGAGCTTTAGCTTTAGTTGTGATTGTTTTTCTTGTTCTTTAAGGTAGTTAAGGAAGTGAGGATCAGTTTCTTCTGTCTCTCCACTATACTTCCATAGTTGGTCTGCAGTCTTTACAATATGACCATTATCCTTTACCCACTGTTGTTCTTCTTCCATTTGTACTGCTACATGATGTCTTGTTTTCATATCTTTTGTCTTTTAAATTGATGAATAAACTAGACAAACTAGTTGCCATATTATCATTAGTGTGCATGCTAAAGCAAATAGTACTAAAGGAAATACACATCCATACATTGCTTGATCATCTTCTTTCATATCTATTGTTTTAGTTTTTCAGTTTCATAGTTTTTCATGTTTTCTTCTAACTTGTTGTTTTTGTTATTTGAATCCATAATGTAACTTATAATAGTCCATACTAAGCATATTAATATTACTCCTAGAAATGTCATTCCAAATACTTGTGCTATTGTTTCTATCATTTTTTTTTTATTTTAAAGTTAGGGGGAATTTCACCCCCGCACTTTTGATTTACATCATTCCTGGCATGCCCCCCATTGGTACTCCGTTGGCTGGTTGTGGTACAGGTATATCAGATATTACACATTCAGTAGTTAGTAACATACCAGCTACTGATGCTGCATTTTCTAAACCTACTCTTACAACTTTAGTTGGGTCAATAACTCCTGCTTCAAACATATCACAGAATTCTTCTGACTTAGCATTAAAGCCGTAATTGCCTTTACCTTTTAACACAGCTGATGCAATCACTGAACCTTCTAATCCTGCATTTTCAACTATCTGTCTAAGCGGTTCTTGAACTGCTCTTCTGATAATATTAATACCGGTTTGTTCATCTTTGTTATCTACAATTAAAGAATCTAAAGCAGCAGAAGCTCTTACAATAGCAACTCCACCACCAGCAACAATACCTTCTTCCACTGCAGCTTTAGTTGCAGCAAGTGCATCATCTACTCTATCTTTCTTTTCTCTCATTTCTACTTCAGTAGGAGCGCCAACATATAATACAGCAACACCACCTGCTAGTTTTGCTAATCTTTCTTGAATCTTCTCTTTTTCATAAGGTGACTCAGTATTTTCTATCATTACTTTAGTTTGTTCTATCCTATCATGTATGTGAGATTTTTCACCCGCTCCATTAACAATGGTAGTGCTGTCTTTAGTAATAACAACTTTTTCACATTTACCTAACATCTCTATTGTAGCAGTATCTAATGTGAATCCTCTATCTTCTGTAATAACCGTAGCTCCAGATAAAATTGCAATGTCTTCCATTTGATCTTTTCTTCTTTCACCAAATAAAGGAGCCTTAACAGCAGCAACTTTTAATGAACCTCTCATTTTATTCATTACTAATGTAGATAAAGCTTCTCCATCTATATCATCTGCAATAACTAAAAGAGGCTGACTTCCTTTAGCCGCTTGCTCTAGTATAGGTAACAACTCTGCCATTGCAGAAATCCTTTTATCATATATAAGTATATAAGGATTGTCTAATACAACTTCCATTTTATTTGAGTCAGTCACAAAGTAAGGAGATAAATATCCTCTATCAAATTGCATCCCTTCTACAACTTCAACATGTGTCTCAGTACCTTTTGCTTCTTCAACAGTTATAACACCTTCTGTTTTTACTTCTTTCATAGCATGTGCTATAAGCTTTCCAATTACCGGGTCATTGTTAGCAGATATTGTTGCTACTTGTTCTATTTGTTCATATGAGTCATCAATACTCTGTGATTGTTTTTTAATATCTTCTACTAAAACTTTTACAGCTTTATCAATTCCTCTTTTTACATCCATAGGATTGGCTCCAGCAGCTACATTCTTTAACCCTTCAGTCATAATTGCTTGTGCAAGTACTGTTGCTGTTGTTGTACCATCTCCTGCAGCGTCATTAGTGTTTGAAGCTACTTCTTTAACCATCTGAGCTCCCATGTTTTCAATTGCATCTTCTAAATGGATTTCTCTTGCTACTGTTACACCATCTTTAGTAATATGAGGGCTTCCGTATTGATTACCTATAACAACATTTCTTCCTTTTGGTCCTAATGTTACTTTTACTGCGTTTGCTAAAGCATCTACACCTTTTTTAAGTGCATCTCTTGATTCAATATTAAATGTAATATTTTTTGGCATTTTTTTATTTTTAAATTAAGTTATTTAAGCCAAAAAAAGGAGCAATAAGCTCCTAATTCTGGATTGTTTAAATGTGTGTTTATTCAACTAAAGATAAATTAGTTGCTTTCTTTGACGATAATGGGTTTTTTATTTGTTCAACATCATTATCCATAATCTCTGCAAATTTGTACGTTTCATCATTGACTGCAAACATTTTTATAAAATCTTTTCCTTCAATAGGATCTGTAATATAGTATTCAGCATGTGTATCCATAAGAACTCTTTGTTCTCTTATCTCTTTACCATTTTTACGTTTAGCAATTTTTAAAATTTGTTCATCTCCATTGTCATCTAGCTTAGGAACCATGTGATATGAACTTTTTACAACTTTAGAAATTACAGCAAGTATTTTACTACTTGGGTCATATATAGCCTCTACAAAAGGACAATCTTCTGTAATTGGCATTAACTTAAATGTTTTGTAAGGGCCCCAATTTGATGATGTGATCATCATATTTTCCCCATAGGTTTTTACTTTACTCATAATATATGTTTTGATTTGTTATACAAAGATATTAATTTATTCTTAAAAACATGTTTTTCATCAGGCTTTTTATAAACTAATTCTTCTTTTTCAAAGTTTGGTTTATCACAAAGTTCCCATACAGAAAGCAATGAGTCAAGTGTTACTCCTAAATCTTCTGCATAATCACCATGATAAAACTCAGGATATAAATATTCTTCCATGTATTGTGCTAATCTGCCTTTCTCTCCAAAGAAGTTAATTATTATATCTTTAGTTTCAGCAGCTATAGATGAATAGGTCCCTTTACAAACATTGTTATAATCAGAGGTATACTCACTCATATCAAATACATATAGGTGAAGACCCTTTTCCAACTGTACATAATCATAAAATAATATATTCTGTAATAGATATAAATTTTCAAACTTGTGCCATTCAGGTGTCTCTTTCTGATCATAAAGACAAAAGAAAAGTTTATCTTTTACATCATAGTTACCTCCCCATGACAAAAACGTTTCTGCTGGTACAAAGTCAACCCCTTTTTTAATCCCTAATAACGGGTAGAGGAAGACTTTGCTCTTTTGAAAATATTGTTTATACATTATAAGAACACTTTATTAGTTAAGAATTCATGAGGTAGATCAAAGTTCATATTATCCAGGTGATACTTTCCTGCGTCTAATGACTTAATCATTTCTCCTCCCCATGTCTGGAGAGTTTCTGGTCTAACCTCAAAGTTATATACCTGACTGTAGGCATCTATTACTATAAAGTTAAAATTAATTTTGTAATTCTTAGCTTTTTCATCAACATTTTTCATAACTAACATGGTGTACACTGCTGCTTGAAGCCAGTAGTTATAAAATTCAACGGTCTCTGGAAATTGCGCAAGGGACTTACCGGATGTCTTGAGGTCAATGATAGTGATTGCCTTATTCTTATGGTCAACAATATATCTATCAACATAACCTTTGAGTCCAAACTTTAAATCTTTTAGTTCACATTCAAGATACTGCTCATTGAAAGTTTCTGTATCATCTAATTCAAAGTCTGTTACTACAGGGTCAAGAAGATCCATGATTGCTTTGTTCTCTTTAATCACTAGTACATTGTTCTCACACTTATCATACATAGTTTGATCTATGATGTCTTTGCCTTCTTGTGTCAAGAGGAATTTAAAATACTCTTGATTAGCTGGCACATCAATTTTCTCAAACTTCTTTTGATCACTCTTCATTGATTGATAAAGGTCCTGATGTTTTAATGCTGCTATAACTTCTACCTGTAATACATCTAACGTTTTCTTACTTCCTGCATTATCCTTAACTTCATTAAGAACTCTACGCACTGCATCAGATGGAACCTTACCAGGTAACTTAGAGAATTGTTTACTAAAGTTTTCAGGCTGTAGTAATAACAAATGCAGAAGCTTACCTTCTATCAAGTGTTTGTCTGTTCTTATCTCTTTGTTCTTAAGTATATAATCCTTGTAGAAAAGCTTAGGTGAAAACTTTAATCTATTTAAACTTGAATAAGAAAATTTAAATCCTTTGTTATCATATATGTTTTTGAATTCTTGTTCTTGTAGTGTCATTTGTTTTTATTTTTTATACAACGTTAAGGTGCAGCTTTTCTCTTGCTTCAGGTTTTAAAGTTAGTGAAGATCTTTTAATAGAAAATACATCACTAAGTCCCATACCTGTTGGGCCCATTATAACTCTTTCAAATACTAAATCTAAAACATGCTGTACAGCACTTTCATTTAGTGAACCATCTTCTAGCATATAATTAATTAATCTACCATATGGAGATGTATGTCCATGTTGATATGTTAAGTCAGCATACTTTTGAAATGAGGATCTAACTGCTTTAAATGATACTGAGTTATAAAATCCATTTGGTCTAAAGTAATTCTCACTGTAATGAAAGAACAACATGGCTAAATATGTTTTAGATTCTTCTATATTACAATTAGCTATTGTTGTCATTGCCATTGTAACATCATCTTTGTTACCAGACATAAGCATATTTTTTACATTAATAAACATTTCATCATCAAATGTAACTGAGTCAGAAGACATTAACTTGTTAGCAGTTGAATCTAACATAAATGTGCCACCCAACATACTCTTATATGCTTTCCAGTCTGACAGTTGAACATGCAATTGTACATCTGAAAATTCATTTTTAGTTTGACTTAATGTATCTGACCAATTAATAAATTGAGAAAACCATGAATTACTACTTCCACCGTTGTACCTATAGTTATCTCCAGTTAAAATAAGAGACTCATCATCAATATCTTCCATATCAATTAAAAACTTATCCCAACCCATATCAGAAATCAAACCTGTATGATTATGGAATTTATTTAAACTTAACATGAAGGTACTCTTTGTTACTAGACTACCTCTCCACCAATTACTAACTACTTTCTCTACACCTTTCAATGATATTATTTTTACATCTGCTGCATCACCATCTCTAATAACTTTTGCATTATTAGCATCAGTCCACATTTTAACCTTATCTCTTGATAAAGATATGTTTGGTAATCTATGTATTGTTTTTATATTGTCTAGACTATCTACTAAATTTAATGATTTAATAATATCTTCACCTATATTTCCAGGTGATCTTCTTCCATCCTTTAATTCATTATATGCCCGAGCCATTTCTTTAGGAAAATATGCTGCTAATGTAGGCGGATGAATACTATTTTCCTTTTTTTTTATATCATTCCAATGAGTGATCCTATATATTTTGTAATCTTTTTCTTCAATTTTAGTTTTCATAATATTTTTTATATTCTTCTTTAACTTCAACTCTAAATGTATACAACTCTCTATTGTATATTTGTATGTCTGATCTGATTTTAGGTTCCATATATTTAAATGCTACCTTTGTTAATGAATCATCAAGATGATATTCTAATACAAATTGTTCTGCTGACATACTTTTGTATCCTAATGTACTAAACTTATTACGCCACCAATACATGAAGTCTTTGTCTCTCACGTTAAAACTATATTCTGATATTTCTTGTGCTAGTTCCCATAGAAGTTCAAAATTAATATCAGTACGTACAGTAGGTAAAATTTTTTGTAACAAGAGTCTGTCTTCATCATTTTTATACATTGAGAATATTGACTCCAATAAGTCTGTAGTTAATGTTACTTGATTAGGAGACTCATCAACCAAACGTGTAGCAGATATAGTTGGTATACTTTCATTTACTATTCTGTTTAATATATTTAATGCAAGACCGGTATAGAGATATGTATCATAAGGAAGAGAGTCAGATTCACAATAACTTAGACTAGATCCTAAAATTTCTGATACTTTAGGATCATGTAACATATGTTCTATCCCTTCATCAACCATCCATTTATTTACACGGTCAGTACCAGTAGCAATTCCATGTCTATTCACATACTTTGTAATAGAATAACCATTATTAATATACATCATAAGCTTGTTCTTTGGAATACTATGATCATGTATAGTACTTTCTGTATAATCATTTGTTATAAATACATCAGCATCTTCTACGTTTGCAGTTATTTTAATACTGTGCTCTTTACAAATTAATTTAAGTTTATCTACAGATACTTCTGAACCAGGTATAATATAACCTTTCTTATCTACATAGTTTACTACAGTATATTCATTATCTCCTTCTAATATTGCTTGATATTTCTCATATGTTTTTGCATCAGTACTTGCTAGAACTGTACTCATTTCATAACTAGTGTTAGCACCGAACATCCCAATGATGTCGGTGCTAGCAATATTTAATGATTGTACAATACTATCCATAGTGCTGCCAACAACTGGGATGTGTATTTTCTTACTCATAATTTTATTTTAATGTCATCTTGATGATCTCTGGATTCATCATGAACTTGTTAAACTTTTGTTTGTTACCGTTAAAGATTGTTCTAACAACTAAATATTTAAGATCATTACTAAAGTAATCTTTAGTACATAACTTTATTAATCTATCAGTAATCTTTTGACTAACAGTATTCTCTTTAGAATATACTACTGAGTAGTTAGCTAATCTCGTTGCTAATGCTGATGCAATGTCTGCTCTGTAGTCATCACCTTTACCTACACAAGTTCCAAGTTCACCAAGTATGTATGAGTCATCTGCATGAGTCAGTAAATCTTTTGGTGTAATTAACTTATCTAATTTGTTATTAATAAAGATAGTAAACATAGATGCAAACTCTTCTCCTACAGATCCTTCTCCAATCATTTGTATTAAAGATAAATCTTTCTCAAAGTTTTCTATACTTGATATAGCATTAAAGAATGTAGATATAGATCTAGCATTAGTTTCTTGAGTTACTAACTCAGGATGCATCAATAAGAAATTAATACATCTGTTGTCAATACCTTCTGACTCAGCCCATCTAGCCCATACATCTATATCAAACTTTAAGTTAGCTGTAATATACCTAGTCTTCTGTGCAGAATCCACACTGTTGACCATATAGTCTCCATTGTCCGGGTTAGCTGTTAATATAATGTGCCAATCTTGTGGAAGCGTCCATGAGATATAAGTTTGTCTGTCAACTAACTCCATTACTGCTTGAATGAATCTTGTGTCTGCTCTGTTCCAATCATCTAATAATAATATACCACCTGCTTTCTTATCAGCAATCCATTCAGGAGCACAGTAAGACATTCTATTTTTACCTGCCATTTTCCAACCGCTCTTTAAGTAATCACTTACTGCCATCTCATCAACCCATTGTCCAACTTTCTTTGTTGTAGTTGTTTGATTAGCAAGCTTAAGAAGATCATCAGTAGCTTGACCTCTTGTATAGTTGATGTCTTTAGTCTTTGCAGCAACTTCTTTTTCTTTATACATTTGAAACTGTCTTACAGGAAATCCAACTAGATCACCTAACTCTTCTATCTGTGCTAAGTTTAACTTAACAAAATCCAACTTGTGTGCTTGCGCCATGTCCATAATAGATGTAGTCTTACCAATACCTGATTCACCTACAACTTCTACAGCTACTGGTTTCTTACCATTCTCTTGAAGGTATCTGTTATTTGTAATGATATGATTTACAAATCCTTCTAACTCATCAATGTTTAAATTTACTTGTGCCATTTTCTTTTTTTTTATTTATTAATTTGAATTTTTAGACCGGGTAAGTCTTCATTGATCTCACAACGTGTGCTGTGTACCCATAATGTATTGCTTGGACAGTTATCTGGTGTATATGCTTCACCATCTGTTAAATATATTAGAGCTGTATAAACTCCTTTTTCATTGTAATGATCTATCACTGGTTGAAAGGATGTACCTCCTCTACCTTTTATGTCCCAGTCTTGTTTTGGATTATACTTTTCCACACTGACTATGTTTGTATCACACTGTACTACAGTTATAAGATGACCGGATTTATGCATGTGTCCTAACTCATTCATAAACTCTTTAAGTTCATCAGTTGATACTGAGCCAGATGTATCTACACCAACACAGACATGATTCTTATGTTTAATTTTCAAGCCGGGGTTGCCAATGTATCTCTTATTATATTTACGTCTCAACTTCTTGGTGTAAACTATACTAGAGTTACCAATGAATCTCTTTAGATATTTTTTCCAATCCATAACAGGAGGCTCAATAGTTCTTAACCTTTCTATTATCTCAGCAAGCTCACCTGGTATACTACCTTGTCTTTTAACAGTTGTGTCTGCAGTTTCTTTAATCTGATGGTCAACTTGTTTTTGTATAAGTTTCTTATCAGCTTCAGATAGCTCATCAAATTCTGTCCATGTACCGTGACAATATTCTGATTCTCCATTCATATCATTAAGTAAGTTATCTAACCCTGGACAAGTACCATCATCTTTTGCTTGTGATAAAAGTTTATAGTAAGTATCAGTACCTGCTTTGACTGGTAAATTAAGCTCAGGGAATTGATCTAATTTTAGTCCGCCTTCTGGTAAGTAATCTTCTTTTATATACTGGTTGATCTCTAGATCTGCAGCTATATTAAATAACTTGTGATCATTATAAATATCTCTTAGCATTAAGTGTCCAAAAGCTACATGTAATAACTCATGCTTAAGCAATCCTTGTTGGTGCTTAGGAGGTAGTTCTGCAAAAAACTCTGGGTTAATTGCAAGTTGTACTCCTATACCATTCATGCTAACACCTGCAGTAGGTATATCATTTCTATATTTTTTGTTTAGTCCTATTAAGAATAATCCATAAAAAGGTTCAGAAAACATTAATGTCTTTGAAGCTTTTGATACAGCATCTACTACCTGCTGTATATTAATTTTCGTTGTACTCATCATATAATCTATTAATTATTTTGGTTTCAACTGATTCATCATCATACATATCTTTATACCTTTCTTTCAATTGAGAAAGAGTATGCGTATGGTGTTTGTTATATGGTATGATGTTTTCATTTATTAATTTAGTTCTCTTGGAGCCTCCAAAAGATTTTACAAATAGTAAGTCTGTAAACTCACTGGTTGTATGTTCCTTATATATACTTATGCCCAAAAAAAAATCCTCCGTATTGGAGGATCTCATCATTTCTATAAGCTTGTCATATGTTTCTATTGTAAACTCTAAGGCCATATTACTATTATATTATCAGTCATCTTTTAATGTATTAAGTTCTTCATCTATCTCTATGTATACACCAGGGTTTTCCTTGTCATATACATATTGACCAAAGGAAGGAACAATGAATTCACAGTTGTCATCTTCAAGCCATTCATGTTTTACCATATCATCTTGTGTTGTCTGAGCAGGATTGAGATAATCAAACTTGTGTTTAGATCCCCTATGAAATGTAAATTTTATAAAAAGAGGTAGCTCATACTTTTTGATTTCATGTTTAAACTGAGGAGCTATTCTTATAAAGTCTGCTTTAGTATCATTTCTATACTTAGTAACAGTCTTACTTACTATAAAGTATTTACCGGTCCATTGCCGGCTGTTCTTTGAGCTAGGTACATTACCAGGGATCCACCATTTCATATTCTTTCTTTTATTAAGTTAAACAATTTAGGCTTGACTGCATCAGCACCATACTTTTTGACAGCATCAGATAAATCTTTCTCTGACTTAATGTATACACCTTCTATATTATATACACGTTTGTATGTCTCCATTGCAGCATGACCTGCTTCATCATTATCAAACAAAGATAGTATTTTTTTATACTTAGACTTAAGATTATGAATTATATGAGGCTTTAGCATTGTGTTCTCACTATGCGGTGCAATAAAATCTAAGTTAAAACCAAAAGAATTAAGACACATCCCATCCTTAAGAGAAGAAGTTATAATAAGATAATCTTTCTTGTATGTTAGTTGATCCATACCTTGAAGATACTCTTTAACTTTTGTGAACTTATTCTTACTACTGTGTGGTTGATATATTTTATACACATCTCCTTCATTATTATAGTAAGCATAGATACCTTTCTTTTCTATCTTAATTTTCTCAATCTTATCTTCATGTTCTTTTACCATGTTGAAATATTCCAAAGGAAATACTTTATATTCTTTTAACATGTTGACTCCAATGTTAAACTGCAACCAATACTCAGCATCTTCATTGTTCCATTCTCTTTGCATTGCAAAATCCAATTGAAACTTAGGAGCTGGTATAAATTCTTTATTATCAAATATACCACCATCCATTACCCACTTATTATAATCTTCTACTATTCTGAATAAAGCTCTAGAATAATTTAAATCAAATAATGTTTGTACTAGGTCTACCTTACTACCTTGTTTACCTGTAGAGAAATCTTTAAATTTATATTCATTTTTATATGGACATAAATAAATGCACATGCTTGGTGTCCTTTCACTGGTATTATAAATAGACTTAATCTTTATATCTTGTCCACATAATTTTTCAGGTAAGGTTAAGTAATACTCAAACACCCACGCACTATTTATATCTTCTTTATTATCAGCAAAATTTTTAGTACTAATCATATTCAATTGTAAAGATAGATAGGGACTAACAAGTGTATTAACTATATGGCAAAAGCGCCTTTATGTTAGTCCCCATTCTAAATTATTTATTACAAGTCAAAGTCTGAACCTATAGTTCCCTGAGTAGCTGGTTCAAATGATTTGTTAACAGTCTCTCCTTTCTTAACTAACTTACGTACATGTATGTTAGAATCAAAAGTAATAAGTCTACTGTTTTCTTTATCTAATGCCTCTGCAGGTATACCATCTTTAGAAAGTTTAGGTAAATATAAATCATTATTGATATAACCTTCTTTATTTTCCCACTCTCTAGACCCTAAGCATACGTTAATAAAAGTACCAGAAAATATTTTGCTACATGAACTAACAAAATCTTCAATTGCATTTGCTTCAATAGCATCTAGCTCAGCTCTCTTATTCATTGCTTCACTTAAGAATATCATTGACTTAAGAACTTCTTGATCTCTATCTATTTCTCTACCACTAGCTAAAGTTGTAGACTTATAAGGATATGGTGACATTCTAACTCTACCTATTTGTCCTTCATATCTACCTTTACTTTCATTATCTTTATCTCTAAAGAATCCTTCAAAGTCTCCTGATACAGGCTTAGTTTCTACATGTAGGTTGACATTGAATGCTTCTGCATCATATGGTGTCTTATCAAATGTAATTGAATTAACTCTTACTACTTCATTACCTGGACCCATTAAAGGTCTTGCTTTTCCTGAGCCTACGCTCATGTCTTTTGTGTTTAACATCTTTACTTTTTTTTAATTAATTAATTGGTTATTGTTCATACTCTGCTATACAGTTTTTAACTAACTGTAGATCATTATTTATAAAGGACTCTTCAAACATGTCCATAGGAGTCTTACATGTGTTCTCCCCATTATTTACTGTATCAAACCCATACTCTAGGCCATCCTCAGTTTTCTTTACTCTACCAAATAATACTATAGAGAAAAGACCTTCCAAAGTTAATGTATTATCTATCATCTTACCAATAGTTTTAGCTTTAACTTTTCTGTTACCATTACCATCTACTGTTTCCTCTGAATGTGTTAGAAAAAATATAGTTAAGTCTTCTCTCATATCTTTAGGCATCTTAGCAACTTGTGCTAGGTTAGCTGCTATTTGAGTAAACTTTTCATATCCTTTTTCATTACATCTATCAAAGTATTCAAAGCTGGACATATACTGCCAATCATCAATGATTAAAGTTTTGATGTGGCTCATTTTATCATTTACATGTTGCATTGCTTTAATAATACCTGGTGTTGAAGAAGCTGATGTCATATTACCTGTAGGATTATCCTTAGATATGTTGACATAATCTTTCTTCCAACCTTTAAAAGGTAGAGGTTTGTTAGCAATGTTAACTATAAATGTTTCTTTAGGATTTAATGTCCTAATTGCTGTGGACTTTCCTGTCCCGGAGTCTGCTATGACTAATACACTGTGTGCCATTATTTACTTAATTTTTGGTTAATACTTAGTAATGCTTTTTCAATACCTTTGAGAACATCTACTATATCTCTTTCAGTTTCAGGATCTTTTAATGTTACTTGTTTAGTTGTAAGTATCTTCATGTCTTCCTTAAGCTTGTTATCCTGTACTGGTCTTCTTGAGTTAATGTCATTCAAAACTTTCAGTTCACTTGCGGGTACTATGTATCTCTCAAAGCCACTATTAGAAGTAATTAATTCATATTCTTCTGACCAATGTGGATTGTGTTTAAGATAGTATAGTGTTCTTTTAGGATCTTCAGAGTCATAAGCTATGCTTACAAATTCTGTGTATATATCTTCTGATTTTTGCAACTCACTAGGAAAAAATGATATGTGTAAATCATCTTTACCTGTTGGCCTGTATGCCATCTTTGGTATAAACAGAGGATGTTTAACTTTCTCTCTATCAAAGTAGGGTTTATGTTCTAGAAAAAGTTCCCCAACTTTCTTTTTCCTTTCTACGGGTGTTATGTTTGCCATATTAATTAATTTTAAACTTGTCTTCTTGGTGCTTGAGGTGGAGTATCCATCTCTAATATTTCCATGCGTTCAAAAGCTGCTTTAAAGAAACTCATTCTTGCATCACCATTCCTAGCTTTAAGGAAATGTAATACTAATGTTTTCTCATCTTCAATCACAAACCTATCTGGTCCATAATATTTAATCTTTTGTTTAGCTGGTCTGTTTAATCCTATTAAAGTATCAGCATGTTGTAGCATTGCATCTGAACCAAATATATCTGACTCAAGTACATAGTTACCATACTTACCATCCACTGCTCTCTCAGGATTATCAATATTTCTATTGAGTTGTGATAATGCAATAAACATAATTGGATATTGACGTTTAACTTGAGTAAAGAATTCACCTAACTCAAATAGCATATCTAACCTGTTGTTCTGATATGGAGCTCTCTTTACTAGGATGGTGTGATCCAAAGTAATAATAGTCTTTTGACCCTTATGCTCTTCCATATATAAATCTATCTGCTCACGCATTTGATTTACCGTCATTGGTGTACTAATAATATCAACAGGAAATTTTATCCTATCTTTAGCATACATGTGACATCTATTGAATGTTTCATCATCTAACATGTGTCCTGCACTACATAGTTGTTTATATGTTTGACCTGTTAAAGAACTGAACTCTCTAATTGCTGAGGTTCTACCTACCATTTCAAATTGAAACTCTAATACACGGAAGTCTTCATCCGGATTAAGTATAAATGCTTCTCTTATTATCTGATCTTTAATTAATGTTTTACCACTACCTGGTCTCCCACCTATAACTGTAAGTGTATTCCATTCTAACCCGTCTGTTACAGCATCATTAAACTTGGGCCATGGAGTTTGTATTGATTTCTCTTTACCTGACTGTCTGTCAAGCATATATCTAAGTGCTTCTTGAAATGATGTATGTTGACCATTCCAAGCTTTATCTTTTTCATTCATATTACGTTTTCACTAAAGTGATTATTATCTTCCTCTTGAATTCCATCTCTAATCATGTCACAATAATCAGCAAGCTGTGATTGTTTTACTTTTGTTTTATCTTCTTTAGATATAAAGTATTGACTAGTCTGCATATACAAGTAATCTTTTTGTGCATATTCATTTACATATCTTCTTGTTGCTTCAACAACTTCATCCCAAGTGTAATCATAACTGTCAAAAAACCATCTGAAATTGTTAGAAAGTGTTTTAACATTAACTCTTGCTGGTTTACCATGTGGTAATTTACCTGCAGGAAATAATTCTCTATACTCTTCTACCATGAGGTTATAATCTTTCCCCATAATTTCTACATTTGTTTTCTTTTTAGCTTTTTTAAAATATTTATCATACTTTACTATAATCTCTTTACCTGCTTCAGTAATCTCAATAGTTTCATTAGGAACATATGTCACATATTTATTTTTTACTAAGCCTTTTACTTCTAGATGAGGATTTATTGATGGTATACTTATCTTATTATCAACTCCATAAAGTAACAGTAGTTGATTTGGTGTAAGTTTATCTACCATTATTTCCTGTAATAATTCCCACATTTTTTATTTTTTTTTGGTTAACAAATATACAAAATTAATATCTCTTAATCTTGTAGTTTATGTATATATTTTGGTTATCTTTGTACTCTAAACAAACAATTACTATGGATCAAAAAACTGAAACAGAAATCAAAGAAATACAAGAGGTAATAGAACTGAGTAAAGATTTACCTAAAGATGTATTTGCTGCTGTACCGGATGAAGACACTGTGGAGATAAAAATCTCTGGAGCTTTCGGTAGAGCTATTAACAAAACTTTAGAATATATAATAGACTCAGTAGAACCTGAAGAAGCTACAAGAGCTTTAGAATATGTAAAGGTAGACTATAAAGACGTAGACCCTAAAACAGTAGGTAACCTTGATGTTGCTATATGGACTTTAATGAATATCTTAAATGAGTTTAATGCTCAAGCAGGAATACAAAAGAAGACTAGAGTTTATGACAGAGACGCTTTTATGCAAAGCATAACTGATCAAGCTAACCCAGCTTTACCTTTAACTGATGACGAAATTGCAAAACGCATTGAGAGAAACCAGAAAGAGATAGTCAATAAGATGAGTGATAGTGATTCAGATGCTATAGACAAGTTAATGAAAGATGTGGACTAACGTAAGTTAGAGCCACAAAAATCTCCTATATCTATGCATGCTTGTATGGCACCGTTCAATTCATCTGTGTCACAATCTGCAAATGATTTACATTGATCATCAATACATAGACCTGACTTTTCTTTGACTAAATCTTTAAGCTCTTCAAAGCCTTGACCTGTATCTGTACTTAACTGCCTGATCATAGCATGAATCCTTTTCATTTGTGGATATGTAGCTTGCTTACCTGATACTTCTATTGACATGTCTATCTTTGTGCCTTCAGGTAATTCTTCTAGCATGTTGTCATGTTCATCTTTCTTTATAGATAGTGTATGTTCCCATACACCATCTTTCTTTATTAATATACTGTTAAATAATTTTTTCATATTGTTCTTATTATATGTGTTCCTGGTTGTTCATCACCAGCATCTGATACTATAACTTCCATTATAGTCTGTCTCTGTCTGGATCAGGCTCATCATTCTTAATCTCTTCTTTAATTGTCTCTGATATTACATCAAAGTCTATATCAAAATCTAAGATACCTAATACATCAACCTTAACCATGTTATCATTTGCATCAGGTAATATCATTATTACTTTAGTTATATCTATTGATATGTCTGTACCTGGATGATCATAAGTAGCTGCCTCAGCTGGTTCGTATGTACAATGGAATTCTAAATCAGATCCATCCCAGTCTATGTTAGTTACCCACTTCATTTGTATCTAACTGTCTCAGCATTTACAAGAACAAATGTCTGTCCACATCCTGCTTCATAACAAACTACGTCATTAACCTCAATAAATACTAACTTACCTTTCATGCAATTAGGACATGTTATGTCCGTGTATATTGGTTCAGGTGGTGCATTTAAAGATTGTTCTAGTAATCCTTGCTCTAACATTTCCATGTATATTTCTTTCATCTTTCCCATAGTTATATTTTTTTAAGTATCCAACGCATTGATAATATCCATGTAACTTCACATCCAAAAATTATTAATGCACTCATCCATAAACCTTTAACTAAAAAGATCACTGTAAGTATAGCTATACAGACTGCTACTAACCATACAAAACTTAACATTGCTAATTTATTAATTACTTCTTGCTTATTTTTTTTCATTTTAATTTATTTATTAGTATAATATTTAATTTTCTTGTCAGAGAAAGAACCTAAAGCATTCTTCACCCACTTCTCATCAACACTATTTTCATAACATAGTATGTGGCATATTGCTGTTTCATTAGGGTTAAGTCTTAATAGCCTTCCTATTCTTTGTGCTGCCTTTCTTTCATTACCGTAAGCATGCATTATGATACCTTGCTTTAACCCAGGTATACTTACACCTTCACTTAACTGTAGTACACATGATAATATATCTATTGTACCATTAGAAAATAACTCAAGATTATCTTCTGAGTCAGGGTTCTTTGAATGATAACTATGTTTACATAATTTATCTGCCTGTTTCTGTGTGTTAGCAAATATGATACACTTATCATCAATAGCACTAATCAATCTTTTGACATACCTTTCTTTACTAGGATATTCCATCATGGCTTTCATTCTCATTATACTAGCAAGCTGCCTAGATCTTGAGTTTGATGCTTCATCTATTCTACCTGTTTGGTATTCATAGTCTGATGCCTCTGATACATACCATTCTCTACCATCTCTGGTTTTCTTTGGCACACTCTTATTGTTAGACATAGGAATCATATGTACTATAATTCTATAATCATTAAGTATCTTACTGTCTGTAGCATCATCAACTTCAAACTTGTATACCATTGGACAGAATTGATTGACAAGGTTTTCTTTACTACCAAATACTGGTGGTGTTCCTGTCATACCTAATATCTTACCTGTATATTCTTCAAGGAATATTCTATGACTGTCTAATAAACTGTGACACTCATCTAAGTAAAGTATATCATACGCACCCGGTTTCTTCTTCTTAAGAGAGAGATAGGTAGTAAACTCAATATGATTTAATAAGTGCTCAGCATTCATCTTAACACACTCATCTTTCCATGATTGTATAATTGTATTCTTAGGAGCTACAACAAGGTATGATGCTGTTTCATTATAATTTTTCATCATGTGTTGTAATGCTATCCTAGTCTTACCTACTCCCATAGATATATTTAAACCGCACCTGTAGTGTTGTAATATAATCTCTAACGCTTTGTCTTGTACTTGATCTCTACTCATAAGTTTATTTTTCTATCATCACCATCAGGCAGCAGTGACCTTTCATAATCAGTAAGGCCTACCTCCTCTTTCTTACTAACGATCTGAATTGTCTGCCAGAAATCCATTGTTACTTCAATCAAATCTTCTTTGTTCATTTGCTGTAACTGATGACCTAACTCTCCATATTCATATTCACTTAAACATTTATGATCTCTCAAAGCCATGTTAGGATGTGTCAACCTGTGACGTATCTCTTTGCTTTTTATGTATGCTTCTGATGTTTTATTTAATTTGCTCATGGGTAATATTATTTTTTTTCATTATTAACAGTAGCTTATTCATTAGTTTATTTTTTGAGGGCTTCGTTGTTGCCCAAGGATTACTTCCTATACTTGATTCTCCTGATACTGTTGTGTCAGTCATTGTATCAATAGTTCTCCTAAGATTCTTACAAATCTCTATTGCTCTTATATTATCCATATTTATATATTAATTTATTAAATTCTTTTATTACTAAAGCCCATCTCTATTGCTTCAATAGGATGTTCTTCTATCCAGTTGTGACACGGTCTACATACTGATAACCAAGTAGTTGGATCATTAAGATAAGGACCTCTCCCCTTCTTATGATGTACATCAGTTGATAATAAGTTGCAGTTATGTAAATGTGCCTGACACCCTGGATGTTTCTCAAGGAATGATCTCCTCATCTTGGTGTAAATAGTAAGTTGAACAGACATCTTGGCAGAAACTTTTCTTAAAGGTTTTATATTCTTCACCGGTATTGGTTTGACTTCCTTTACTTTAGCCCAACAGAACTTGCAGTAACGGTTTCCTTTATGATTCTTCCAGATGTACTGTTCAGACTTACAGCCTACACACAATTTTTTCTTTGCTTGCATTATGCTAAAACAAAATAGTTTTTAGGTAACAACCCTTCAGCTATAAACTTAATAGCAAGATCTTCATATGTTATATCTAGATCTTTTAACTTCATTGTATTCATAAACTTTGGATCAACTTCATTAACATCAGTTTCTAAAAACATTTTTGCTAATGGACTGTGATCAAATATTTTAAATATCTCATTGGAACGTTTGTTACATATCACTTGCTTCCAAGTATTGATAACATTTTGAGCACGTCTCCATACTCTCTTTACTCTTCTCTTCTTATCCCAATGCATTGCTTCTAATTCTATTGGTGTGTAAACATTTAATCCGTGCAATACTCTTTTAAAAAGAAAGTGTTGATGTTGGCTTAGCTGACTGTATACTATAGTCTGTGTCAAATCTTTTGAAATTGTTTGATACTCTCCAAGTATACCTAAGTAATCTAATTTATTTATTAATCTTTGTTTGTTTAGTTGAGCTAACTGCTCTTTTTTAATTTTCATTTTATTAATTTTATTTGATAAATATTAGGGTAATAAAAAAAGGGAAGATAACCATTACGGTTAACTCCCCTGATAATATATGATGTTACTTATAGTGAGAACACACTTTCAGAGACTTCAATCTCTTCTACTTCTGGTGTTTCAATTACTTCTTCAATTACTTCTTCTGTTACATCATCCATGCTGTGAGGAAATGTTTCATTCTCTACTTCAGACTTGTCAAGTAATTCATCAAGCTCTTGCTCTAAAGGTGTTATGTTATCTTCAGCTTCAACTTCAGCTATAACTTCTTCAAGATCTAATTGAGCAGGATCTAATTCATCTTCAGTTACTTTAGCGTTATTAAGATCAGCTAATGTTCCAGTACTATTTTGTTCTTGAATCATACTTTCATCACCTATTGATTCTTCTTTTATTTCTGCACTGTTAGTATGCTCAATCTTTACATCTACTTTTAAACCTGTTGAGTCATAGCTTGTTGTTCTATATATTGGTTGATCATCTACACGACATATAGGACCTCCAGCACCAGCTCTCTTTATATCTCTGTCTGGGTTTGATTTAGAAAATGGTTCATGTTGTTCTTTAATAATGATATTTCCTGGTAAGTATTTCATTCTTCCTATCCCAGATTTTTTCATCTCTTCAGTTTTACCATGTATCAATGCACTTACTGTTTTAGTTTGCATCCAACCTGATCCTGATATGTCTGTTCTTTCTTGTGTGATTCTGATGTGTGAATATTCTGCATTTCTTTTAGATATTCTGATTGTGTTACCCATTGCATCTTTGGCAATAGTAACCTTGTTTGATTTATTAAAATTCATTTGGTTTTTTAAATTATACTATTCATAAGTTATATGTCTTCTTTTAAACTTTGGTCATAATGTTCTTTTAACTTTTCTTCATCAGTAACATTGTGTAATGCATAAGGGTCCTTTGGACTTACATTATCTTTTTTTGTTTTACTGGAGAAAGGTTTATAAAAAGGGTTATTAATTTCCATAAGTTGGCCAGGACTAAGACACTCAAGGTCCTGTAATTCTTGATCTGACATACTGAAGTATGCCTCTGTTGAAATCTCTATAGTGTGGCCTGATCTTAATTGATATAACATAATTTTATTTTTTATTCCTACAAAAATAGAATTAATATATTATATCTTAAATGATTTGACTCACTATTATTTAAATATATAGTAGTATTATAGCTATCCTACTTTAGATAGCATGTATTCTTTAAGCTTACCTTCTAGCTTTTGATCTACTTTAACTAATAAATCTGTTGTTATGTCTGCTTTAGTCTCAAATATCTCACGGTTTGTATTGATAGAAAATAGACCAACTTCTTTAGTAGGATAGTAAGGACTATAATCATCCTTATATGATGGACCACCAATAACATAAGCTTTATAATGGTTGACACCTTTTATCTTCCTTAGTATATCTGCATCAATCAGTAAATCCGTATCACCTAGTTCTTTAATTTTCCATGATGATATTGATTCCTCTGCTAAAAGTACAATATCCAGTTTATCTACAAGAATAGGATCCTTCTTAGTATGGATATTAGTTATACATAGACTAAGATACATAGATACCTCACTCTCTGATAGATTTTGTATCAATGCTCTACTAATAAACTCTATGCATGACGATGTCAACTTAGGGTTTACTACATAGCTTGATAGCAGTTGAGAAATTAACTCTGAATGTATTGTTGTTGTCTTACCCATAAAGCTTATCCATTTTATGCATTAATTCTTCAGTTACATGTTGAGGTATATCTTCATGAAACATTAGACCTTGAAGAAACTTAGTTGTTTTACCTAACTTATGAAGACTATCTTGCAGTTGTGATTCTAGTTCACACATTGCATCAACTTGTTCACACACTCTTTTCTCCATTGATTGTATTAATTTAGGTAATTTAATATCTCTACCTTTATTATATCCTATAACTAACTTATCATGTAACTCAGTCATAGGTTTTATAGATGGTGGTACCTCTGGTCCATCTATTAATTGAAAGTTTTTCTTATTCTTTTCCATATCTTTTTTTAGGTTTTTGTTTAGATTTATTTTCATATAGTTTAGGTGAAGGCATTCCTGAATAGTGACACCATTCTTCCTCTTCTATTTGTTCTTTATTTATAAGTTTAAGTAATTTCTGTTCTTCTTCCCAGTTATCTGCAAGCACTTCTATATCTATTACCATTGTATATTTATTTTTTAATTAGTATAACAATACTCATGGATGGCCCAGGGATTCTGTGCACAAAAGTTCAGTAGCCTCCAATCATATCTAACTATTTTATGGTTGCTGCTAAGCCATTATTGAGCGGTAAAGAGATTAATTAGATAACATATGCTCTAGCTATAAATTAATACGCTTACATATACTCCTTTCATCTCACCCTATATTACCAAGGTCCTAATTTAGTTGTCCCCAGTGTAAATGATTTAGTTAGACTAAGCCTAGTAATAATCACAACCAATGTGTCATTACCCCGGCGCCTAACCAAATCATATTTGAATAAAGCAGTTGAGGTTCATCCCTGCTACCCTCATGCCGTTAAGAGGTTTACATCAGAACACTTGATGCTAGTGACCATTTCTGGATTCTTATTATAAAGATATACCCTTTGTATCCTATGTTTCAAGGAGATTGTTTTAATACTCAGTTGGTATATCTTTTATTATTCTCCTACGACTTGCACGCCAAGGTCCACTTTACCACAAGGGCAGAATAGAAAGAGATTATTAGAACATGTTATTATAGTTATCATCTTCAAATTCAGAACCCATAAGACTAACTTCAAGTTCTTTGAATTGACGATCAATACCTGTCAGTTTTTCTTTAACAGGTTTACTTTGTTCTAAACCTTCATGCATCTCAGCATCAAGATAAAGACGTGTTGCATTTTGTCCACAGTTTCCATATTGTAATAATACAACAATCATGTATTTCTCTTTCATTGGGAAATACTCTTTAGTTATAGATTTTATTTTGGCATCATTTATTTTGTAGCCATTGATAAGGTTTAATAATTCTTTCATTGTGTATTTGTTTTTTTGTTTGAAAAGTCAATCATAGCTTCTTCAAAGTTATTATACTCCATAAGAGAACAGTACTTATTCATCATATTAGATTCATCTGATGTTGTTTGTTGTGAGATAAGGTTATTACCATTATCTATGTATAAAAAGCCATTACGGCTAAATCCAAATATTTTCATTTTATTTAAGTTTTAGTTAATTATATATATTTCATACACAACAAGAAGAAAATACTTAACGATAGTCCTATTGTTATTAATATATATTGTATTGATTTGATTATGTATTTCATGATTTTGTTTTTAAAAGATATAAGTATACCTAACAAGTAGTCATTTGCACTTAGTACTGCGTGCTTGCTAGTCAGAGACTTTCTAGGGACTTACATACTCCAACATTATTCCTAATGCTCATACCCTTTGGTTTGTATAATTATTGATTGTTAAAAGACGCAAGGGAAGAGAGCTACTACGGTTCTAAAGCTTTTACTCCGTCTATAGAAGTAATCACTTATGTAGTTGTACGTAGATGTGCTCTCTTTATTATCCCATTACTTAGCAGTTTTTTGCCACATGCTCAGGTGGACTAAGATTTTTAATGTTACGGTTGATATGTCTATTATCCTATAGAGAGAGAACAAACTAGCATAAGAGCACCATAGAGTGGAACTCTACTGTTATGGTCATCCATATGGTCATGAGGCAGCGACTGATACCCTTATGATAGCTATGTTATATATAATGTACTCTTTATTAATAGATGTGGTAATATGTGGAGGAATGTGGTATATGTGATGTCCTACACACACAGCTCTGCCTAACACTCTTTTTTTCTCTCCTTTTTCCAGGAAAGATGTGAAAAGTGCTAGACAAAGTATACATGATAGTGATTCAGCCTAGGAGAAGGAGTAAACCCCCTCCCTGCTACTCACTTACGCCTCAACTGAAGGCAAGTAAGCCCAAAACTGGTTTTGAACGAACTTCTTGGTTCTCTCGTTCCAAACTTGTTTGCCTGGCTCTGTTGTACCGTCCTCTTTTTGTTCAACAAAAACGTCCAGTTCAACAGGATCACCCACTTGTGGTAGATCCTTAGCGGCAGCTGCAGTTAAATCTAGGGACAAACGGTAGTTTGTTCCAAAGTTAGGTAGGGCTGTAAAGCCTCTAGCAGCTTTGATTTTACCAAAAGAAATGGTAACATCCCCTTTATTGTTACCTTTGTTTGCCCGTAATGTAGCTACCCGTGCAACGTCAGCTTGTGTGACGTTAGGGTTAGTGCAAAGCATTACTGATTTCTTACTCTTGCTTACTGATTTGAAGTAGAGTGTTTTCTTGATTTTAATTAATCCTTCTTCCATAATTATTTATTGTTTTATGGTAAATACTTTATGACTACCATGTACACACGGGGGCACACTCGGTCAGGAAAAAGTAGGGGAGCCTAAAGGGTAGGACCTAACACTAATGCCATACACACTAAAATTATTATGACAAAGGCATAAGTGGGGGGGATTACTTGTTTAATTTTTATTATTTTTGTATATTGTATTATAGCATTATTATAATTAAAATCTAAACTATCAAATGCATCATCATAAGATTATAAAAAATATAGTTAAACCTAAAAAAATAAAGAGATTTTTAGATATTAAAAACAATCCTATTAACCAAGCTAATAAGAGTAATGCTATATTTAACAATACTGTGGCAATTGGTGAATCACAAGATATAGTTAATCAACTAAAGGGATTGGTTTATAAAACAGATGAAGCTTCTCAAATAGAGTTTATGAATCTTGCAGGTAGGCTTCAACAATTAAATCCTTCTGCTTCTTTTCATTTTAACACTGGGGAGAAAAAACAATACATCCCTTTCACCAAAAAAGGTTATGATTCTAGCCTTAAAATAGGAGATCCTAATCAATATAATGTAACTCAAAATCTAACAGATGATGCAGGGACTGTTTTTAAACATACTCCTCCACTTGCTACATACATGAAGGGGATTTATCCTAACATGGTTGATGTAAATAGGACTGGTAGAGCACCATTAAATATGTTAAAGAATAGTGTTGGGACACCTTACTATTCAGAGTTAAGTGAAAATCTAAGACAATACGGAGATTTTGGTATGTCAGTTCAAGGTTTACAATCAACGGATCCAAAGATAAATCTTGACTTTTCTATTAGTAGAGCTCCTTTTGGTCAAATAAAAAGTAACTACAATGGAGAGATGGGGAATGAGCACAATTTTCTTCAGTATAATAATTCGCCATTTGTAATTGAATCACCTACTGTAAAAGGAGGAAGTGGTACTGGTATAAGAACTAGCTCGGCTTTTTCTGGTTTAAAAATGGATGCTTCTTTGATGAATGCTAATCCAGACTTTACAGGTACGTTTATGAAATTCATAAATAAAAACGAGATTCCTGAAGCAAGATATAACAGCGCTGCTAAAAGTATGAAAGATTATACTCTTTTAGAAAAACAAGAGAGAGGACCAATTTATAAGTTGGATTACAAAGTATCAGATATGTTAACAGAACCTGCAGAGTTTTATCCAATACGTAAACAAGAAGGGGGTGCTTGGGAACCTAAAATGCAGCTTGGAGGTGTAACTAGAAGATTGGCTAAAACATTTGGTAATACACCTTCTCTTTTGCCTAAGCCGTCAATATCTACTATTCCTTACACAAAGAGAATAGGGTTTAACCAAATTGGTCAAATCATACCTCAGCAACATATGACTAGTGGTAAATATTCAGGTAATTCAGCTGAAGCAATAAATCACATTTACAATGATGGACCTATGTGGTTTGCACCAACAGGAGATAGAAGATATGTTGATCATACTATGGATAGTGAGTTTGTTTCTGGACTTGGTAAATCTACACAACAATCTTTTATTGATTTTACAGGTAATACAGGTAAAAAAGGTTTTGATGAATTCCCATTTACAGAATTAGAAAAACTTAAAAAAGGTTTTGGTAATGAGTATCATCAGAAAGTTGTAGATGGTAAGTTGGTTCCTGATTTTACTAAACCTATTATGAGAACGGAAGGTCGTTTTACAAATAGTCTGCAAAATAAAATAGAAGGTGTGTTTAATCCTGATTCTAAAATAAAGATAATATACGGTAAACCTTCTAGGTTAGGTCATTCTCTGGAAGGTAATTGGGATGATACAAAAATAGGAAAATGGATGGATGAAGGATATGACATTGTTCAAGTTATAAATGAATTTACAGGAGAGCAACTAGAAAACATATTACTACCAAATAGTAAGCATAAATTTAAGGTTACAAAAATTGATGATATGGAAGTAGATATAGATAACCCTGAATTTAGGAGAGGGGGTAATATACCACAAGCACAAATGGGGGGAAGCCTTGGTAAATTTGTTTTTAATAACTCTTCTAACAAGCTCCTTAATAAATCAGGATTACTTAAAGTTAGTAATGTAGATAATTTTTTAACTAAGAGTGGTTTTTCTAAAAATCAAAAAGCTTTTTTTACTAATACTTTAAATAATAATCCTGACCTATTACAAAATGGTTTAATAGATGCTACTAAATGGAAAATAAAAGCAAATGAAAATGTTGCTAAAATGAATATTCGTGATGTAGTTGATCAAAAACAAAATCCTTATTCTACAAAGAGTCTTTCCTTTAATGATGGTATGGATGGTTTAGGAGTTCATGGGTATCACAACATGGGTGATGGTATAAATATAAAACCTCAATTGTTACACTTCACTATGCCAGATCTTTTAACTAGTTCAAGTGGTGTAGATAAATCTTTAGGTGCACATACTTCAGGATATGCTAGTGATAGTCATGATATGTTAAAAGTACACGGTGATGGTACATTTGGATGGGCTAGAGGATTTGAGAATCCAAATGATAAAAGTCAATTTCTTCTTACTGAATTACAAAATGATTTAGGTGAGTCTGACATGTTAAAGATGCTTAAAAAAGCTTATGCTATAAAAGATCCTGAGCTAAGAGCTGCTGCTGTTAAGAAACTTGAAAATCAAGTTAGTTTAAATAATCCTAGAAATAAGGATATGAATTTAATTAATGATTTAAGAGTTGAACTAAATATGTATGAGGATATAATAGATACTAAAGTAACTCCACCCATAGATATAAATTCAGGTGAACCTTATCATACATGGGAAATAGAACAAAAGATTGAGCTAGTAAAGAAAAATATAGCTGCTGCACAAAAGCAAATGGTAAACTTTGATCTTGTAAGGGGATCTGATAATTTACAATTAACTTCTATACTTAATAATCCATACAAAAGACAACAAAGTGAGTTTTTAAACTATTTAGGAACTAAAGGATATACTTCATTAGGTATACCAGATCCTCAAACTGTTTCTTACATTCAAGATTGGGGTCAGTCAAAACCTGATTTCATACCAGAGACAATTCATGCTGGTGGTGTAAATACGCTAACAAGAAATGGGTGGGATGATTTAGGATTAGGTAAAGGTTCAGAACCTTCTCAGGGTAGATATGGACGATTACTAACATCTCATAGTGGAACAGACAAATATTATAAAGATCTTTTGCGTAGTATAAAGAAAGATGTAAATATTTCTGACATAGGAAAAACTGAACTTGGTAAATTTAAATGGAACACATTAAAAAATATTGGTGGAAAAGATTTTGTACCTTTTAAGCAAAACGGAGGACAACCTAAAATGGAAACTGCTAGTATTTATGATATGTCAAACAAGGATGGTGCTTATGATGATCAAAACTGGTTTACAAAAGCTAATCACGGATTTAGTGAGAATGTATACAATAATGCTCAGACTATGAATATGAATGCAGCACCTGCTTTTGGTGGATTAGGGAAGGCTGTAAAAACAGGAAAGATACTTGATTACGGCAAACAAGCTTATGATGGAATAAAAAATTGGATGAGTGACACTCCCAATAGTAAAATTGCAGGTACTCCTGAAGGCACACCTTCTATGAACATGGGTAAGTATGGTGGACAAACTGAAGGTTATGCTTTAAACAGAGTACCGGATGGTGTTGCCTCTGATAATAGTTATGAAGTTGGGGGTCAGGTTTACAGAAAAACAGCAGGATCGTCATATCAAGAAGGAGGATCAACTGACAATACAAGAAATAGATTTGAAACTTTTGTTCAAGAACAAGAATCATCTTGGGATTACATAAAAAATAAAAACTCAGCAATTTTAAAACCTGATGGCAAAACATATTATAAAATATTTGAAGGTGATAAATTTTACCCATATTATCATGAAAATACAGACGGTACGTTTGAAAAAACAGCTACTATAGGTTTTGGAAGAAAAGGAGAAGATGTATTTGATGATTATAAAAAAGGAATAAATTTAGAAACTGCTGAAGATTGGAGATCAGATGATATAGATAACTCTTTAAGGAAAACAAAACTATTTATTAATTCTAATTATGGAGATGATGCATATGATAAGTTAACAGAGAATGAAAAATTTATGCTTACTGATTACACATACAATCTTGGTAAGTTAAGTAAATATCCTAGTTTTGCTGATGCAATAGTTAACAAAGATGTAGATAAAGCTATGTTAGAGTACATTAGAAATGATAAACCCACTAGTGAAGGAGGTAAACCATTAGCTAGAAATAAAGCTTACTTAGATCAGTGGTTACAACCGTGGATTAATAAAACTAATAAAAAAACAGAAGAAACTATTTCTAAGCAGTTAAAAGATAATGCAATGATGCAAAATCTTATTAAAGAATCTAATCCAATAGACAATACATATGTTGCTCCTCCAGTTTTTATGCCAGAAATCCTAGAACAAAAACAAGAGGGTGGGTCTACATCTAGTGCATATGAATCATATGGGGGTTATGATAACTATAAAAAGATGTTAGATTATCAAAAGTATCAAACTTTGTTGGCGCAAAAAGAAAACATGACTGATAAAGAATGGGAGAATGCAGTTTTTGAAAAAATGACTTTTAATGAAATAGAAAAAAACAATAATTTCAGTAAGATGAGTTTTGGTGATGCACGGAGATTGGCTAGAGACATGTCAGATATTGCATTTAACATGGATGGTAATTTTGAAGGTAAAAATAAAAGTTTGATGCTACCTGGGAATGGTACAGACTTTAAATGGAACAATCAACCTTATAGTATAGAAGCAGATGATGACGATATATCAGAGTGGAGAAATCAAGATCAACTTAGCGTTCTTCTATCAGAAGCAGCGAACTCTGGTGATTTAGAATCTATGATTAATGATGGAACTTTAGAAACATCTGAAGATATATATAATTATCTTATAAAATCTACGGCTGGTAATAGAGGTGCACAAAGGGTATTAGAATCTGCTAAGGAAAACTTTCCTAATAGCTATTTAGATAACTTGGGTTTAAATAATAAATCACAATTAGTTAATAAACTACGTACTGATAGAGGTATTACTACTGGAGCAATAGATGATACAAATAATACAGATGAAGTAAGTTTAATTAACAATACGTTTACTCCACCTGCAATAGAAGACTACAACTACAACATCAATCCAGCTGAATCTACAGGTACACAGTTTATGAACCAAAATCTTGTAGTTGAAGGTAAAGTTCCACCACCAGAAGAAGCTCCTTCTAGGTTAGTTGATGCATACTTAATGAGTGATAGTTACAATAAAGGAACACAATCTTTTGAAGACTTTGCTAAGACATTTAATACAAATGAAACAAAAGATTTTAATACCAATTATGTTTCTCAATATTTTGGTGATGATGTAGAACTTAATGAGGAATTTTCTAATTATACTCCTGGTAAAGTTGAAGGTGATGAAGGATATAATGAACTCTTTGAGTCAATAAATTTAAGCAAGAACTCTTTAGGTAATAGTTATGGGATAGGTAATCAAGGTTCTAATTTTGAGTTACCAGGAGGTATATGGAGTAGTGCTACACAGGCATCACTCAGCGATTATGGAGAAAATAATATGCCAGAAATACTTAGTGATAGAAGAGAGCAACTACTAAAAAATAAATATCCAGGGGGGGCGTACACTAATTCTGATTTTAGTACTAAATACAACAGAGACCTTACCTGGAAAGAAAAAAACATAGATAAACCGTGGGATAATTTTTATGGTCAAAGTACTAATGCTTTTGTTAATCTACCAGCATCAATAATTGATTGGGGTGGAGATATAATTGATGGTGGTATTAATACGGGTAGCAGATTTTTCACTGGAAATAATATACCGGGAATGACGAATAATCAATTTACTAGAACTTATGACAACCCTACTGAAAATAATATGTTTTGGTCTGGTCTTGATATAGCATCTCTTGCACCACAGGGTAGATTATTAAGTAAAGGTTTAAAAGCTGTGGCAGGAGCAAATAGATTTACAAAACCACTTGTTAGAAATACTAGTGCATTTAAGATGCCTAATAGAAAAGTTTTATTTGATGGAGTTAACCTAAAAGGAGGTCTTAAAAAGAATTATAATACTGTAATGGGTAATATGGCAGATGATCAAGTTTATAATAAAATAAACCAACTCAAAAATGAAGGATTATTTAAGGGTGTAACAGGTTCTACAAAGTATACAATGCCTTCAGGAAAAGTGGTTAACCTTAACTCATCAAATTTACAATTCAATCCTAATGCTTTAAGACTTAATCCTACTAACACAAGTGCATTTGCAAATCCATCAAATTATAAATGGCCTGCTGCAATTGGTGCAGGGATTGCAATGGAAAGTAATACAACACCAACTGGTTTAAATTCACAACCTATTTACCCTACAAATTTAAATACACCAAGACAAACTTTTTTAAAAAAAGTAAAATAAGTTAATTAATCCTTGCAAGTTATATCTTTTTATATATAACTTTGCAACTAAAAAGAATAACATATGAAATTTGATGAGTATCACAAAATGTCAGAAATGGAACAACTAAAAGCTGAAGATGAATTCATACACACTGCTTTCTTGAATTCATACCTTCTTTTAACAGGTAAGAAAGAACAAGAAGACTTTCTTGGATCAAACATAGGACTAGTAGTAGCTCACAATTTAGTAGGTGAAGAAGAAGAAGTTGACGAAGATGTAGAGGGTGTTATTGAATACTTTGCCGGGATGAATGATTTTGCTAAATGTATAGAGTTAAGAGATAGAAAAATTAAAAAATAATTTATGTCAAATGACAACAAGAGTAAAACCCCACCTAAAGGAACTATTAAATTCTCTATTACTCTATCTGATGAACAAAAAATAGCTAAGACTGCAATACTAAATAGCCCATATAATTTTATAGTTGGGAGAGCTGGTTCAGGTAAGACTTTACTAGCAGTACAAATTGCATTAGATCAATTTTTTAAACGTCAATATAATAAAATAATAATAACAAGACCTACAGTATCAACTGAAGATAATGGCTTTCTTCCTGGATCTGAACGTGAAAAAATGGAACCGTGGTTAGTACCTATACGTTCTAATATGAGAAAGGTTTATAACAAACCAGAGCTCTTAGAGAAATTAGAAAAAGATGAATCAATTGAATTATGTTCTTTAGCTCACTTTAGAGGTCGTACATTTGATAACGCAATTGTTATTGTAGATGAGTTTCAAAATCTAACCAGAAGTCAACTAGCAATGGCTATAGGGCGTTTAGGTAAAGACTCTAAGTTAATATTCTGCGGGGATTCATATCAAATTGACTTGAAAGACAAAAATTATTCAGCTTATCATGATATGGCCAAGTTAATTAATTCTAAATTTGTGTATCAAGCAATATTAGAAGATAGTCATAGACATGATGCCATTGAAGAGCTTCTTAACCTACTAAATGGGTATCATTAATAAACTTTTTCTATTTATTATAATTAAATAAACCTTTGTTATTTATTTTTTTGTATCTTTGTTTTATATTAACATTAAAATAAATCAAAATGGAAAAAGAATTATCAGAAGAAGAATTGGCAGCTAAACGTAATGAAATAACTGCTTTCTACAAGGAGAACATCAAACATTTAAAAGTTCAATTAGAGTATGAAGAAATGCTTAAGGATATTGAGAAAGCACGTGCAGAAAGAGTACAAGCTCAAATGTTTTTAGCACAATCAATGGCTCCAGCACCAGAAAATAGTAATGAAGATCCTATGCCAGAAAGAGGTACACCTGCTAAAAGGTCCTTAAAGAAGGTATCTGATGAAGTATAATAGAGAAATTATTAAAAGAACTCTTGAAACTATAGGTCATAAGTACTTTGAAACGGGTGATTACAATGTAAATATTGTAGGTATAAGAAACTCTGAAACAGCAAATAAAGTAACCAATAGATTTGATGATACAATTACAATATCATTTAAGATTGATGGTGAATGGCAGTATCATGAAATGGATTGTACTACTGATCCAGGTACACATTGGGTAGAGAATTGTATTAATGATGAAAAAGGTGTTGCTATACTTAAACCAGGTCAGTATCCTAAGTCACATAAGATTAGAAAACATGCTGGAAAGTATGAGGCATTAGGTCAACAAAATAATGTCACTGTGTACCGTGATAATAATAGAGATGATCTGTATAATTTAAACTCTGAGAATACTGATACCGGTTTGTTTGGTATTAATATACACAGAGCAACTTCTAAAGCTGGTAAAACCTCAACACAGGTTGATAAATGGTCAGCAGGATGTCAAGTAATAGCTTCTAATGAAGACTGGACTAAGTTTATGAAAATCATGCGTAAAGCTAGAGCAACGTGGTCCAATAACTTTACTTACACTTTAGTAGAAAGCAAAGACCTTGTTAAGACATGGCTGTAGTAAATAAAGTAGATAAGAGAGTTAAGGTAAGTAGAGATGATATTATTAAATATCAAATAATTACTTATTGTTTTTTAAATGACATACAAATTAGCAAAGCTGACTTAGAGTGTTTAGCAGAACTTGGTAAACAAAAAACCATTGAGTTAAATAAGTTTTGTAGTATTGTTTCAGAAAAACAAATTTTTAAAAGTCCTCAATCTTGCAGGAACGCATTGCAAAAATCAAAAAAGAAAGGACTAATAGAAAAAGATGATAGATTAATTCTCTTATCTCCTGATATTCAATTACAAGTTGATGGAACAATTTACTTAGATTTTAAAATTATTAGTGTTGAAGAATAGTATTAAACCTGGGAAATACAGAAAGTTTTTTAAAGAAGTTTCTGAAGATTGTGAAGTACATGAGAACTTGGTAGCAGAGCTTGTTAGATTTTTTTATAGTGAAGTAAGAAAAAATTTAGAAAATTTAGAAAACACAAGAATACTGCTACCAAATCTTGGTACTTTTACAATTAGAAAAAATAGATTAACTAAATCTATCACAAGACATAAAGATATGTTAGGTAACATGGAAAAAACAACTTACTCTGGTTACGGTCAACACCTCCCTGTGAAAGAGAAGTTAACCAGAATGGAAGTAGCTAAAGAAAGATTAGAAAAAGAATTACAAACCAAAAAAGATTGGAAAAATGAAAATAAGTAAATTATTAAATGCAGTAAAACATCTTGATCAAGTATTTGAAGGTGTAAAAAATAATATTTGGAAAGATGAGTATGTGGAAATAATAGCTGGAGATAGATATAGTATATGTAAAGGATGTGAAGAAATTGATCTTAAAGGAGATAATTGTGCTGCTCCTGGAACACAACCTTGTTGTTCTAATTGTGGCTGCAGTTTAGCATTTAAGGTAAGAGCTTTATCTACAGCATGTCCTTTAAACAAATGGGGTGTTATTATGGATGAGAATGATGAAGCAAAATTAAAAAAAATACAGGAAAACAAAGATAAAGTTGTTATTCCTAAAAAAACATAAAAATAATGGCTGTTATATTTAAAGAAGATGGACACATCTACCAAAGTTTAGATGAGAACTTAGAAAAAGATAAAATTAATTGGACTAGTGTTACTACTTTTATTAGTAAGTTTAAACCTGAGTTTAATCAAAAAGCTATTGCTAAAAAATCATCTAAGAATAAACGCTCAAAATGGTTCGGTCTTAAACCTGAAGAAGTTATTGATATATGGAAAAAAGAAACAGAACGTGCTATTGGTTTAGGTAATTGGTATCATAATCAAAGAGAATCTGATATGCTTGATTTTAAGACTATAGAACGTGAAGGGGTAGAAGTACCTATAATTAAACCAATAGTTGATCAGAACGGCATTAAAATAGCTCCTGAACAAAAATTAAAGGATGGAGTGTACCCTGAACATTTTGCATACTTAAAGTCTGCCTGTATATGTGGACAAGCAGATCTTGTTGAAGTAGTCAATGGTAAAGTAAACATTACAGATTATAAAACTAATAAAGAAATAAAAGATAAAGGATATGTAAACTGGGAAGGTATATCATCAAAAATGTTTAAACCTCTTAATAATTTAGAAGATTGTAATTTAAATCATTATAATGTACAACTGAGTTTATATATGTATATTATATTAAAGCATAACCCTAAACTTAAAGCTGGTAAATTAACAATACAACATGTTTCCTTTAAAAAAGATAAAGATGATGCATATGGTTATCCAATAAGTAGTAAAGATTCAAACGGTGATCCTATAATTAAAGATATTAAAATGTATGATATGCCATATCTTAAAGATGAAGTAAGAAGTTTAATAATGGAATTAAAAGATAACCCTTTATGCTAGTAAAATTATTTGATATACAAAATGGAAAAGTAATACCATCTGATCATTGTTATACTTTAAATTCTTTAAAAAAAATAATGGAAGAATATCCTGATACGTATATGTCAGTGTACCTATATATATTTTATATGACTTGTCCTGACCCAGATATGAATGCTTTTTTTAATGTTCCTGAACATGAAAAAGAAGAAATAGTAATAAATGAAATAGGTCTTGAAGAATCTACTGAAGATCCTTCAATACGTCAAGCAGTAGATATGTGTAATCAATTATATGAGACTCCTACATATAGAGCTTATAAAGGGATCAAATCAATGTTAGATAGACTAGCAAAATATATGGAAACAACTCCTATTGATCATGGGAGAGATGGTAACTTAACAGCTCTTGTAAATACAGCAACAAAGTTTGATGGTATAAGACAATCCTTTAAAGGAGCATATACTGATATGAAAAATGAACAGCAAAGCCAAGTCCGTGGTGGGCAAGGTTTAGCTTATGACCAAATGTAATTAATAACTAAAAAATCAAATTATGAAAGTAACACCAATTGGAGGTAGAGTATTAGTAAAACCTGTACCCAAAAAAGAAAAGACAGATAGTGGAATTTTTCTTCCATTAGAGCAACAAATGCAAATACCACAAGGAACAGTTGTTTCTATTGGTGCAGCAGTTAAAGAAGTTAAGGTAGGTGACTTTGTTGAATGGTCTATATCTGCTGATACGCAACCATATACACACAATGATGAAGCACACCTTATACTTTATGAGCATGCATTTATAGTAAAGCTAGTGGAATAAATGTATAAAGTCATTCCTACATATTCAAATGAAGCATGGTCTACAACAGAGTTTGAAACCATAGATGACTTTAGAGACTTTATTGAATTAATATTTAAAGTTCCTGGTCAATATGAGTTTGATGAAACAGCATTATTATTTAACGCTCAAGCTAGAAGTTTTAATAAAACTGGATTCTATTGTGAAAAACCATTCAGATCAAAAGATTTTATGGAATATTGGAATGATCAAAAAGATAAATGTCAGAATGGTGTAATATATCACAGCAAAGGTAAAACATGGTATATTACTAGAGACTATTATATGTGGTTAAACTTCTTACCAATATTTGATAAGGAAGAAAAACACTATGGTTTTGCCAAAGTAAGAGATGCACAATATCATTTAGCTTTATATGAATGGTTAGCTGAAACAAGTTATAAACATGCTGCTATACTTAAAAAAAGACAAATTGCATCTTCTTATTTTCACATGGGAAAACTTATAAATCAGTATTGGTTTGAAGAAGGTTCTATATGTAAAATAGGAGCATCATTAAGATTATATTAATGATAAAGGTTCTTGGAAATTTTTAGATGAGTATGCAACATTTCTTAATGAACACACTGCTTGGTATAGACCTAACAACCCAGACAAAGTTCTTTTGTGGGAGCAGAAAATTGAAGTAAGGGTTAACAATAGAAAAACACAAAGAGGATTGAGATCTAAAATACAAGGTGCATCATTTGAAAAAAATGCAACAACGGGAGTGGGTGGTCCTTGTACATATTTCTTTCATGAAGAAGCAGGTATTGCTAATAAGATGGATAAAACATATGAGTATATTCGTCCTGCAATGACTTCTGGTATGATGACAACAGGTCAATTTATAGCAGCAGGTTCTGTTGGGGATTTGGATCAATGTGAACCTTTAAAGAAAATGATACTTAATCCTGAACCTATGGGGATTCTGGGTGTTGAGACTGACTTAATGGATGATAAGGGTACTATAGGTATTGCAGGTTTATTTATTCCTGAACAATGGTCAATGCCTCCTTTTATAGATGATTATGGTAATTCTCTAATCAATGATTCTTTAGCTGCAATAAAAGAAGAGCGTTCTACATGGCAGAATGAATTAGACCCAGAACAGTATCAATTACGTATATCTCAGAAACCTATTAATATTGCTGAAGCATTTGCATATAGAAAAGAATCTATTTTTCCACAAAGTTTTTTAAGTAGACAAATAAGACGTGTAGAGGATAAAGAGTATTCTGTTGAATTTATAGAACTAGAAGGAAACGGTAAAGATATTAAAGCTATAAGATCTAAAAGATTACCCATCATTGAGTTTCCTGTTAAAAAGAAAAGAGAAGATAAGGGAGGAGTATTACAAGTTTGGGAAAGACCAATAGATAATCCAGAATTTGGAACATATTATGCATCAATTGATCCTGTATCAGAAGGTAAGACAACAACTTCAGATTCATTATGTAGTATTATTGTATATAAGAATCCAGTAGAAGTAACAAAAGAAACACCTGAAGGTCTTGAGAAATTTATTGAAGGAGATAAAATAGTAGCAACATGGTGTGGAAGATATGATGATATTAGCAAAACACACGAACAACTAGAAAGAATAATAGAATGGTATAATGCTTGGACTATTGTAGAGAATAATATCTCTCTCTTTATACAGTATATGATTTCTAGAAGAAAACAAAAATATTTAGTACCCAAATCACAGATGGTATTCTTAAAAGATTTAGGTTCTAATGCAAGTGTGTTTCAGGAATACGGTTGGAAGAATACAGGTACACTATTTAAAAGTCATTTAATATCTTATGCAATTGAATTCATAAGAGAATCAATAGATGAAGAACTAGATGAAAGTGGAGAAGTTTTAAAAACTACATATGGTGTAGAAAGAATTCCAGATAAGATGTTGTTAACAGAAATGCTACAATACTACCCTGGACTAAATGTGGATAGACTTGTTTCTTTTGCAGCATTAGTAGCTTTTGCAAAGATGCAACAGGCAAATAGAGGTTACGCAAAGAGAAAAGAGGTGGATAAGTCCTTAGAATCTTTGGAAAATTCACAAAATTTGTATAAATTGAATATGAGACCGTTTACCAATTTAGGTAGAAGAAAGAATAAGGGCTCAAATAATAAACGGAGAAATCCATTTAAAAATATTAGATGATGTATGATTGGGTAACAACAACAACAGTAAGTCCATATGAGTTTACTTATGTAAACTATGTTTATATATGCAGTTATGATTCTATTGAGGAGGTAATTTAAAATATTTAAACTATGAAAGTATTAAGTGCAATGCAATTAAAAAATGGTGCTAAAGCTGAGGGAGCTCACGTATCTGCATCATTAACACAACCTCTTCAATTTTTACCTGCTAAAGATAAAGATGAACAATGGGCTGCTTGGAATTTAGATTGGCTTGAGACAAGAGGTCTAGATTATTTAAGAGACAACGCCAGAAGAGTACTAAAGAATTATAAACTTGCTAAAGGAATTATTGACAAAACAGATTACATTGTATCTGAAGATAATGAATACTCAGATATAGTTGATATACTTACTAAAGAAGATCAAACTGCATTAGAATTAAAATTCTATCCAATTATACCAAATGTAATTAATGTTTTAGTTGGTGAGTTTTCTAAAAGATATTCCAAAGTTCAATTTAGAGCTGTTGATGATACATCATATAATGAGATGTTAGAATCTAAAAGGCTACAGATAGAAGAAACTTTGCTTTCAGAAGCTAGCAATGAATTAATGTTAAAAATGATAGAGCAAGGTGCTGATCCACAATCAGAAGAATTCCAACAAGCTGTTGCTCCAGAAAAATTAAAATCACTTCCAGAAATCCAAGATTTTTTCTCAAAGGATTATAGAAGTATGATTGAGGAATGGGCTCATCATCAATTAAATGTTGATGAAGAAAGATTTAAAATGCAAGAATTAGAAGAAAGAGCATTTAAAGATATGCTTATTTGTGATAGAGAATTTTGGCATTTTAGAATGATGGAGGATGATTATGATGTAGAACTATGGAATCCAGCTTTAACATTTTATCAAAAGTCTCCTGATTCTAGATATATATCAGACTCTAACTTTGTAGGTAAGTGTGATATGATGAGTGTTGCAGATGTAATTGATATATATGGTTATATGATGAATGAAGATCAATTATTATCTCTTGAAAGATTATATCCAGCAGCTAATGCAAGGTATTTAATAAACGGTCAACAAAATGATGGGTCATATTATGACTCTACAAGATCCCACGCTTGGAACACTCAAGGTCCTGGATTAGCATATAGACAGTTAATGAGTAACTCAGATTTGAATGCTGACAACTATGGAGGAGATGTTGTTCAAGCTATATTAGCAGAAGGAGATGATATAAAGCATTGGGGTGATGATAACATGATGCGTGTAACTACAACGTATTGGAAAACACAAAGAAAGGTAGGGCATCTTACAAGATTACAAGAAGATGGAGAACTTTCACAAGAAATTATTGATGAGACTTATAAAATTACAGAAAAAGGAATATATAATACTAAGTTACATAGAATCAAAACAAAAGAAAATCTTATACAAGGAGAACATATTGACTGGTTCTGGATTAATGAAGTATGGGGTGGAGTAAAAATTGGTCCTCATGCTCCATCATCTTGGAGAAATGATACTAATGAAGATTCACCAATTTACTTAGGTATTAATCAAACAAAACCGGGAAGAGTAGAATACCAATTCAAAGGGGATAATTCTTTATATGGATGTAAGTTACCTGTAGAAGGAAGAGTTTTTTCTGATAGAAATACTAGATCTACATCCCTTGTAGATTTGATGAAACCATATCAAGTAGGTTATAATATGGTTAATAATCAAATAGCAGATATATTAGTAGATGAATTAGGTACTGTTATTATGTTTGATCAAAATGCTTTACCACGTCACTCAATGGGAGAAGATTGGGGTAAAAATAATCTTGCTAAAGCTTATGTTGCAATGAAAGACTTTGGTATGATGCCATTAGATACTTCCATTACCAATACTGAGAACGCTACTAACTTCAACCATTATCAAACATTAAACTTAGAACAAACTAGTAGATTAATGTCAAGGATACAGTTAGCAAATCATTTCAAACAACAAGCATTTGATTCTATAGGTATTAATCAGCAACGTTTAGGTGGAGCAATAGCTCAACAAACTGCAACAGGTGTTACACAAGCAATGCAGCAATCATATGCTCAAACAGAAATGTATTTTGTACAACATTCAGATCATTTGATGCCACGTGTTCATCAAATGAGAACAGACTTATCTCAATACTACCATAGTACCAATCCTTCTGTTAGGTTGAGTTACATTACATCAGAAGCTGAAAAGGTTAATTTTCAAATTAATGGTACTAAATTATTACTAAGAGACTTTAATGTATTTTGTACTACTAAAACTAATCATAGACAAATTCTTGAACAGTTAAAACAAATGGCTCTTACAAACAATACTACAGGTGCAAGCATATATGATCTTGGTAATGTTATTAAAGCTACAAGTATATCTGAAGTAACTGATGTCCTTAAAGATGCTGAAACTAAACAAGCACAACAAAGACAACAAGAAATGCAACAACAGCAAGAAATGCAACAGCAACAACAACAAGCTCAACAACAAGCTGCTGAAACACAAAGACAATATGAAATGGCAGAAGCTGATAAAGAAAGAGCTAATGATATTACTGTTGCAGAAATTAAGTCTGCTGGATACGGAGCAATGCAGGACATCAATGAAAATAAAGAAAGTGATTTCCAAGATGCTCTAGTAGATATACGCCAAAGAACTGAACATAGAGAGAATATGAATTTAAAAAGAGAACAGATGATTTCTCAAACTTCTAATGATCAGTCAAAACTTGCAGTTGAAAAAGAAAAATTAGCAACTCAGAGACAAATAGCAGATAAAAACTTAGCTATTGCAAGAGAAAATAAAAACAAATATGATATAGAAGCATCAGGTAATAAATCTAAAAAGAAAGATAAATAAGATACTTAGCTATATACTACCAAATTTTTTAATCTATTTTAAACATTTCTAAGGTTTATTAATAAAATCTTCTTATATTGTATATGTAATAACCAATAATTAGTAACTAAAACCAAAATAACATGTCAGAAAAAATGGAACAAACAACAGTAGAACAAGTAGATATTAACCTGGATGAGATCTTTAGTGGAGCTCCAGGTGCTGGTTCTATTGCTACAACAGAAGTAAAAACAAAAAAACCAAATGTTTTTACTAAACCAGAAAACATAGACTTAACATTTTTAGATGATAAGTCACTTCAAGATGAAACAGCAGAAGAAGTAGTTGAAGAAATTGTTGAAGAAGCAAATGTTCAAGCAGAAGAAAAACCTACAATAGAAGTTAAAGATGTTGTAACTAAAGATGAAGTTGATGAAATACTCAATGAAGGTTTAGATTTAGCTGAAGCACAAGAAGGAAAAGAAACTGCTAAAGGTAAAAAAAGGTTAAATGACATGTCAGATGTCTTTAAAAAAATGATTGAGAATGATGAAATTATTCCTTTTGATGATGGTAAAGATTTAGATGAGTACACAGCTAAGGATTGGAAAGAACTTATCCAAGCTAATATGGATGAGAGAGGTAATAAGGTGAGAAGAGAGACACCAAAACAATTTTTTAATAGTCTTCCTCAAGAATTACAAGTTGCAGCTAAATATGTAGCAGATGGAGGTACTGATTTAAAAGGATTATTTGGAGCACTTGCACAAGTAGAAGAAGTTCGTGGACTTTCAACAGAATCTACAAGTGGACAAGAACACATAGTTAGAGAATACTTAACTGCTACTGGATATGGTAATGCAGAAGATATTCAAGAAGAAATAGAAATATGGAAAGATTTAGGTAAACTAGAAAAACAAGCTGCTAAGTTTAAACCTAAGTTAGATAAAATGCAAGAGAAAGTAATTGCTGGTAAATTACAACAGCAAGAACAACATCGTGCACAACAACAAAAAGCATCAGAGAATTATATGTCAAATGTATATAATACTCTTAAAGAAGGTAAGGTTGGGGATCTTAAAGTAAATAAAAAGACTCAGTCAATGTTATATAATGGATTAGTTAATCCATCATACCCTTCTATAAATGGAGATAGCACAAACTTATTAGGTCACTTATTAGAAAAGTATCAGTTTGTTGAACCAAATTATGACTTAGTAACTGAAGCACTATGGTTACTTGCAGATCCTCAAAGTTATAAAGATCAACTTAGAACTGAAGGAACTAATGCTGCAGTTGAACAAACAGTAAGAAAATTAAAAACTGCTCAGTCAACTAAAACAGCATCAAGTTTAGGAACTTCTAATAATGAAAAGAGTACTAAAAAAACTCTTTCAAGAGGAGGTAATATGTTTAAAAGATTTTAACAACAACAATAATTATTAATTAAAAACAATTGAAAAAATGGCAACACCGGTATTAAACAACGGTCTCTTTTTAAGAGACACTTCTTACCAAGCAAGTTCGCATATTGATTCATATCACTTAACGCAGATGCTAGGTGACGCAGAGCCAATGGACATGGGTCCAGTGGAATTGTGGGCAATGACACAAAAGGTAGAGATGCCTTTGTATCAAATGGCATCGTTTGGTGGTAAGAACACAATCATGGTAGACAACGCTAGGGGGGAATACAAATGGCAAACACCTGTATCTCAGGTTCTTCCAATGTCTTTAGGGGCAGTAAAAGGATTTACGGATGGAGATGGTAAAGATGGACAACCTTTTAAGATCAGACTTTCTAAAAGAGAGTTTGGACATGGGGATATTATTACTTATGATAAGTATAATGGTCTTGAATTATATGTAACTGCAGATGACATCATTCCAGTAGGAGATGGTTTCGTTTACACATGTACATTAGTAAATAACGCTTCTGGAGTAGGAATAGATATTAAATATTTAGCTGCAGGAACAAAATTCTTTAGAAAAGGTTCTGCAAGAGGTGAATACGGAGAACGTTTTTCTGACATTACAGTAGGTGCAGGATTCAGAGAATTCTACAACTTTGTAGGAGGAGCTGAAGCACATGTACACTATACAATTTCTAGCCGTGCTGATCTTATGATCAAAGGGGGAATGAATGCAGATGGTACTGTACCTGTAACAGAAATCTGGAGAAACTTTGACCAAAGCTTAGATCCATCTTTAAACTCTATTGAGGGTATAGCTGGAGCTATGGGTAAAGATTATATCAAAAAAGCATTTGATAATGGTACTCTTTCTAGAACGTTCTTAACGTCTATGGAATCAGCTCATTTATCTAAGATTGCAAATGATATTGAGAATTACTTAATGTGGGGTCATGGTGGTAGAGTTAAACAAGACGGGCCGGATGATATTAGATTATCAGTTGGTCTTTGGAAACAATTAGATAACTCATTCAAACGTGTGTACAATAAGTCAGGCTTTAGTATGGATATGTTCAAAAATGAACTATATAACTTCTATGCTGGTAAAGTTGAATTTGACGGACCAGATCCACAAAGAAAGTTAATTGTTCAAACTGGAATTGGTGGAATGCAAATGGTAAACAAAGCTATTCAAGCTGAAGCAACAGGTGCTGCTGGTAGTGGAGTTGTAACTGATCTTTCAAGTATTGGTGCTATCACTGGAACTGGAATGGACTTAGGTTACGGATTTGCTTATACTAGTTACATTATTCCTTTCTTAGCTAATGTTAAGTTTGTTTTAAACCCAGCGTTTGACAACTTACATACTAATGATATTGAGAATCCTTTAGTAGATGGTAGACCATTATCTTCTTACAGCTTCATCATTTTTGATGTTACTGACGAAGGAAATGATAATATCTTCTTATTAAAACTTTCTTGGGATAATGCTCTTAAGTGGTTCTATCAAAATGGTACTATGGATTACATGGGAAGAACTCAAGGGTTTGCTTCTTCTGGACAATTCAATGGTTACCGTGTAATGATGACGCAAACAATGCCAGCAGTATGGGTGAAGGATCCTACTAAGGTACTTAAGATTGTAATGAGGAATCCTGTTACAGGAGGATCATTCTAGTCTATTTTATATGAAATGTGGAGGAGCCTTGTGCTCCTCCTTATTTCTTTTTAACCAATAACCAAATTAATAATAACCAATAAAACAAAAGAAATGCAAAAAGATGTAACAATATTAGAAAAATCCAACGCTGTTAAAAATCAGACAATAGCAATACGCCCTTATTTTAATGCGGCTTTAGATAACATGGGTTTAGAAAATTATGAAATGTCCTTATTTGAAGGAGCTTTTCATAGTGAAAGCATTGCCTGCTTAGAAAAAAATGGTATAACAAGATATATAACTGGATTAAATGAATTTGCTCCAGAAGTAAAAATGCTACCTGCTAAGGAAAAAGCAGCTAAGGTAGAACAAATTAGAAAAACAGTAATAGAGTTAGAAAAAGAATTAGCTGCAAATGTGATTGATATTAATGATCCAGAATTTTGGGCTAAAGTTTTAGTTGTAAAACCTGATAATGGCGCATTTTGGAACAAAATAGAATTAAAGTGTGGTAATGAACCTATATATATTGATCCATCAGTTGATCCTTATGATAGAATTAAATTACTTTCAATTGAAGCAGGAGGATTCTCTATGATTGCTCCAAACTTGGAAACTGCTAGATCAACTGGTAAATTTAAATTTTATTTAGATAAAGTTGCTGAGACAATGGGTACAAGAACTAAAGACTCAAAAATTAGAAATAAAGCATTGGGTATATTAAGTGATTTATATGATGAAGATAAAACAAGACTTCTTTATATTGTAAAATTAATTGATCCAAATAGCTCAGAATATACAAATGCTTCTTCTTTAGATGTATTATATGAAGTTGCTGATGAATATATAAATGGTAATGGAGTTCAAAAAATAGTAACAAAAGCTGCTAAAAACTTTATAGATTACTCTAAAGCAACTATGGAGTCTTTAAAACTAAATGGTTTAGTTAAAGATTCACTAGCACTTGGTTTAATTACATCTAAAACAGATGGTTACATATATGATAAAAGAACTAATGCAAAATTATCAAGTACTAGGGAAGGTGTTGTAGAACACTTAAAAAATCCTGCAAATGATGAAATGTTAGAAAGATTATTAGAAGAATGCAATAATCTGCTATCTTAATTAACTATGAATAATACTACATTACAAATTAAATTTAGATCAAGGTTAAACAAGTTAGCTAGTAATGACTATGATAATATAGAATGCTGGCAAATTGTAGAATCTTTTAATAAAGCACAAATTGAGTGGTGTAGAAAACAACTTCATGGAACTAATTCATATAGAGAGGGGGATGAAATGTCAAAAAGACGTATTGATGATTTACAAATCCTCCTCACTACTCAACCATTAACAGGAACTAATCACACAGATCATTTTTTAGGAACTAATTTTCCAGTTAATTATTTAGAATATAAAAGAGTAGATACAGATGCAACAAATGAATGTTGTAAAGATAAACCAAGATCTATGACAGTATATTTATCAGAAGTAGCTAATGTAGATCTTATAATGAGAGATCCTTTAAAAAGACCTGATTTTGAATGGGGAGAAACTTTTTGCACTATGTCAAGCAATATGATAAAAATATACAGAAGAGATTTTGATGTTATTAATCCTAAACTTAGTTTTTATAGAAAACCTAGAAACATAGAAATATTAGCTTGTGCTGACCCTTACACAAATGTAGTTTCTACTGCAGATATAGATTCAGAATTTAAAGATGATATAGTTGAATTAATAATTGATGAAGCTGTGTCTATTATAGCAGGAGATATAAATGATGCTAACCAATATATAAGAGGAGCAGGACAAGCAGATAAAAATAATTAAATAATAGGTTGTTTAAATAAATAACCCTATATTATATATATAAACACTGAGATGGCGGTTAGTTTGGGTACCTATCATTTCTTTTATTAACGAACCCTTCTTTTTATAATTAATAAAGTCCTTTGAATAAAATAGAAGGCAACAAAAATTATGGCATATTTTCAACACGCTTACAACAAAGCATTTGTAGTTACAAAAATGCACGGAGGTATGAATCAACCTACAGGAGTATTAACACCAGGTGAATTCGCAATAGTAGATGAAGCTACATACCTAACTAAGAAAACTTCAATTGTAGCTGCTAACACAATACCAGATAAATTTATGGGAGTTATTGGTAATTACAATAGCGTAGATACTCTTGATGGTAGAACAGCAGGAGCAGCAGGATCATACACTGCTCACGGTGGTTACGCTGAATCTATAAAAACTAAAGGAATCAATATTAAATACGTTAGAGACATGTGGGCAACACCATGTATCACAGCTAGTAATGAACCAATTGTAATTACAATTCCTGATGACTGTCTTAAATGTGATGGATCTACTGCAGATGTAAATCAATTACGTTTAGACATTAAAGGTGAAGAAACTTTACGTTTTTTAAATAGATTTTCTTATGCTACATTTAACTATAGAGAATGTTGTCCAGCTGGTGTAGTTAAACTAACTGGATTAGTAGTTGCTACAGCTTGGGCTGACGCAATTAATATGGATCCATTAATGAAGAATTTTGTTACTGCAGTTGCTGCACCTGGTGCAGCTGGCTTTGGAAAAATAACATTGACGCTTTCTTATACTCCAACTTTCTTTGATAACTGTTCTTTTGACACTAGAGACTATGTAGGTACTGCACCTTTAAGTTTAATTGTTTCAGCTGTAAACGATGGTGGTGATCCATGTACTGATACTTGTTTAACTGCTTCAGCAGGAGGAAAAGGTGTAACAAACTTTGGTTTAAATACTGCAAATACTACTGCAACAAAAGCAGAAACAAATGGTTCTACTGTAGCTGATCAAGTAATTCTTGAAGGTAGATACAGACAAGATGGTGGATGGAATCAAGGTAATAAAGATTCTGCTAGATTAAGAGAAATATTACAAGGTGATAAAATACTTGGTTGTGCAAGTTCATTAATAGATAGAACAGCATTTTATGCTGGATACTCTATACTACACTCTGTACCTCGTTTCAATAATCCAACTGGAGTATTTGATAATGATCAATACTTATACACTTATTACTTAAACTGTAAAAATGCAGTTGGTGCATTAAACCCTGATCTAGCTACTATGACTGGTATTTGGGATTCAATAGCAGTTAAAACGGGTCTTACTGTTGGTGATTACATTGTATAGTTAAGCAACATTTATAATTAAAGAGGAGTGAGATTAATATTCTCACTCTTTTTTTTTTATTATACTTATATTTTTTGTATATTATTAATAGAGAGTCTTTACATTACGTATTAAAATAAAATTATGGCAGCAAAACACATATTAAGCTTAGAAGCTCTTCCTGTGTCAAACCCGGAAGTATTTAGTTTAAGAGACACAAGTACATATGCAAAAAATTTAAATGTAGATTGTCCAGAAATATTAATTACAACTCCTGGTTTTACTACTCCTGCATTAATTAAAGTAACTAAAAACTTTGATTTAAATATAAATGCTTGTTCTTTAAATATTCAATCAACAAATTGTAATAGTGTAAGAGTTTCTATACCAGATGGCTTGTATATTATAAGATACCAAGTAAGTCCTCATACTAAAGTATATGTAGAATATAATCATTTAAGAATAACAAGCATAATGAAACAATATTATGATAAGTTATGTCAATTAGATATTACACCATGTGTACCTACTTCTGATAGAAAGCGTTTACTTGATGAACTAACTGATATAAGATTATATATAGATGCAGCAGTTGCTAAAGTAGAATATGCAGCAAATCCTGAAGCAGGATTAGAATTATTTAAATTTGCAAAAAATAGATTAAATAAAATAACATGCCCTACATGTTAATAACCAATAACCAATAAAAATTTTCAATTATGGCCTCAGAATGTGCACACTGTACTAGACCAATAGGATGCGGATGTCAACAAGCAGTTTCATCAACTAAAAAACCAGTTCATAAAACATGCTTGGCGGATTATGAAGCTTCAGTAATAGCTGGTACAAATAAAAAATAATGGAACAGAAGAAAGATAATACAATTGTCAAAATAAATACAGAAAGAAATTTTGCTGATGAAGTATTTAAAAAATACAGAAGTCAAAGGTATGGTATTGGCACATGTTGTAGTTCTAATCTTCCTTCCTATATAAAAGATAAATACCTCTGTGATTATCAAGATGCAAAAATAACACAGTATGATTCAATAACAAGAACTAGAACTATATATACGCCACCCGTTACAGGAGCAAAAGATGATCCTTCAAGACCTGGGTGGGTAGATGAATTATGTGGTAATTCAAAAGAAGAAGTAGAAATATATTTTTATTATGATTCAACTTCTCTTGGTATACCAGAAGTTCAAGCTGCATACACAGCTGCCCATTCTTGGGTTAACTTAGTACGTGCTGAAGCTTTAGTTCTTAATGAAAATGATAACTCATGTAGAGCATCTGCTTCACAAGATATAAGAGAATATCATACAGTAGTTTTTGGAGAAAGATGGTTAGATTGGGGTTCATCTACAATGACAGGATCTTTTAATAATTCAGGCTCTTGTCAGGCTGATTCAAAGTTTCCAGTAACTGTTACTAATAGTTCTAAATTTTGGGGAATATTAAAATGGGCACAAACTAACAATATATTAATGTATTCCGGAGTAGGAGTAGGTGGTGAAACAGTTGCTTCTACTGCTACTACAAATAACTCTACAATTTTTGCAGGGGTAGTTTCTAACGGAACACCACCTATAGCATCTTATAAAAATTTATTAGCTGTAACATTTATTGATGAAGCAACTGCATGGTCTGGTACAGTTGGACCATATCATGGGAGAAAAACTTCAGGAAATACCACACCTGCTAGTTGGGCTGATGCAACATCTAATATAGGAACGGCAAATGATGGTTCAGATGCAGTAATACAAGCTTGTTGGAAATTAGATTACGCATTTTTTATAAGTACAAGAAATAATTATTTATCACAAGGTGCAGATTATAGAGCTAATTTCTTTTGTTATCCTTCAGCTCCAGACAATCCAGGACCATCACATAAAGGTTTTCCATTACATGCTGTTGGAGCTATTTCAAGTGGAGATAAAACTGTAAAAGATGGTACATGGACAATTGCTCCTTATAATTTCATAGTCTTATTAACTAGACTACAGGATGGTAACCCATATTTTGCTCAAGGTTATGGAGCATTAGACCAACAAGGATGGGGTGTTCAACCTGATGAACTACCTTTTACAGCTAGTGGATTAAAAGATGATTTAAATAGCTTTGTTGATTTCCAATCTTGTAATGATTCAGAATGTTTCTTTGCTGTTGTAAAAGATGCAAATGGTAATCCTGTAGAAAATCATCCTATAGTTTTTGATGGTGGGATAATAGCTCATACTGATGAATTAGGATTTGCTAGATGGTGTGTAGAAAATGCATCTGTAGACTCAACACATAATATAGATTTATGTTATTGTGTTTCTACAATTGGTAATTGCACCTCTTCAAAATTTGATATAACTCTTATTGATAATTGTTTAACAGCTTGTCCAGTAACACCTTTCCAGGCATGTTTACCGAATGATGCAGTTATATCTACCGGAAATGAAAAAGAAGGTTGTACAGATTCTAAAGCAGACAATTATGATCCTAATGTAACTATTGATGATGGTAGTTGTGTTTATTGTTCTAGTCTTTCAATTAGGTATGAAGTAGAACCTGCTACAGAAACAGCTGGTGTTTGTAATAATGATGGATATATTATTACTACAGTAACAGGAGGAACAGCCCCTTATACTTTTGCTTGGTTAAAAGATGGTGTAGCTATATCTGATATAACAGGAGATCTAGCAAACTTATGTGGAGGTGAATATACACTTATAGTCACAGACAGAAGTTTATGTAGAGAAACAGCAGTGATATATGTTGATCAACCTGATTCAAGAATTTTTGGTTGTACAGATACTTTAGCATGTAACTATAATACTGATGCTACAGATGATGATGGTTCTTGTTTATTTTCAGGATGTACTAGTTCAAGTGCACCAAATTATGATCCTTTAGCAACTGCTGATTGTAATTGTGCGGCATTTGGTACTGCAGCATATCAAAATGATATAGGATGGAATAGTTGTTGTACTTCATGTGACTATGGATGTATAGATCCTTTAGCAAATAACTATGATGCAGCAGCTACCTGTGATGATGGCTCTTGTAAATACAATTGGGCATGTCAACAAACTGGAGGAGGAACATCATCAGTTTGTTCTGGTCTTCAAAATATAGGTACCTTTGCTTCAGATGCTTTAGCGTTTGATTGGATAAGTGATGCAAATAATTTTTCTTTAATTCAAAATGTAAACGGACTTATTTATTCTAATACTTCTTTAGCACCTCAAGGAACTGAGTGTGTAGATGCTCTAGGAAACTTAGAAGTACAATTAAAACAAATTACTTTTCATCTTATAGATGATACACTAAATATAACAGATCCAATTAATTGTAATGGGGCTACTTGGCCAGCAATCTGGACTACATTTTTACCAACTAGTTCAGGAGTAAGTACTGCTAATTTTACTTCAGTTCAAGATCTTATAAATGCTCTTGATACAACAATTGCTAATGGTCAAGTATGGGAAGATGCCGGAGGTATAATTTCTACTTTTACTTCAAGAACTTTAAGTCAGATTCAAGCAATTTTATCATATTCTCAAGGTACTGCATCAAGCAGTGGAGCATTAACTAATTTAATTTTTCCACAATGTGCTTTTGTACGTGCAGAATTATCTTATACTACTCTAAACTGTGACTGCCAGCCTGGACCACCTTTAGTATGTACTTGTACTCAAATGTTTGACGGCACTGGTATATACCCTGATAATCTTTCATGCTTAGGAGGAACTGAGTGTTGTAATCCCCCACCTACTAACTATATATGTGTACCTGGTAATATTAATGACAGTTGTGTTGCAAAAGATCCTGCTGATGGAACCACAGTGTATGCAGCTACGCCAGTTATTAACGGAGGTATTAATCAAACACTAGCAGAGGCATGGACAACTTTATATCCAACAAACACAAATCCTCAACAATATTATTGGTGGATTGATGGTTATCTTGCAACATGTTATGATGCTAGCTTAGATGCATCAAAGGTACTTTTAGATGAAATAATATTATACAAAAATGGAGTAAGTGTAGTTAGCATATCTGCTGGTAACACAGTATCTTGGAATTCTCTAAAAGCTAACGCAATTCTATCTGACTACGATGGTGTTACATACAATAATATATCTGCATTAAGTTATATTCAAGTAAGAGATACATTAGATGCTACAGAACCTGGCGTTTGGCACTTACAAGGTACAATAACTCAATGTAACTGTCAACCAGATGTAAATTGTACTTGTATTTTAGATGCAAATGGTACAGAACCAGACTTTAATACTTGTATGAGTACATGCTGCCCAACAATTACGTATGGTTGTGGTGATCCTGATGCAGTTAATTACGCTGGTGTTGCTAGGTTAAATAATAATAGTTGCGTGTATTGTGATGCGTGGCCTCCTTTGGGTAATGCTGCTGAAGTTACAATATCTGTTATAGATCCAACAACATCTTCTAGTAATGATGGTGAAATAACTTTAATACCAATTGCAGTACCTCCTGGTGGTACGTTGTTTACTTACTATATATTTGATGATAATAATGTTCTTGTAGCTGGTCCAGTTACAGGTACAGGCACTTCTTACGTAGATGGTACTATACCTGAAGGATTATATACAATATACACATATTGGCACCGTGCTCAAGGAGCAAATATTTGGTATGGGATAATATGTAGTCAAGAATATACTGTTCAAGTTGGTAATCCAAATGCTTCTCAACTATACGAATGTAATCCAGGTTCAACTACAGATTCTACATCTTCATTGACATTTGTAAATACACTTTTTTCTTCTAGTAATCCTGTTTATACATCTCCTGGACAAGCAGTCAACTCTGTAGCTACATTTGCACCAAACATATCTATACAAGATTTTTGGTTTTATTTAGACGTTAATTCTACATATTGGAACCCAACCCCATATATGCCTATTAATTCAGATTGTTTTAATTCAACTCTAGGTGCTGTTAAAATGACTATAGATAAAATTACTATATTTGAAGCAGGTGCTGAATTAACTAGTATAACTAATTCATCTTGGGGTGGTTTAGCTAATTTTATTGGTGGTTTAGTAAGTCAACCTCCTCCAACATCTTTAACTGATGCAGCGGCTCTTTTAAATGCATATGATCCCATTTTTACTATAGTTGCATATTTTTTAAATGCTACATGTACTACAACTGGATGTGGTTGTGTACAAAGTGCTACAGGAACTTTTCCTGATGCAACTTCATGTGCTAATGGTTGTTGTGTTGTTGGTTGTACAGATCCAACTGCTGATAATTATGTTTCAACTGCAACTATAGATGATGGTAGTTGTCTTTATTGTGGAGGACTTTCTGCCATCTACACTAAAATTAATCCAGTTTCACCTCCACAAGCAGCAACTCCTTGGCCGGCTAATGAGATCAATGTAAATAATGGATCAATATTTCTTGTAGGAGTAGGTGGATCAGGTTCTTATACAACAGAAGTATATTATGATGGTTATAATTCTGATTCACAACTTCCTAACCCTGATGCCCTTTGGCCAGGACAATATCAAGCTAAATTAACTGATACTGTTACTGGTTGTACTGTATGGATAAGAAATATTGAATTAGGAGTACTAAGTAATAAATGTTATGATCTTGTTGGTGCATACCACATTCCTATAGGCTTATGGTCTGGTAGTGGTATAATTAATTATCTAAATTATAAATGGGATGGTTCAACAGCTACTCAAGATACTGTTTATAATAGTGTTATTGCTAATGATGGTTTTATTATTGATAACCTTCATCCATATGCTGGAACATATACAATTAGAATTTATAATTCACTTGGAAGTATGATTTTATCTTGTGTTGGTTGTGCATTACCATTTAGTTCAGCACCAGCAGCTACTGGTACTTATTATATAGAAATTGAGACAACTTATAACACTTGTCAACTTATAGGTTTACTATTTGAATATAACGGACTAGCAAATCCATAAAATAACCATGATTAAAAGAGATAAATAAAAAAATAATTTGTATATTATTAATGTAGATAAAAGATATGATACCAACTAATTCAAATAGTACAAGCACGTGTGATCCAATTTCTTCAAATTGTGTCATATGGCAAGGAGAAGATTTAACATGTGTAAATGTATGTCAAGGAGATACTATAAGTGATGTAGTAAGTGCACTATGTACTCAACTAACAATACTACAAGCTACTGACTCAAGTGGTGTTACATTTGATATTACAAATATTAACCAGTCTACATTATCAGGAACTGCAGCAACTAATTTAACTGAACTAATCCAATTGATGATTGATAACATTGTTATTAATCAAGGTGGTGGAACAAGCACAGGAGGAGGGACACACTCATCATTTGGTTGTGGTGAGGTATTAAAATGTACAGTATCATATCCAGAATGTTTTTACACAATTCTACCAGCTGGTGGATCTTTAAATGATTGGATTACTGCTGTATCTAATACACTATGTTCTCAAAGAACAGGTGGTGGAACACAAGCTAAAATTACTACTGCTTTACAACAAAGAGTTACAAACTTAGAGCAAGCTCCAAAAGGAGAACCTACTCCAAGAGTTTACTCAAGTGGTGTTGTAACAAAAAACATACTTACCCCTATAGATAAAGTTGTTCAGGCTTTAGATGCACAATTTATACAATTAAGAAGTACAACAGGTACTTCATCTAATATTGCTTTAGGAGTAAATTCTCAACCAGCTAATGCTGCTACAGCACTTAGTACACCAGGATTTGTTAGATCACTAAATGCAAATCCAGTAACAGGTGGTGATGCTTTACTTAATATTTGGACGTTATTAGATGATGCTAGAACTGCAATAACTGAAATACAAAAATCTTGTTGTAATACACTGCAATTAACAAGAATGGGAGGAATAAATTCTCTTTATGCTTCTGCAACACAATGTTCAGGTGCCCTAACAGCAGCTAGTAGATCAGCTGATTGTTTTGATATTTGGAATTCAACAGGCGTCCAATTTGATCCAACAGTCCCAGCATATACAAGTCCTTATAGTCCAGGTTCTGTTACAGAATTAATGAATGGAAGATGGTATTCATTATGTTCAGCAGGACCTGTAAGTTTATATAGTATAACAGCACCGCATTGGGGAACTCCTCTACAAACTTGTACAGAATAAAATATAAAAAATAAAAAATGGCAACTAAATCTACTACAAACACTACATGTAATTCTTGCACGGGTACAAACATTAATACTTCTTGTACTAGTTTGCCTTGTGGATGTGCTGATACATCTAAAACAATGCCTTGTGTATATACAGATTGTAGAACTAAAGGAGCTGAGCAATGTGAAGATATTCAATGTGCAGCATGTGTTTCTTATTGTGCTGATACTTTTGAAGCTTCAGTAGGTGGTAATATTTTACAAATTGGTACTGGAGAAAGATTAGATAGAATATTACAAAGAATTGTGTTATTTACAACTAATGCTGGTTGTGTAGCTACAGCACCTCAACTAGTTTCATTAGGTGATAAAACAACTACTTCTATTGTAGTAGAATGGTCAGGGGTTCCTGCTGGAGCTACTGTAACTGTAGAATATAAATTACCAGCTTCTGGAGGATATACAACAGCAGCTTCAGGTTTATCAACATCAGTTGTTGCACACACCGTAACAGGATTAAGCGCTGGTACAACATATCAGTTTAGAGTATTGAACGCAAGTTGTTCTTCTGTAATAATAACAGGAGCAACAGCAATAGTATAAATAAAAAAACAAGAAAGTGATGGTTTATTGGTTTTCCAAAACTTAATTGTCAGAGACTCAGGGTTAACACTGGGTCTCTTTTTTTTATAACTTATTGTTTTTTTTTATATCTTTGTGCTAATTAATCAAAAAAATGTATATGGAATCTATTCTTTCAAAAATTAAAGCATCATTTAAATGGAAAAAAACATCAGAGTATTGTGCAGAAAAACTTGACATTACTGTAGAAGACTATGATAATCTAAGAGATTATGTTAAATCAAAAGATTTACTAGATGAAGGATCATCCTCATATGAGTATGATTTAGATAAAGGAAAAGCAAAACTGGAAACAGTTAGTGCATCAGAACCAAAATCTCCAGAAGAAATAATTGATATATTAAACATTGATACAACTCAATGGAAATTATCTAGTTTTTGGAATAAGCAAATGGGAGATCATTGGCGTGTTTCTGCAATGGTTACAAGAATTAAAGATAATGAAGTGGATAATGTTGCTGAGTTATTAAAAGGTTTTAAACCAAAAAAATACAAAGAAGTAAAAAGAATTGAGACTCCAGGTAAAATTAAAACAGCTGGAGTTTTGTCATTACAGGATATTCATTTTGGTAAGGAAGGAAATGAAACTATTGATGAATGTTTTGAAAAAACAATAAAAGACCTAATACAGAGAGCATCAAATTCTCATCATTTAGAAAAAATGTATTATGTCATAGGAGGAGATGTAATTAACATGGATACATGGAATGGCTCTACAACTGCCGGAACGCCTCTAGACAACTGTATGACAGCTACACAAGCCTATACACAAGCATTTGATGCACTGCAGTGGAGCATTAACTACATTAAACAATTTTGTGATGAACTCCAAGTAATTTATATACCTGGAAATCATGATAGATTATCATCATTTCATTTAGCACATGCTCTATCTAAGTGTTTTGATAACCCCTCTATATTATGGGATACTATTTATTTAGAAAGAAAAGTATTTGTATATGAAGATAATTTCTTTGCATTTGAGCATGGAGATGTTAATACTAAAAATTCATTACTTGTTTATTCTATGGAGTATCCTAAAGAATGGGGTAAAACAATATACAGAACACTTTACACAGGTCATTACCATCACAAAAAAAAGATAGAGTATATAACTGAACATGAAAATACTGGGTTCATGCTTAAGATATTACCTAGTCTTTCACGTACAGATTATTATCATTATCACAATAAATTTATAGGATCTAGAAGGTCAGGAGTTTTATCTTTACATAGCCCTACTAAGGGTGAAATATGTGAATTGACATATTCTCCTGAATAACTTTTATTTTTCCCTATTTTTTTGTAAATTATATAGTAAGAGATATGATAAGTAACTTTAAGAAGCCAGATTTAAATAAACCTAGATATAGAGAAAAGGTTTTAAGTTTATTAAATGCAAATACATTAGAGAAATTTAAAGAAAAGTATCCAATGTATTCTTCAGTTAGTAATGTTAAATTAAAAAAAGTTATTAATTCTTTTAACGGAAAGGTTTGGAATGGAGTAATTGACAACAGAAATGGAATAGAACTACCTGAATCACTAGGTTATCTTTTTATTGGTTCTTGTCCTCCTACTAAGAAGATGAATATGAATTATGCATTGTCTAAGGAATACGGTAAAGTGATAGAAAATAAAAATTGGGAAACAGATGGTAATATAGGAAAGATATTTTATACTAATTACTCTCCTAAATATAAATTTAAAACAAGAGAGTTATGGCAATTTAACGCCATAAGACAGTTTAAAAGAAGTGTTGCATCTACATATCCTAAACAGTGGAGAAACTATATTAGCGTACCTAATAAATTTAGAGTAGCTGATATGTATAAAAAAGATAAGTAATTATGACAACAATAGGAGAAGCAATATCAAGAATAAGAGGACAAATAAAAGCTGAAAGCCAAGATTCTTTTATGACAGATAGATATATCTACAGTCTTATTAAAAAATATGCACAATTATATATGCGTAGGCAAGATAATGCTAATAAATTAATGAAATTTAATAGTGTTTGGCAAGAGTTAAAATATGTTGAACTAATAGAAGTAGATAGAATTGAAGCAACCTGTGTAGGTATTGCTAGTGGTTGTACTATTAAAAGATCAGCTAAAAGACTCCCTACATTTATGCAAGGTTACTGGGGTCCACTAATTAGAACAGTAAGTTCAATAGACAGTTCTATAGAAGTTCATCCAACACAACCTGGGACATATACTTCAATGTCTAAAACTACAACATTTAAATATAATAATAATAAATATTTTTGGTTCTTAGATGGATATATATATTTACCTGATGTTAAATGGGATGCTATTAGGTTAGAAGGTGTTTTTGAACAAGACATATCTGAATGGACATGTGAGGTAAAAGATAATTGTGTACCAAGGTATTTACAAAATCTGTATATACCTGAATTTTTATTTTCAGAAATAGAAGGTCAAATTTTTAATACTGCAATCCAAACTATTAAGATTCCTGCTGAAGATTCAGATAATAAGCAAAACATAAATAGATAATGAGTGTATCCCATAAATATAGATCCTTTGATGAGTTATTAGAAAGTGTTAAAGTAGACTTTTCTACATATGACTTAGAAGGTATGATTGAACCCCAACAGTTGATTAAGGTTGCTATAAGAGTAAATTATGATTTAGGATTAAGAATTAATAGAACCAACAGTTCTATAATTGATGTTGAAAATAATAAAGCACAATTACCATCCGACTTCAAAACATTAAACTTTGCTGCTATTTGTGGTAAGTATAGAGTTAATACAACATCTGCTTCTGGAACCACTACAGAAAATCAACCACTTACTTGGACTCCTGAACCTGGATACCAAGCTCCTTGTACTGATGGAGCAACGTGTAAAGATGTATGTATAGTACAGCCATGTAAAGATGATACATCAAAAGACTTTATGGTAGTTCAGAGAGTCAGTGCTTCTACTTATAGAGAGTTTAGTTCTTTTATACCTCTTAGAATTACTGATGTATCTGGTGCATATTGTACGACACAGTGTCCTAATCTTGGAGTAACTGCAGTTGATAGAGCAGAATTAAAAGACGGATTTGTTTTAACTAATTTTAAATCAGGAAAAATATTTCTTAATTATCAAGCTACATTAGAAGATGAAAGAGGTAACCTTTTAGTTTTAGATCATCCTTATTGTAATGAATATTATGAGTATGCAATTAAATCAAGGATATTAGAAAATATGATTTTTGCTGGTGAAAACGTACAGAATCAATTAACCATGATAGAGGCAAGATTAAAAGGTTCAAGAAATAACGCATTAAGTTTTGTAAATACTCCTAATTTTGAAGAAATGAGAAAAATATGGGAAGTCAACAGACACGCACAGTATAGTAAATATTATGATATGTTTTCATCTCATGATACAACAAGACGAATCTAATGGCAAAAAAGCAAAGTAATTCCAATACTCCAAAAAAAGGAGCGCAACAGAAAACATCTATTACAAACACTAATACGTTTATAAAAGGTATGAACAAAGATACTGATGCTTCTTACTTTAGTAAAGAGAATTGGTTTCATGCTAGAAATGCTGTTAATAATTCTGTTGATGGTGACGTAGGAGTTATAGGAAATGAACCAGCAAATGAAAGATGTGCTGAGATACCATATGCTATAATAGGAGGTATTCATTTATATGGTGATATATGGTGTGTTTATTCTACTAATAATATTCTTAGTGAAATTGGTTTATTTGATGACAGCAAATGTGAATATACATTAGTTGTTAATGATATATGTTTAAATTTTAAACAAGACAATTTAATAGTTGGTGCTGCTAAAGAAAATTTTGATTGTAGTTGGCAGGTATACTGGGATGATGGTTTAAATCCTTCTAGAACTCTTAATTTAGATAATGTTCCTTATGACATGGTTGAAGATACACCTGCAGGATCAACATGTATTACATATAGAAGAGCAGAACCATTAAGGTTAGATTGTGAAAAAATTAGACTTGCTCCTTTACTTGATGTACCTTGTATAACATTAACAAAAGCTGATTCAGGAGGTTTATTAGAAAACGGTAGTTATCAAGCGCATGTTGCTTATTCTATAGGTGACAGACCAGTAACAGATTATATTGGTATATCTAATATACAACCTGTTTGGTCTCATGAAGATACTAATGGATCTTTAGATATTAATTTATCTAATTTGGATAAAGAGTTTGATTTTATAACATTAGTTATAAGAAGAAGGGTAAAAGGTCAACCAATAGCTACAATAATAGGAACATATAGCACGGAGTCTACAACAATAAATATTGATTTCATAAACCCTGAGTTACCTAAGATAGAACCTAGTGAACTACAAAGAAGAAATCCAGCATATGAAAAATCTGATGGTATTTATGTAGTTAATGATTATTTAATTAGGACTCAACCTACAGAACAATTTGATTTTAACTATCAGCCATTAGCAAATGGGATTAAAACTTTTTGGACAACTACACAGTACCCTGCTAATTATTATGAAAATGGAGGTAACAAGCCTACACTTCTTAGAGATGAGCAATATGCTTTTTTTATAAGATTCATATATAACACAGGTGAAAGATCCTCTTCCTATCATATACCTGGAAGAGCTCCTAATCCAGGTGAAACAGATTTACAAGGTGGTCTTAACTCCATAGATCCAGATGATAAAGTATTTAAAGCAACTAATACTGCATCTTCTCTTATGGGAGATCCCTTTATTGCACCAATGTTAGGTACAATTTCTGATGATGGAGGTACTGTTATTGATGGTGGAGAAATGGGATATTGGGAATCTACAGAAGTATATAACCCAACTGATCCTGCAAGATGGGCTAACTTATGCGGTATGCCAATTAGACATCATAAGATGCCAGATGAAACAACAGGTGGCCCAGGAACAACTTTAACAAGTCAAGCGGTAGGAAAAGAAGGAGATTTTATAAATGTAATTGGTGTTGCTTTTGATAATATTACAGCTCCCTTATATAATGATGGATCTGTTATACCAAATATAAAAGGATATGAAATACTTGTAGGAAGTAGAGCAGGTCACAGATCTATTATTGCTAAAGGTATAGTCAAAAACATGTTTAACTTCCGGAAAAATAAAGATGATGATTATGATGATGGATCAAATGGTGGACAAGGAAGCGGTTTAATGCCTAATTATCCTTTCAATGATTTACGTCAAGATCCTTATTTAATCCAAAGAGATCAAGGAAAACAAGAGTCTGGTGGAATTGTGACTGCAATAGGTAAGTTTATAGGATTGTCTTCCGGATCTGTCAATCTTGAAAGTAATTGGTTAAGGGGTAACAATGGAGGACCAGCAGATGGTAAAGGTTTAAGCCATATAAGTTTAAATAATTTTACATTTCATTCACCTGAATTAAACTTTTCAAGATTATATTTAAATCCTACAGAGTTTAGATTGTATAAAAGTGTAGCAGGACCTGCTAAAGGAAGATTTAAAAGATCAGAAGATCACCCAAAAAATAAACTATTAAAAAATAGATCAGCTACTATAGCTGCATTAATTGGTGTAGGTTACGCATTAAAAGAAATGCGTGGTAAAAGAAATTATCAAATACAAACAGTGCAATCAAATACTGCAGGTCAATTTGGTGCATATGGTTTAGGTACTGGTTCTCAAGTAGATGCAATGCCGGGTATTGGAACAGGAACAGCATTTGTAAATGTTGCTGCAACACTACCGAGTGTTTGGACTGGATTTGCTGCAGATATGATTTTTAATACATTTGTTGATGTAGCTGCAATTTTAGGTGGTGGTAAAGCAGCTAGGCAAATTGGTACACCTATATACCAAACAGTAGAAACAGTATCAGCCGGATTAGCTGCTGGACATGTTGGTCCAAAAAGAGTACTTGAATTTGAAGGAACTGATTTTACTTCTGTTCCTACCATTATGTCCATTGCAATTGGTATAATTTCATTTTTAAACTATACTGCAATTGGTGGAGATAAGATAATAACACTGATATTAAATCTTATGTCTTATCAAGATCATGCATATAAATATATATCTCACGGATACTATAAACATGAAATACCACTAGTATCAGGTATAGGTAGATGGAGACAAGGAGTAGAAAAAGCAAGATATATAAAACAAGCTATACAATCATTTGATGGAAATGATGTTGTGCAAAATGTATTAAGACCCTCTACAGTAGTTGTAAGATCAAAAATAAATTGGGGAGATTCTTTTCCAATAGGAGATAACACTAAATTTACAATTGGTGCAGGACCTTGTGCAGGTGATCAGGATGATCAAATGTCATGGTGGGATCCAGGTCAAGAAGTAAGATCAACTGCTGTTGCTAATTATGCAGCTTTAAAAACACCAATGGATAATCAATATGGACAACTTGATCAAATTATTCAATTAAATACGCAAGGATGTTATAATTTTATAGAACAACAACTTATAGATGCAGATGGTGATTTAATTCCTATATCACCATTTGATTCTTTTTCTACAGAAACAATATATGCTGGAGATTCATACATAGCAAGGTACACAGAGAAAACAATTATGCCATTCTTCTACAACTTTCTTAAAGAAGGTCCTGATGGTATAGCATTTAATTATTCAAAATATGCAAATGTTCCATTCCCAAGATATTGGATGAATACTGAGAAGTTTAGAATGGATGAGTTTATTAGACCTATAACTAATTTAAAATTTAATTGGAACTCTAGTAAAGAAGCTTTACCAGCTGCTTACTATAATATGGATACTCCTGAAAATGGAGGATATTGTTCGGGAGTATCAAATATTAGTGCTATTTCAGACCTTGGAGAAGGAGCTCTTGCAGGAAGTACATTGCAAGATGGAACTATAGGATCTGCCCAAGACACAGGTTCTGGTACAGGTTCTAGTACAGGTTCTACTTCAGTAGGAGGTGGACCAATGTTTGAAGATCCAAGTGCGGTAGAAAATCTACCTGGACCTCTTCAGCTTTCACCTCAACCTATGGATTTTAGATTTCAAGTTTTTAACATAGGAGCCGTAGATCCTTCTGCAACTGGTGCTACTTCTACTAATGTTACTTTTACTCTTGATTTAGGTTCTAATCAAGCTAAGTATAATGTAACAGGCCCTATGGTTAACTCAGAGATTCACCATTTGTATCAAAATGTTTTTGGAACATCTCCTGCAATTCTTGAACCTTTTGCTAATTTTACTGTTAGTCATGTATATACCACTCCATTGAAAAATGCTACTAATGGAGGAGCACCTAACGTACCAGTGGCGGGAACAAATTTACCTCCCCCCTACACAAACAAATGGTTAAATTTTTTAAGAGGAAAATATGATGTAGCTACACCTAACATGTATGCTGGTGACGGTAAAATTCTATCATTTAGGGTTGTTTTTGATTGGTCAAATGGTACACTTCTTGGACCAACAAATAATGCTTTAGGTTATTATGCTTATGATGCAATGGATGGAACTACACCTACTCTTACTCTTGACACATCTGTAGTTCGGTTTCAAAGTGCTGCAGACACTAATAATTTTGTTACTCCTCCTTTGAATCCTAGTGGATTTTATTCTATAGGAAATGGTACATTTTCTACAAGCTCCGCTGGTAATACTGGTGACGTACTATCAGACCCAGATCAAATTTTAGCTGGTGGTGGTCCAGGAAATCCTGATGCTCTTGTAGAAAATTTAGATGAAGGATTTGACACATCTGGATATAGTGATGTATCTGGGGATAAAACAGGTGGTGTATTTGTATTAAAAACAGGATTCATGTATACACATAATTGTGGTATAAATGATTTTTGGGTAGAATCTTCAATGAACTTAGCTTATAGAGACTATGAAGATGTAACTAGAAAAAGACATTATGATCACACTGACTTTACTGATTTTTCAGAAATGTTTGATACAAAAGAAATTGGTTATGATAACTATTATGCTTATGATAGATCAACATCAGTAGATAAGTTTTGGGGATCTTCATGGGGTCAGTTACAAAAAAATTATTATGATCCACTTATTGCTGAAACATGTTTTATAAAGTATCCTAAAAGATTAATATATTCAGCTCCAGCAACTGGATGGAAAGATAAATCTAAACTATCATCTAAAAATGATAACCCACAAGATTTTTGGAGAGTTTATTTAAGTGAAAACTTTAGAGATTTCAAAGCTAATGTTACTACTATTAAACCAATTAATGAAACTGGTGCAATGATATTTTTTCCAACATTGTCTCCTAAAGTATTTCAAGGATCAGATAGGTTACAATTAAGCAATACAAAAATAACAATTGGTGACGGAGGATTATTTAGTCAAGCTTTTCAAAATGTTGCTAACTCAGATGTATCTCATGAATATGGGTCATGTGAAAGTGCAAGAAGTGTTTTGAATACACCTTATGGTTTATTTTTTGTATCTCAAGCACAAGGTAAAATATTCCAATCTTCAGGTAAAGGTCTTCAACCTATTTCTGACATGGGTATGAAGTGGTGGTTTAACAAATACCTTCCTTCAAAACTGTTAGAATTTTTTCCAGAAATAGAAAGTTGTCCTCAAGCAGTTGATAATGCCTTAGTAGGAGCAGGTGTATCAACTGTATATGATCCTAACAATGACATAGTATACTTTACTAAGAAAGACTATATACCTCTTAGTCAATATCAAAATAATGACCAATTAGAATATTCTCCTTGTGACGGATTTTATTTAAACGGGAGTACTGGAAACAATCCATTACCTTTAATTGCAGAATGTCCACCTGGTTATTCTTTACAGATAGGTGCAGATGCTCTTGAACATTGTTATAGAACATACCAAAAAGCACCTCTTTTAAATACTATAGCATCACATTCATACGGACTTTCAATACACTCAGGAAATGATAATATACTTAATGTTCCTAAGCCTAATTTAAATTATGGTAGAGATATGCCAATAGTACTTGATAGTTATGGTTCTGATGGTCTTCCTACTAACCAAGCAGATCCTTCAACTTGGCATTTCCTTAATCAAAGTTGGTGGAGAAATATACTTGTTAGTCCGAATGATGGTATAGTTAATCAACTCGCTAGAGGAGGATCAACATCTAACGGAATTAATCATAGTTATTTATTGTGGGAAATTAATACACCGGTAGCAAGAAGTTTTTACTTTTTAGTATCATGTAAAGACTGGTACGTATTAGATAAAATTAACCCTGATTTTTCATCTGAAAATGTATTAGATATTAAAGGTGCAGAGATTAATGCTTTATTTGCAGAAACACAACCTGGTGGAATATGGGACGGACAACCTGCATTTAGTTATTTAAGAACACAAACAAGCGCAGAGGTGATGAGATCTAAACCTTGGATATATAAAATAGATGTTGAAGCAGGATGTACAAAATTTATAGGTTATGGAGATCATACACCAACTGTTTCTGCTTCACAAACTTTTATGTCTTGTGCTTTGTTGGATGTTAATAATGTTTCCGATCTTGAAAATGCATCAAGTTATAGTAGTATACCGAAAGCATTTTCTTCTGATGTTGACAGGTTTCATATTCCTGGTGGAAGCTTAGGAAGTAACTATACTTGGGAATGTACAGCAGGATATTCAAGATATACAGATGGAACTGATGGAGGTACAGATGCTTGTCCAGTTTGTAGAAAAATGGCTATTACTAACGTATGTGCATGTGAAACAGATACAACGTCAGGTCTTCCTGGTATACTTGTTGGAGTATGTCCAGTTAATGAAACGATAGGTGCTTCTTATTGTCAATACACTGCTGAAGCTGATATAAAATATACTGCTCAAAAAGTCAGAATTAATCTTACAGATCAAGATTATTTCAAAGAAATATCATGGACTATAAGTTATGATCCTAAAGCAAAAGCATGGATGTCATTCCATGATTGGCACCCTGAATTAACATTTAATAGCATAAAGCATTTTTTAACCTCAAGAGCTGAAACTACAGATATACCACAGTGTCCTCCTGGATATACTTTTGATACAACTACAGGAGAATGTTGTGTAGCTTATCATGATGAGTTTCCTGCAGATGTTTCTGTAGATGAATTTATGTCAGACTTACATACTGAAGATGCTACAGTTGATGCGTTTACTGAAATAATAGATTTTGTTCTTGTAGTAGATTTTTCAATATCAATGAATGCTTTGGATGGTAATCCTGATTCAAGAATGGATGCTGCAATGGAATTTTGTAAGGCGTTTATAAATGGTATGACTCCAGGAATGCTTGGTGGTGCATATGCGGGACAAGTACGAATAGGTCATGGTAGATGGGGTAGTGGTAGTGCACCGTCAAATGATCCTGGTGTAATAATGCCAACTGTAGCAGATGGTAATGGAACATGGGTAACTGATGATCCTGCTGTAGCTCTATCAAATCTTACTCAAACACCACCTAATTCATCTACTAATTATGATCCACAAAGTGGAACAAACTTTAATGATGGTATAGATCTTGCTAACACCATGCTTACAGGAAGTACTGCAGCACAAAGAATTGTTATATTTATTTCTGATGCAGGTCAAGCTCCTGCCAATCCAACAAATTTAACAAATGCAACACAATTAATAGCATTAAAAGTTGATGGCGCTACAAATGCAGACGCTTGTGATCCTACTAATAATCTAAATTATGCTGAAAATTATTCAACTTTAGTTACAGGTACAAATTTACCATCAGTACCAGCATATAATGTTGTAAGATGTGCAGCTAATGGACCTCTTATAAGGAATATGTATCATATAGGATCAGGTATTGCTCCTGGTAGTGAAGGACATACAGGTCAAGTTGCAGCAGATATAGTTGCTTCCTTTACATCATGTACATGTAGTTCAAATACTGTATTAGATACAAATGTAAATAATAATCCTTGTCTTCCATTACCTGATCTTCCTCCTAATTGTATTTCATGTTCTTGTCCAGATGGATATACATTAATTGGTAGTTGTACTGACTCATCTCAGTTACCTATATGTAGGTTGATGACTTGTGACTGTCCATCTCTTGTGTTTAATGATGATGAAATTGTTACTATAACAGGAAAGTGTGATGATGTAGTATTATGGTATAACCCAAATACTGGATACGGTGATCCAAGTTATGTAAACAATGATCCATTAACGTGTACTTATGATTATGAATTGTGTTATCCTGCAAATTATGAAATAGGATTTTTCTGGAAACATAATACAAGAACAGATTTATTTAATAATTATTATGATGAAAGTTTCCCTTGGGAAGTTGATATAATAGAACAAACAGGACAGCAAGTAACTACACTTAGAAGTATTGAATATCAAATGGAAGCTTATATATATGAGAATGATGGTAGAGATAGATTCCATGATTTAGATTATAACTTTGATGAAGCTATTATTTATAACTCAGAACAAGTCTCAGGACAATTGAACTTAATATTAGAGCCAAAAAATAATATTCAACTTTCAATGATGTACCCTATTGTTAATGCTAATAGTATTGATACTCTCTTTAGCAAAGAGGAACAGAAATATAGATTTAATCAGTTCTGGGATGTTACTAATGATAGAGGAGAGTTTACAGGCGCTATAAATACAATCTTTAATACTGAATGGAACGGGTATGTAAGAAACTTAAATACTGCTAATATTAACTATGCTAAACCTCAACAACAGAGAAAAAAGTTTAGACATTATTATAACCATATATTATTAAGAAAGTCAGCTGCAGGTTCTACAACTAGAAAAATGTTATTAAAACTAGAGAACACTAAATTAAATGTATCATTTAGGTAATGGAGAAATTATATAAAATAGGTAAGTCACAAATTGCAGGTCAAGGGTTGTTGGCTTCACGTAATCTTAATCCTGGGGAAGTTGTAGGTATTAGTCATAGTAATGGTCAGCCATCTTCAGATATTGGTCAATATTATAATCATTCAGAGTCAGCAAATGCTATAAGTGAATTGATAGGTGAAGACAGATATGTAATTGTATCTACACCTATTAATAAAGATGAAGAGATAGTATTAGATTATAGAGAACAACCAGAACTTGAACAACCAGAAGACTTTAATGGAGAAAACCTTACTCCCCAAAGAGAGATTCCTTATGCACAAGATGGAATAGAAGTCCCTAAACGAGAGGGGGTTAGATTAAACTATGATGAAGAAGGTAATGTAATTGGTGAGTCTACTCACATAATGAGAACAGAAACGGATGGTAAGGGTAATTGGTTTTCTTTCCCTACATTATTTCAAAATGAAGATGGAACGTGGGTAGATATGTCATCCTTTGTAGAGCAAGATTGGATGCCGGTTTATCAAGAAGCATTAAAAAGAGGAGAGGTGATAGACTTTGGTGAGGATAAAGAAGCAGCTATTAAGTTTGGTGAAGGTTCCTGGAAAAAGAAGTTGAAATATGGAGGCTCACTACCTAAAGCTCAATTTGGTGCTCAACTTGCTAACCAACTTATTAAACAAACTCCAAAGTGGGGTGCTTTTAATAAATCTATTCCAAAGAATAAGATATTAATGCAGGAATATCGCTTTATAGAAGAAACAACAAAAGCAAATAAGACTTGGATGAAGAATGCAGATGGAACTGATTTTATGGGAACACCTGAACAATTTGTTCAATCAAAAAGTAGCAATTTTCAAAAAGCTTATCCTAATGTATTAAAAGAAGATAATAAAATTATGCCTTTAATACATCATTCAAATAAAATATTTGATTTTTTTGATGAGTCCTTAAGTAGCAATACAAAGTACGGTAAAGGAGTATACACTAGACCAGAAGCGTTTCATAATAAAAGGGTGGCTAAAAGTTTTGCTGAGATGATGGACAAAAGTAATGAAAAATCAGTCTTTCAGATGTACGGAAATAAAAGGTATAACTTATATTCCAATGATATACCTGAATTAAGAAAGCTTGAATATAGAAATGAAAGAGGGCTATTCCCCAAAGGCAATATAGATTATGAGAATATATCTACGATAATATCTCCTTTTTCTAATCCTCTCAAGTCAATGACAGGTAATGATGGTATGTTTGATTTAACTAATCCTAATATATATAAACAAACAGGTGGTTCATTACCTAAAGCTCAATCAGGAACAGAGCTATCTATGTGTAGTAATGGAGAGTGGAATGGTAAATCAGTTAAAACTGCATGTGGTAATAGAGACTCAGCACATAATCTTTATGGGTCTACAGGTATTACTATTGGAGATATAAGTGATAAGAGTTTATCAGGATCCGTGAGAGGAGGTTTAGGATATAGCGCTCATGTTCCATATTCACCTATGACTGGACATCTGGGATTAAGTGCAGGTACTAGATTTACAGGAGATGAACAAAGCATGATGTTTAATCCAACTTTTGATGCAACAGGATCTGTTGGGATAGAAGGAGAATTTGGAGGTAACAGTTATAACTGGAGAGATCCTTGGAAGTATGGTGCAGGGGTTTACGGTAAGCAAGATTTGACAAATGGGACAGGAACTACTTTTGGTTTATATGGTAATGTTGGTAATTTTTCAGGTAAATTTGGGTATAATGCAAATACAGGTCCAGAAGCTACTATAGGATTTGGATTACCTATTAGACAAAGAGGTGGTTTATTTAAATCCTTTAAGAGTAAATTACAAAACAATCCTATAAAAAGAAAATATGATGCATTAAAATATAATAGATCTGTTGATGCTTTTGGTAACACTGGACTTTCATTTTCTAATGATTTACAACATCCTATAAGTAGAGGATCATCTATATTGCAGTACAGAGGTTTGCAAAATACTAATCCATATACAAAAGACCTTGAGGAAATGATGGCAGAATATACTATTGACTCTGCTCCATTTAAATTTGGTTCTAAATTAGGTAAAGCACCTAAATTTCATCAGCCTTTATCAGTAATAAGAGACGCTGATGGAAATATTATAAATGCTGAAGATAATAGATATGCAATTAAATTGCAGGATGTTATATTAAATAATAAACTAAAATGGGCGTCAGGTAATGACAAACCTTTATCATTAACAAGAAAGTTTAATGAAACTGAAAATAGAACTGGTATACATGGTAATATAGCTGATTTGAAAAAAAAGTTTAAATCAGGTGAAACCTTTAAATTAGGTGATAATACATCATGGTCAGTTGGTACTGAAAGTGTACAAAATTTTGGTGAACATAGATATGTTATAAAAGATTTTGATTTTGATACCCCAGCATTATTAAATGAATATAAAGATTTGACAAAAAATCAAAAGAAAGTAATGTTAAATGAACGTGAAGTTGTGTTAGCTGATCCTAAATTTAAAGTTACAAATTTTATAAAAAATGCTCCAAGACCTCATGGTTTAAGAATAGATACAAAACAACCTGAACTAAATAATACAGGTTTACAAAAACAGTTTGGAGACGTTTTACATAATAAAATCTTTTGGTCTGATGGAAAGGATGGGTATAAAAAACATTTAGAATATAATACAGACATAAGTAAGCCTTTTGACACCTTTGGTAAACCAAATCCAATGTATGAAAAATATTTATGGCTTAAAGAAAATGATCCTTCATTTAAAACTACAACTATACCTAATTACGGAACTGATATAGAATTACAATTAATGAAAAAAAGGGGAGGAGCAATGAAAAAAAATAAAAAGTATGCTCAGTCTCCTTTTAGTAAAGATAAATTAACAGTGATTGATCCTACAAGTATGGTTAAAGAAATTGCTGAGATAGGAGGTTTTACATCTGAATTTAAAAATGGAGGAACTTTAAAATTAATAAATGGTTATACAGCATCTAAACAATATGATAAACAAAGAAAATTACCTTTCTTTGCGTATGGAGGTCAACCAAATATTGAAGGTAGATTATATTATGATCAAGACTCACAAGATGATTTATATAACTTTAATATGATAGATATAACAGATGAATTAATTAAAAAACAAAATAAACATAACAGAACAAAGATGATTATTGAGAAGTATGAAAACAATTTAGAGCTATCTGCTACAGAGTCTGAACATTTAAACTCTTTAGGGTTATTAGACTAAAGTTAGTAAAAGTACTATATTTTTAGTATATTATTAATGTAACAATATGTACAACAAATTATTATGAAGAGAAGAAAGAAAAATAGAAATGTAGAAACTTTTGATGTTTATCCACATCTGCCTCAATATCAATATAATACTGGACTACCTACTGCTAAGAAAGGTGGTGATTTTTTTACATATGATGATTATTTGACTAGTACAGTTCTTGCACAGACAGGTATAGAAACTGATGAATATGTTACACAGACTCCAACTCACAAGATAAAAGGAAATGAACTTAAAGATGGTTATGCTGATTACGGTGTTCCAGAGTGGATGAAGTCTTCCCCTTTGGCTGCTGCTTTAGGATTTGCAGGAAATGTTGGTAAATTTGCTTCTGGTCTTAAAGATGATATTAAAAATATTAATCCTGCTACAGGAAGACCTTATAGTAAATTAGATTTTGCAAAAACTACAATAACAAATACAACAGATGAAAATGCAGTTATTGATGGAGAGGCATTAGCTAATTCATTTGATTGGAAAGGAGATATAAAGAAAGGTAAAAATAATGCTGACAATTTGTTAATGACACAAAACGATGCACAATCACGTTATTTTAATAAGCTATCTGATTATCATTCTAACACTTTTGTAAATGATGATGGTACTGCGGTTGCTAGTAAACAGATTATGGATGCTGATGGTAACATTAGCTTTGCACCTGTAACAGAAGATAACCCTACTTTTAATCCTATGTTGCCAGAAGGACCTGATAATTTAAAAACAATAACAAGAGTTCATAATGAAAATGATTTAACTTCATTTGACAAAGCACAAGATAATCTTGGGGACTATGGTGTTGATAGAATAAAAACAGATGGTAATGGAGATGTTACAACTTTTAGCAGACATGGACCTAAATTAGATGAAATATATGATCCTAATAAACCTTATAATGATCAAGTAATTATTCATGAAAATAACATCCAAGATGAGTTAAATATTCCTGTTGAACAAAGATTTGGTGGATCACATGATTTAAGAAGATTTACAGATAATGTGTATCAAGAAGGTGGTGAAGCAGGAGAGTATACTTGTAATGGTAGACCGTGTGGTTATGAAGAGTATAAAGAGTACTATAAACAAATGACCGGTTCTTATCCTGAAGAAACTAATACACCTACAAATGGTGGTAACAATGATGCACCTGGACCTCAACCTGTAGAACTTGTATCTCCAAACGCAGACTACTTTAAAGCACAACAAGAGGAGTTAGGTTACTTACCTTGGGAGGAAGGATATACTGAAGCTAATGATGTTAATAATTATGAGCAAGGAATAAATATAAATGAAGTGGTTCCAGAACCTGAGTTTCCTGGTTTATTACCAGAAGTAAAAGTTAGTTCTGTACGTGCTCAAACACCTACAGGTGGTGCAGATGCTGAAGTTGATAATATGTTGGCCTCCGGTCCAATAGATAACACCACTCCACTTGGAACTACAACTAATAATCAAAGCATAGATACTCCAGTTAACAATGATGAAGTTATAGATATGGATTATGGAGACGGATTTGCTGGTATGTACAGAAGAGGTAATGCTACGATGAATACAGGACTAATTGGTGCAACTAAAAATGTATTTGCAAGCGGAAGTAAACTTCTTACTCAAGCAGGAGATTTTTCTGAAGTATTAGCAAATGATCAGAAAATGACTAATGATAAAATTATAACTGATCAAGCTGGAGACGAAGCAATGGATGTTAATCCTACTGTAGAGGCAAGTAGAGGAGATAGAGGTGATTTTGATGTTAATACGGGAGACTATAGAGTTAGTTCTTTAGGATATGGAGATGGACCTAGAGGACAAATAGCTCAAATGGGACAAGAAATGGGAGCACCAAACCCAGACTATTCATATCTTCAACAATTTTTAAATAGTGCTGTGGTAGCATATGAGCCTGAAATGTTAATGATGCAAGCTAAGCATGGTTCAGAAATTATAGATGCAGATATGGATTTAATTAAACAACTAATGGCAGCTGGTGCTGACTTTGAAATGATATAACTATGAAAATTAGATTAAAAAATATACCTGAAGGTTTTAAAATAGAAAACAACAAACTTGTTAAAGTAATGAAAGAAGGCGGTTCTACTTCTAATACTTTACAACCTGTAGATAGAGAAGATGCAAATGTTGAAGCTGAAAAGAATGAAACTGTCTTGACTGATATAGATTCAGATGGATTCTTTGAACTATTCAATATAGGAGGGAAAAGACATTCAGAAGGAGGAACACCATTAAACTTACCTGAACAATCTTTTATTTTTTCTGATACTAGAAAAATGAAATTTACAAAGGAAGAGTTAAAAGAATTAGGAATCACTTCTACTAAGAAGATGTCACCTGCTGCAGTATCTAAAAAGTTTCCTATTAATAAGTATTTAGATGTATTAAAAGATGAGTCTGCTGATAGAATTTCTATAACAAGTGCTGAGGCAATGGTTAAGAAAAATAAAGTAAAGCTTTCTCAAATTGCATTTATGCAGGAAAAGAAAAAGAATTTTGAAGATGGATTACCTTTAGCAGCTTACCCTTTCCTATTAGAGAATGGTATAGATCCACAAGAATTTGAACAAAAAATAAAAGAATCTCAACAAAGAGAACAAGGAGCAGATCAACAAGCTATGCACCAGATGCCAGACGGCACTATGATGCAAGGTGCTGCACACGGTCAAGAACCACAGCAAGGAGGACAACAAGAGCCTTCACCTGAGATGATGCAGCAAATGATGGCTATGCAACAGGGAATGCAAGGAATGCCACCACAGGGTCCTCCACAAGGTCCACCACAAGGAATGCCTCCTCAAGGAATGCAAATGCAAGAAGGTGGTAATCCATTAGCTGCATTTGTTTATGGTGGAGATCTGCCAAAAGCTCAAAATGGTGGTTCTATTATACCTGCTGAAATGGGTCAAATTTATGATCAATGGAGAGTGGAAAATAGATTACAAGATATTCCTGAAGTACAGATGATGTTTTTAAATACCATGCAGAATGATGCACCTATTATGCCTGGTCATTCTAATATGGAACCTGCATCAGTAATACCTGAAGGTTTAAATGAAATGATGACACCTGTAGGACAAATACCAGGTTGGAAAGAAACACTAAAAGGATTTATTCCTGGAGATACTGAATTTGAAAATAATGCTGTAAATTTTTTAGATAGAAATATTGTACAACCAGCTCAAAACTTAATGGGATACCAAGAAGGTGGACAAATGATAGACCCAAGACAACAACAAGTTCAACAGTTAGCAATGGCTCAACAACAACTATCAGAACAAAGAGCAATGATTATAAATGCTGTTCAAAGTAACCCTGAACAATTTGAATCTGAATCTGCCCAAATGGAATTAAGTGCTCAATTGCAAAAGTTAGACATGGATCTTGCAGATGTGTCTGGGCAATTGCAAATGATTACTGAGCAAAAGTTTATGGAAGATACAACAATCCCTTTGAATGAGTTCTTTGGGGAAACTTCTGAACCTATCCAAAATACAAATGAATATTATAATCCTCAATTATTAATGGCTCAAAATGGAGCTGAGTTAGATGCAGATGCATATCTTGATGATCCTTTTAGTAATACAGGTGTGGGTCCTGATGGTCCTGTATCTTTTAATCCTTCATATAATACAAGACCACAACAATACACAGGCCCAATGATTTGGGAAAATGGAAAACTAGGAGGAACAGAAAATCCAAATTACGACTCAGACTTTGAAGAAAAAATGAAATCTGGTGTTGGTACTCATTCAAAGTTTTATGATATTATGGCACAATCAAACTTTGAGCCTGTTAGGAATGCTTGGATAAAAGCTTATGCAGATTTAGATGCTCCTGGTAAAATTGATGAAACAGATCCTAAAAAATTGTTTAAAACTTTTAATGATATGAATATCTTATTCACTCAAGCTCTTGCGGGTGAAGTTGGATTTAAAGACGGTGATACTGCATTTATTAAAAAACAATTAGCTGAGAATGCTAAAAAATTAGGATTACCAGTTCCTTCTGATAGAGACATTAAAATATATCAAGGAATGTACAATTCTCTTGCTTCAGCTAAAGAAACTGGTTCACCAGAAGTACAAAATCTTTTAAAGCAAGTTAAAGTAAACTATAGTAGTAATTCAGGTGGTTCATATGAGATAGTAGAAGGTAGTGGTAAATTCGTTTCTGATATTGATGGGTTTATAGGTGACAACACAAGTAATCAGTTTGCTTCAGTAGTTGATGGGTCAACTCCAACAGAAGAAATAATTCAAAATGATTGTACTGATGAAGTAAAAACACAAAAAAGACAGAAGTGTATGGAGTTGGGTAAAGGATTTAGTGATGAAGCATGTGATTGTGTAGAAACTCCTGAAGATATTATACCTCCTAAAATTCCTCCATATATAACTTTTCCTGGTGATGATATGAAAGTGGGAGCTCTCTCTGCTTTGTCTCTTAGTAGAGATAAGAAGTATGGTGTTATGCAGAATTATAATCCAATCATGAGAGAACCCGGCTATGTAGATGATAGAGCAGCAGTTGCTGCTACAACAGCATTAGCAAATCAAGCTTTAGGTTCTACTAGAAATGAATCTGATGTACAAGGAAGAGCTCAAAATCAAATTGATAAAATACAATCAAACAGGTGGGCAACAAACACTAAGATTTTTGATAATACACAAGCTTATAATGTAGCTGAATTAAATAAAGCTCAAGTTACTAATCAAGGTTTTATGTCTGATTATGTAGATATGGTAAACACTGTTGATCAAAATTATGATAACGTTAAAAATGCTGATATGATGAATCTTGTTGATGCTGAAGTAAATAGAATGGATAATGCAGATAGATTGTATGAAGATAATATGAAAAGACCTAATTTTTATTATGATCCACAAAAACATTCTACTATTTTTCAAAATGAACGGGGGATTGAAGCATATAAAAATCAAACTAACTCAGGACCTATTTCACTAAAAGCAGCAATGGATGAATGTAAAGGTATGATGCCTGGTGCTTCAAATACTGAGCTTTTACAATGTGCAAAACAACGAAGGGGTACATCAGATGGCAACAGTAATAACCTTCAAAGAAATCCTGATCAGACAGCAGATAGAAACATAGAAGAAGTGAAGTATGGAGGATCTATAAGAGAAAAAGATCTTATGGAAAGTAAGATGAAGTTAAGAAATTGGATAATGGGAATATAACAAACTTAAAGAGTTTATTATTATACCCATTAAAACTTATAAAATTTTAGTATTTTTGTAATATGGCAACGTACCTACCAAATGTAAAAGATTATGTCCCTCAAGTTAAGGCTTATACCCCTGACTTTAAATTTTTGTCTGATTCTTTGGATCAAAGACAAGATAGATATAACAAAAGCACAGAACAATTAAATAATTTATACGGACAAGTAGTATATGCAGACCTATCTAGAGATGACAATCAGTCTATCAGAGATGATTATGCTAAAACTCTTGCTCCTAAAATTCAACAAATATCAGGATTAGATTTTTCTCTTCAGCAAAATGTACAAGCTGCACAAGGTTTGTTTAAACCTTTCTATGAAGATGATAAGGTAGTTAGAGATATTGTTTTTACTAAAGCTTATAAAGATCAGATGCAGTTAGCTAACTCATTTAAAGGAGCAGCTTCAGCAGAAGAAAGAGATAGGTACTGGGAAGACGGTGTTGAGTATATGAATTTTATGTTAGATGATTTTAAGAACAAATCTAGAGATGAATCAATGACAGTCCAACTTCCACAATACGTGGAAGATCCTGATTTATTTTCAAGAGGTTTAAATGCTCTTGAGACAGGCGGTCCAGATGGAAAAGGTATCAAAACTACTGAAATGTATGTAGATCAAAGCGGACAGTTCATTGTTACTATGGAAAACGGTACTCAATTGACAAATAAACCTACAGGCAGAATGATTCCTAATAGAGAGTTTGATGAAACCAAAAAAGAGTCATCATCAAATCCAAAAGAGGTAGCTGAAATGTATAACCCTGCCGCTAACCGTATAAAAGAGACTGTATTAGATGACCCTATTGTTCAACAAGGTTTAAGAGTACAAGCTTATGTTGCAGGTAGAAAAACATATGAGCAACAAGTAAAAGAATCAGGACAGCCTGAAGATGTTTATAAAAGAGAATGGGCTAATAAACAACTTGAATTATATAGTAATGAATCAAGTGAAGTACTTAAGGTTGAAAGAGAACAGTTAAATATAGTTAATCAAGAATTAGTTAGTTGGGAAGTATACCAAAAACAAGCTCCATTAATAGCAGGATCTGATGAATATCAAGCTTGGTTTGAAGCAATGACAAAAGGTGAAACTATCTCTAAGGGAATTAATAAAACAGAAGTAAGGCAAAAAGATATTCTACAAGGTGTAGAAGAAGAAGATATAGATAACTTAATGAATAGAGCTTACGCAGCTTATATAAGCAATCAAGTTAGTACAGGAATTTTTGATGCTGCTAGGCAGTATAGAGATGAAACTTCTAAGAGAACATTTACAGAATCAAAAATTGCTATTGAAAAACTTAGACATAGAAACAATCTAGAGAGAGATCAATTAAAACGTGAGGCTGATTTAAAAGCAAAAATATTAGCAGATCTTCAATCTATTGATGATGTTAGTTCTCCTCCTGTAGTTATACCAGGTAATGCTTTAGAAAATATAATGAAAACTGGTACACAGATTGAAAAAAATGAATCAGGTGAATTAAAAGTTTACAAAGATCAAAAAACTGACAAGATTAAAGGTATTGTTGCTTTCTATAGTTATATGGCAGATGAAATAAATACAGATGCTAGCATTGCAAACATGGCTGATTTACGTTTAACAGATGGTAATGCAAATCAAGGTGAGGTTAGTACTGCAGGAATATATCTTCCTAATAGAGATGCAAATACATTACAGTTTTATAGATGGGAAGATGCATATCAAATTCTTTTAGATAATCCTGAAGTATTAGACTATCACTATACAAGAATGTCTAACATTCATAACAACCCTGATCTGGCTGCTTCATATAAAAGTTCTAATAAAATGCAACTTAGATCAATTATAGGAGGTGTTATTGAAGGTGTTAATATGACAAATACTAAATTAGATATTATTAAAGGTAAGCAGAATGAAGTATATCAAAATATTATAGCTGATTTAGATATTGAAAACATACGTGCAGGATTAGGTCAAGAAAACATAGCTGATTGGGATATAAATATGTTTGATGAAAGTGGTCACATGATGACTACTGAAAGAATGTATAAAAATAAAATAGAAGAAGTTCAAAATACCCTTAGAGAATTTATTCCTACACAACTACCTTCATACAATGAAATAAAAGCAACGTACTATGATGAAGAAAATAAAAATTGGATAACATCAGAACAAGATCCAAGTATTAATGTTAGCAGGCAAGATTTGTTAATGGCTCAAAAACGTGCAGGAAACTCCGCACAAGCAGAAAGAATGTTTATTGCAACATATCAGCAAGGACTGGTTAAAGAAGGTGCTGATAAATTAGGAATGAATGCAGCAAGATTCTTAACAGTTTATTATCAACCAAGTAGAGATCCAAATACACCTATAACTTTAACACCTAAACCTGGATCTAAAAAGAATGTTTATACAGATATAGCAGAAGATTATTTAAGTTATGGTTCTTATGAGGCAGTGATAAATAAGGTCAAGGGAGCTATGGATGAGGCTATGGACAGTGACTTAGCTATTAATAATGAAACTACTTTTGACTTTGATTCACACTATTATGGAAATGGTACAGTAGGTGATATGGAAATATCTAGAGTTATTCCTTATAGGTTTGATGCTGGCACAAAAGATAAGTATGTTAATGGTGCTTTAGATCATTTCTTTGGTAGCTATGATATATTAAAGTCTATGCCTGGTGGTGTTGTCTCTTCTCTAGGAGACAACGGAGATGCTTTTGAATTACTAGGTTTAGATGATCAACAAATATCTAGAATGGTTTTAGAACAAATAAGAGCTGATAGAAATTACAGATCAGGTTCTACTTCTAAAAGTACTGATCCTGGCTATAGACTAGAGTATAGTGAAGTAGGAGGAGGTGAAGACGGAGAAGGAAACTATTCAATGTATAAGTTTATACTTGATGGAGATTATGCTACACAAATAGAAAAAACAATGCCTACACAGACAGGTGTAAAATTTAAAATTCCAGACAATACTGTAACAATATTTGCTAATAGAGATTTATTTAGCAACCCTTTAGATTCTGATCAACAATATAGCTCAGCTGTTAAAACAATGATAAGGAATCCTGATAATCAAGGAAGAGCTACTTTAAGTTTAGATGGAGGTGGTATTATACATTTTGAAATGAATAATGGAGTTATTACAGAAAGATCTGCTGAATATGTATATAATACTTCTGGACCGAACAAAGGAAATATGACACTGGGTAATGTTACAATAAGACCTTTAGTTGATGGTAATGGTCACCCTTTAACCGATGCAAACGTTGATCTTTATTATGAAGACCAAAGAAAAGCATTAGAAGATATTGCTAACACAAATTTACAAGCACAAGAAAACTTTAAGTTAACACAAGCTCCAGTAACAACCGAACAATAACATGGCTGAAGAAAACGTAAACCAACAACCCCCTGTTGCGCAAGAACCAAAAATTCCAGTAGATACTTCAGGAGGTCCAATTGGAGGATTTACTCCTACTGATATTCAATCAGTAGATGTGGATTTCAATACAATTAAAGATGAGTTATTTATTCCAAATTCTGGAGAACCAATTACTACAACTTTAGATCCTACAGTAATAACTAATGCAAATGCATTAGCTAATGTTTTTACCTATAATCCTGTAGTTATGAACTATCCATATGATATGGATGTTAACTCTAAACTATTTAATCCAGAAGTAAAAGAAGATGTAAGTACGCTAGGTAACACATTATCTAAATATCAAAACCCAGTAAACAATCAACAACTAACGGCTGGTGGACCTGAAGGTTTACAACCTTTAAAGTTTGACATGAAGGCTACTAATTATGACAGGTATAACAATAAAGGATTTAAAGAACTTTTTAATGATATAGGTTTTCATCCTTATGTGGATAATGAAACTATTTATAATGCACAGTCAACGTGGTGGGATGAAAATGCAAGAATGAGAGGACAGTGGGGTAGAGTTTTTAGTACTGGCTTTATGAGTACCTATGATGCTATAGGAGATGCTATTAATGGTAATTACTTATCAGGAGATTTAGATGGAGCAGATGCATTTGAAGATGCAATGAGAATAGGTAATTCTTCTAAGGATGGTGCAGGAGCGTTTTTTAATAATTTAGCTTTGAATTCTGGATATACATTTGGTATTCTTTCTAATATAGCAGTGGAAGAACTTGCACTTGCTGGTTTAGAAGCTGTTACACTTGGAGGTGCTACACCTATTGTTGCAAGTAGAACTGCATATAATATTGTAAGATTGGGTAAAGCAGTTGATAAAACTGTTGATGTTGCTAAAGGAACTAAACAAAGTAAAGCTTTAATAAATAAACTGAATGACCCATCACAAGCTTATGATTTTTGGAGAGCCGGTGGTAAATGGGCGTTGAACGCTGTAACTCCTGGTACATATAAAGCAATAAAAGAAATAAACACTGTTAAGAATACAGCAAAAGCTCTTTCATTAAGTGCAAGAAATGCAAAAACAGCTGGTGGTTTCTATAGAGATATGAGGGCTATTAATTTAGCAATGTCAGAAAGTAAGTTAGAATCTGGTATGGTTGAAAACAGTATGTACAAAGATTTATATAAAGAACATGTTGCTAAGTTTGGTTCAAGACCAATGGGTGAAGATCTTACTAAGATAAAACAAACTGCTGCTGAGTCTGGATTTACTACACTGATGTGGAACTTTCCTGTTATATTCTTTTCTAATCAGATTGTATTAGGTACAGCATTAAGAGGCTTTAAAGGAGTGGGTAGAGCTCTTACTCCTGTAACAAAAGCAAGCCAAAGGACAATTGCAAGATCAGCTAAGGAGATTGCTAAAGATGTAAGTGAAAAAGGTTTTAAGACAGCATTTATTGATGGAGGAACTTCAGCATTAGGTAGAATTTATAAGCGTGGTATATCAGGAAATCTTGTAAGTGCTGGCGCATCACTTTTAAGATACTCTTCAGCAAATTTAGCAGAAGGCTTTCAAGAATTAACACAAGAAGCAATTGCTGTAGCATCTGAAGACTATTACAAAAAATTATATGCTGATCCTGCAATGGGTGGTATTGATGCACAAATGGCATCTGTTTATGCTGGAGTTGATTCTCAAATGTCAGGACAAGGTTTTGAAGTATTCATGTCAGGATTCTTAATGGGTGGGTTAGTACAAGGACCACAGAAAATGGTATTTAACGGCTTACCTGCACTATACCAAAGGGTATCTGATCCTAAAGCATATGCAGAATATAAAGCAAAAGAAGAAGAATACATTAAAGAGTCAGTAGCTACATTAAATAAAATGTATAATGACCCAGATACATATTTTAATGAGACTAGGATAAACGCTATGCTTCAAAAGAAAGCTAGTGAAAACATGTTTGAATCAAACTATGAAGGTGATGTAATTGGTTTTCAAGATCAAAAAGATGCAGCTATATTTCATTCACTATATACTGCTGCTTCATTAAATAAACTTGGAGATTTTTCAAAAATGTTCTCTGATTTTGCTTCAATGGATTCTGAAAGATTAATGGAAGCAATGCCAGAACAATCTAAAGAAGACATTAACAGTGGTAAGACGAGAGAAAGACTTAACAACATGGTTGTTAGAGCTGAAGAAATGCGTAAGTCATATGAAGCATTAGATGCAGAAATATCAAATCCATTTGATCCTTCTATATTTCCTGATGGATCAAATCAACAAAGAGAAGAGCAAATTAGAAAATCAGCATTTAACCATGCTAAAATGCTTGCTATGTTTGCACGTAAATCTTTTACTAGAGCTTTAGAAAGAACCAATGCTATTTACTCTGAGTTATCTTCCAACCCTATTGTAAGTAACATGGCTGCTAATGATATAGACCTTCTTACAGACATGCAGGCTCTTATGTCAGAGATCAATTCGTTAAAAACTGAAATTGAAATTGCTACAGATGTTCAAACATCAATAGATGAAGACGGTAAAGAAATTACAATAACTCCAGATTTATCAACTGAAGAAAAAGTAGCTTTAAGAAATAAACAAGAAAGGTTAATTCAAATCCAAGATATATTTGCAGTGTTAACAGATCAAAAAAATATTTCTGAAAGACCTGAATTTAGTGAAGTTGAATTAAATAAAATAGAAGACTTAGAGGACCGTGCAAAACAGAAAGCACAGCGTGATAATCAAATTAATATAATAGAGAAGGTTAGGAAAGATATATTAAGCACATCTTTAGATAAAGACACACAAGCTGAATTTCTAGCTATATATTCTGGACACAGTAATCCATTTGGGGAGTTTAATATAGATAGTTCTGAAAAGTTTAAAGAAAAAGTTCTTTCATTCTTACAGTTTTTAGCTAAAAAAGATGATGTATTTATAGATATGGATTCTTTAGATTCTGTTATAAAGAAAATATTAGACTCAAAGTCTTTAGGTACAAGAGCTCAAATATTAAATAAAGCTGTAGCAACAATTTTAAATCCAGGTAATTTAGTTGCACTTGCAGAAAGAATGGAACCACGTTTTAAAAAAATGTTCCTTGCAAATAGAAACGGAGTAGAGGAAAGATTAAGGAAATATGTAGATGTAACTAAGAAAAATATTTGGTTAAATGAATTATCAGCTATAGGTGTATATCCAGATTTAGCAGAGTTAGACGGTTACTTAAAAGACAAAGGACCAATGCCATCTACTTATCTTACAGATTCTGGGCCTTTAACTGAAGAAAGTGCTCAGTATGCAAAAGCTGCAACTATAATAAGCACACAAGAAAATATTTCTAAACCTAAAGAAACAACTACGGAAGAAGTAGATGAAGATAATGATGTAAATCTAGATTATGAAAATAATTTCCTAGAAGATGATATTGATAATGAAATAGATGAAAAAGCTGTTAGTGAATCAAGAATACTAGGAAATCTTTATGTCAAAGAAAAATGGATCAATTATGTCAAAAATCAAACACAGTCTGAGAAACAACATTTGCCTTTTGAAAAATGGGTAAATGATAAAATTTCTAAAAAAGCTAGAACAAATGGTATAGCTATTGATGATATACATGTTAAAATATATAACCCTTTGGTGTTTACAGGAAAAGAAAAATTAAAACCTTTTTATGAATGGTTATCAGAACAAAAAGAAAATGAAAAAGTTTTAGATGTTGTTAATTTATATAATGTAAGTATTTATGATTTAACAGATCAAAACACAGATCTTAATTATGATACTCAACTTACTGATCAAAGTGGTGGTGGTCTTTTAAACGTTAAGACAAGAGATGCTTTAGATAAAAAAACTAAGAAAAAAACAAAGGTCTATTATATTGCAGACAAAAATGATAACCCTGTTAATGACAAAGTTTTTATAAACAAAAAGGATGCTGTAAAAGCAAAGAAAGATAAAATAAAAAAAGGATCTGTATCAAAAGTATTTACTTTTAGTGGTGAAGATTTTTCTACAGGTTCTATTTTGACTAAAGAAAATAAAGAGTACATTGTTAAAGCTACTGAGAAGTCTGTTAAAGATAATAATAATCTGTTTGTAAGAGAAGTATCTAAAACAACAGGTAAGACTACAGGTAAAAATATATATTTAGATTCAAATCAAATAAAAGAATATAGTGTAGTTACTGCAAAAGATGTTTCTTATAGGAAGGATGTAAGTAAATTAAAAATGAGAGAAGCTACTAACATTAACCCTACTTATGATAGATCAATTACAGACTCTGGAGAAAGAACTGAACAAGGTGTATCAGCGCAACAAAAATTATTTAGAGAAACAGCTCCTGCCAGTCTTCAGGATTTATCAATACGTATTGCACGTGGTAAATATGTAAACAAAACTAAAGATTCACTTGGTAATGCTTTTCAACAAGGTACACAACAAAAAAATAATAAGATACGTAAAAACATCCAAAAATTGTCAATTGAGTTATTTAATGGACAAGGAAGTTTTGGTTATTTTAATGGACCAGAGACTGTTTTATTAACTGATGGTACTGAAGCTAACAACATAGTGCTTCCTTCTAATATATCTGAAGCAGATGTTTTAGATTATTTTGAAATTCCTAAAACAATGGATGGTCAGAAACTATCTTTGAAGGAAGCTGTTAGAATGATTAAATCAAAATATGCTCAATCTTATTATATATATAAAACATTTGAAGATCAACTAGTAGATACTGACATGGTAGTATCAAAAATTAGTGATTATCCAGATTTAATGTTAAATCTTTCTGAAGGTTCGGTTACTGCTAATAAAAATAATCCTTTAATATTCTTTGATGAATTAGATACAATGTTTGTTTCTGAAGATACAACAAATACTACTGATGGAGAGAAGCCTTATTATATAATGGATTATAATAGAACTTACGTTAGGCCCGTTCCAGGTAAGAAAACAAAAATGAAAGTTAAGGGTGTTCCCATAACTAATATAAATCAGAGTTCTGATTTCTTTACTGAATTAGAAGATAAAGTAGAGGCATATGAGAAAAAATATGCTGTAGCTGATAGATTAGGTAAGTACGTAGCTTTTGTAACATTGAAAAATGGCAAGTCAGCTTTTGTTCCATTAACAGCATCTATTGTAGAACCAGAAAAATTTAATGTTCTATTATTAGAAATGCAAGAACAAGCTAAAAAAGTTTTTGAAACAAATGTAAATAAAGATGGTACACCAAAAAAGTTAAAACAAACAGATGAGATTAATGAAAAAATTAGTAATGAAATTTTCTTATCAGCAGAACCAGGTATATATATTGAATTATCTATTTCTAATGATGGTCAACTAGGGGTTCACTATACTAATATGAAAGTTGGTAAGAAATCTGCTAAACGTTCTGCAAGAAGTTTTATTGCCAATGAAGAGCTTATGGGCTTTAAAGATGTAGCTGAATTAATAAGAAGACTAAATTCATTTGTAAAACCTATTTATCCTAAAGGATTTACCATAAATGATATTAAAACATCTGTACAAAAAGGGGAAGGTGATATAGGCATTATGGGAACTTTGCAAACAAAGTTTACAAAAGAAATTCTAAAAAACTTTAACTTACAACTTTTAGTAAATCCAAATGTTGTTAGTTTAGATCAAATAGAAAGAAGTGCGCTTAACACTCCTATAGAGAATAAGCTTAAAGTTATAGATAATACTAAAGAAATTAAAGTAACTGCAGAAGAAAAAAGAGCAATACTTAAATCTGATTATGAAGTTATTGATCCTGTTTATGCTTTGGATGTTGTAAGAAGAGTGACGAAAGGAAAAGTTGCAGTTAGTGAATTTGAGCAAGAAATTTATGATAACATGGATCCTGAGTTAAGAACAGGTTATACTATGGAGGTTCTGCAAGAAGTTAACAAAGACTTAACTAACACAGAATCTTTATTAAATCAAAATTATCAGTCCATTTCATTTAAGGCAGAAGAGGATCTTCAATCTTTTGAAGATAGATACTGGGATACAAGATCTGAACAAATAAAAGCAGCAGCACCTGAAATTGAAGAAAGTAAAATTATTGACTTAATAGCAGCTGAATTAGAAGATATAGAGTTTAACCCTTTTAATCCTTTAAACACAGGATATAAAGTATTAAAGCAGATACGTGATGATGCTGATGGAAAAGCTTTTAAGATTACAAATAGTTTTGATGGTAATGCTATTGAAGATGTAGAAACATATACTAATTGGTTTAGGAATAATTTAAATGAAAAATTAGTATCATTAGATTTTAATATAGACAATCTTCAAAATAATATGATTAATGGGAACATGCTTGCAGGTCAGTTTTTATTACATCAAAGGAACTTAGGTTTAGCCGGCCAAGTAACTGTAGGAACTAATAATCCTTTTAAGTATCATGAAGCTTTTCATGCTGTTTTTAGAATGTTCTTAACTGAAGAAGAAATTAAAAAATATTTAAAATTAGCTAAGATAGATGTATTAGCTAAATTAAGAAAAGAAGGAAAGACTCTTTCTAGTGAATTAGCATTGATGAGAAAAACACATGCGTTGTATTCTGAAATGTCTAGAAAAGAACTAGAAGAAAGATTTATAGAAGAATATATGGCAGATCAATTTGAAGCATTTAAAATGGATCCTTTATCTTCTACAATTAATACAGAAGCTAAAAGTTTGTTTAGAAGAATAATTGATATAATTTTATCTGCATTTGGATTTCCTACATATACTTTAAATAGTTTATTTACTAATATAGATTCTGGTAAGTATAAGAATGCTGGAGTTCAAGAAAATAGATTTACCACAGCAGCTTCAAAAGCACCTAGTGTTGCATACAAAACAACTATTAATTTAGGTACTAGAAAAATTAAAACTATAGAGAATAATGCAGAGTATGTAAAAACTATAAATCATACTATGCCTGCTCATGATCAACATATTATAGTTTCTGGTATGACTAATCTATATAATAGAAGAAGGAATAATGCAAGCAAAGTAATAGATAAAAATATAATGTTAGATGGGGTTGTAAATGACTTCATTGACATGTATGATACTACTAGACAATTTTATAAAGACAAAGGTGTCATCTGGTTTAGAAACAATTATAGAAAAGTACAAAATTATCATAACTCTCTTATAGCTCAAAAGGATAAGCTTAAAGATATGATTAACTCTAGACTACTAGTTATAAATGAGTCTATAAATCAAGATGAAAATGAATTTGCAGAACTTCAAGATGAAACAGGTGATATTACTACTGATCAGTGGGATAAAGTAAGTGAAGAAATAGGAGGGTTTGGATCTGCTCCTAAATTAATAAGAGAATTAATTTCTACGGTTACTTATGAAACTGAAGATATGTTTGGTAACACAGAAATTTCTGAAAATGAACCTGTAGAAATAGGAGTAAATTATACTAAAATTTATGATTCAATATTAAAAGCAACTTCTAATCAGCCTAATCCAGTTAAAATGCTCCAACAATTATGGGTATGGTCACAAGGTAGTAATGTAGAAACAAAAGCTGTAGTTGATACTATATTTAAACAAATGGGTTATTATGAGCAAGCTTTAGATGGTAGTTTCTTTAATCCTAACATGCCTATGACAGCTCCTGTTTCACAAACAGGTATAGAAAGTACTTTGTTTAATATGTTTACTAAACAATTTGAAAATTATTATATACCTTATTTGTTACAGTTTAGAGACAAAAAAACAAATGTTGTTCATACATATGCGGCTAATAAAGCAGATGATTCACATCATACATTGACACAATGGTCAGAAAACTTTAATAGAAAGTATCAAGAAATAAAAATAGAAGGATCAAAAGAAAACAAAGAAGCTATAAGATCACTAAATGCTTTATCTCAGTTTATTTCATACAATGCTATTCCTGAAAACATAAACTTAATTGATGATTCAGTAGCAATTGCAAAAAGAGTTACTAATGCAACAGGTATGAAGTTTGATTCTAATTATATTTTATTCAGTTTGTTAAATAGATTAAATGATAATTCTGTTGAGTTATCAGCTCAACAAAAGATATTGTTTCAAATGAATCAGTTTGCTGATCCTCTTACTTCAGAAGAAATAAGCAGGATTGTTCAGTCTCTAGGCAATGGTGAAAATTTATTCTTAGATAATCAAACTATATCAGAAGAGGATCCTCAAGCTGAAATGACTGAAGAAGGAGATGCGTTTTATGAAGGTGGTGTAAAAGGTAAACTAAGAAAAATAGCTTTAAATAATTCTTACTTTGATGAAACAGTTGGTGCTTCTACTTTTATTAATGAAGAGGGTAACAGAATTTATGCACATCAGAGAGCTACATTACACTTACAAGAAATTGCAAGGATGTCAAATGAAGAAAATTATTTAGATAACAAATTAATTGAAGACCCTTTTCTTAAAGATAATTTTTTAGTAAGTGATCCTAAGTTTAAATCAATGCTTGAAAATGGTCAAGTAACTATTTCACGTATGTCCGGTATTAAGGATGGTGTACTTAATCTATCTAAAGAAGGAAGGTTAAAAGAGAACAAAGGTTTTAACAAAGCAAACGTTAAAGGTACTAAGTTTGGAAGCCTTACTCCACAAGATTTTATTGCATTACTAGTAAATAATTATACATCTAACTATAATAGATTAGCTCCTGATAAAACAGTATTAGGTTCTTATATAGATACAGTAACTGGAAAACCAGTTGAATTTGCTTTTGCTCCTGCATTTATACGTGTTATAGAAGCATCAAACACTGGTGATAATGCTATGTTACCTGTTCATAGAATGATTGAAAGCGCTGTTAGTATGGCTGATATTAAAATTATAGATGGTGTTATTAGTGATGAATTAATAGATGAAAGTGATGAAGGTTCTGTAAAATTAACTGAAGAAGCATATGAAGGCTTTGAAAAAATATTAAGAAGGGATGCTAAACTAATACAACAAGAACTAGATCCTGAAACTAGAACTAAAGATGACATCAAAGGAGCTGACCGTTTGTTTAAATTGTCACATACAGGAAAAAAACTTTTATCTAAGTTAGAAAGAAGAGAAAGAAATATTTCAGTTTATAGTGATCCTAAACTTGGAGCGGATACTAAAAAAGCAATTAGAACAGGTAAACAAAAGGTTGTATTATCTACTCAGAAAGATGCAGCTTCAACACAGCTTATTTCACTTAATGACAAAGGATTAGTTAACTTTAGTGTAACTAATGATAATTTGTTTTTCACTATGACAAACAAAGGAAAAATAGAAGTTAATGATTTGTCTACAGTTGAAGTAACAAAATTAATAAAAGATTTAGGTCCTTATGTTTTAACAGCTAAACCTGCTAATAAAAGAATGTTTACATTTAAACTTTTAGATGTAGTTTATTATACTTATAGTAGTGAGGTGTCAGAATTTTTCAAAGGTAACCAACCTTTAGTTAAATTTGAATTTGTGGATTCTTTAGAAGACACTGAGTCAGATATAATAGTTAACACAGATGAAACAACTGGTCAAGTAACTATGGATATGGTTGAGTTAGATTCAAGTCCAGCTAATACATTTGAATTATTAATTAATGAAGGAGAATCTTTTGATTCAGCTTGGAAAGCAGTAGACGGCAGAAAGGTGCTTAATGATAGATTGTTTGCTGAAGCTAATGAATTTATGGATTTGCTACAAGAATTCAAAGCAATAAATAAAATTTCTGCAGATGTTACACAAGGCCTTGGTAGAGTATCTGATATAGAAAGCGGTAAAATTATAAATGACATAGATACAGAAGAAACTGGTTATCTTATGGAAAAATATAATTTAAAGTATAATGATCCTGACTTTAACATTTTGCAAATATTTTTTAATGATTATATAAATACAGTTGCAATTAATGAATTTATTTTAGGAGATCAACGTTTTTCTATTAAGGATGCTGTTGATGCAATCAAAAGAGCTAAGATGCAGAATGCTGCAGGTAAAAGTGTAGAGAGTTTATTTGCAGAACCTAAACTAGGAGTACAACATAGAAGTAAAAATATAGACATGCTTCTTCATGAAGACAGTTTATATAAAAGAGAATTTGAAAAAATATTTGAAAGAGATAATAAACTAAAAGGAGAGCCAGGAGAAAGAGGTGATGGTCAAATATTTATAACCACAAAAGCTCACAGATACTGGAAATTTGGACTAGGAGAACTTACACCAGAAGTTGCAAGAATACTTGATTTAGTAGAAGCTGGAAATGAAGTTGCGTTAGATGCTGAATACTTTGGTAATTTATCTACAGAATCTCATAAGCAGTTAGGAGCAATTATGAACTCACAAAAGCTTGTGTATGCTGATGGTAAAGTATACTTAAAGATGTCTGTATTTACATTAACACCTCTGTTTACGTCTATACAAGATAGAGAAGGAAACTGGACTATACCTATTGATGGTAGAGAAGGTTTACATAATTTACGTATTAAATTAGAAGCTTGGGAATCTGATAAAGATACTGTTGCAATTGCAGCACCTGTGTCAGCATCCAAAATGTTGAAAGCAAATGTCCTTGGTAATGCTGCTGCATTTGATACGTCAGAAGTCCAAGAAAGAAACATGACTAGGTTAGATGCTCAATACATGCGTCTACAAATGGTTAATCCTTCTAATAAAATATTTAGCGTTGACCCAAGACAAATAAAGAACTTAATTACATCTGAGCAAGATCATTCTGTTGAAGTTAGTATTAATGGTAATAAGACTACAATAGGCGCAGTAATCAATGCATATCACAAACTGCAATCTGATAAAACAGCAATTAATTGGTTTGCAAAAAGAAATTTAATATTTGACTTTAAAGAAATCCATAATGACTTTTTAAATTTAACAACAGCAAAAGACTTAACAATTAACTTATCTGCCTTTTTAGAATTTGCTATTGCAGGTTTACAATCAGCATCAGCAAAAGCAGATATGCTAGCTTATTTTAGCAAAGAAGATAATGGAACTGGAGAGCCACAATTTAATTTAAACAATCAAGCTACAAGAAAAAAGTTTCAATCTTTATTTTTATCTTTCTTTAGCAAAGGTGTTTTATCTGCTCAACAACCTGGTATTTCTGCTGCATTGGTTACTGATGATGGGTTTAATGTTATCAAAAAAGCTATAACTGTAGATGAAAATGGTGTACCAACACGTTGGACTGTTATAAGAAATAAAGACTGGAGAGATTTAAAAAGAGCAGGTGCAGTAGCAAAAGGATATACAAACATAGCTGAACAAACACATGAAGGTGTTAGTGAAAAACAATATTATGTAGATCGTTTAAGATCAGATGTTATGGGTTATGATTCTAACAATGAACCTACGGGAATATTACATACTGAGTTTGTAATGGCACCACATCATAAATCAGTATTAGATCACATAATGAAGTTAAATCCAGAAATGTCTTTACCTGATGCTGTTGCTAAAATGTATGGTATCAGAATTCCTTCACAAGATAAGCATTCTGCAGTAAATCTTATGTTAGTAGATTTTTTACCTGTATACTATGGTTCTTCTGCTATATATGCAAGAGAGCTTGTTGAGTTATCTGGGGCGGATTTTGATATTGACAAATTATATATGCAAATTAAAGAGTTTTTCTATAATGGAAAAGATTTTGTAGAATATGGTGATGCAAAAACAGAAACAGGAAAGTATAATCATTATATAAAATGGGCTTTAGAAAGTGCAAAAGAAAAAGGTTCACCTATAAGACAAGCAGTAGATATGTTTTTAGAATCTCAGACTGAAACAATACCTTTCAATCTTAATGAGTGGACAAACATGTCAGCTGAACAAACTAAAGTTTTGAATGATTCTGAAAAAATTGTTGCTGACGCTATGTCAAGTACATTAGGTTTACCTGTTTCTCAAGTTGAGTATTCAGAATACAAAGAAAAATATAACAACCGTGAACCTTATAGTGCAGCAATTGATAATCAGATATTAGATCATAAGTATGCTCTTCAAGGAAGTGCAAGTATGACTAAAGCTAGAAACAATAGAGAAAAGGGTATTGCATATGAACCTGCAAACATTAGACCTTTAAGTGATCCAGAAGCAGCGGAATTGTTTGGTGCTGAAAATGCTGGTGTATGGGATTATATTAAAAAAGAATTACCAGAGCTAGCAAAAATAGTAAATGAAGAGGATATTGATATAGATAATTTACGTGGTAAGTTACTATCTTTTAAGGCTAACAAAGAAGGTTCTAAATCTATTGGTGCTGTTGTATCACCTAATAGTGTATTGAGTATTGCAAAAGAATTTTCTATAAATTTGGAAAGTCTAAAAAATACAGAAGGTAAAGAACTTATTGGAAGGCTAACAGTTAATGGTATAAGTTATTCAGAGTTTGTAGATTACAGTGTTGATCCTAAGACAGGTAAAGCAGATACAAAAAATGCTTATAGAACTCAATATGTTATTTCAGCATTAATTACTGCAATGACAGATAATGCTAAGGAAAGATTAGCAGATAAATTAGGGCTTAACAAAAATGCTCTTGCAATGGTTGCTACTATGACAGCAATGGGTGTTGATATTAAGACTTCAATACTATTGATGAACCAACCTGCAATCAGATCTATTATGTTTGCAGCTATAAATAAGGATGAAAAAACTGATCCAGGAGTTAAGTCATTGTTAGAAAGTAGACAAAAAGAATTAGTATTATTTTTTGAAGAAAACACTGCTACAATGTCTAAATATAAACCTAAGATAACTACTGATTACCTAGTTAGAAAAGGGAATGATATATACAGTTACAATCTAGCTTTAGATTATACTGAAGATAAAATAAATGATGCACTGCTTTCTGATTTAGCTAAAGAACATCTTCTTATTGAACAAGTTCTTATAGTTTTAAATCAAACAGAATTTTTAAGAAATGTTTCAGTAATGCTAAGTTTACAAAAATCATTTGGAGAAGATTTATTTAGTGTTGAAGAAATACAAGAAGCATCTGTAGAGTTAGGTTTAACAATGACTGACAAAGAATGGGCCGGTACTATAACTAACCCTAACTTAAAACCGTTTGACTTTAGACCTGTATTTAGTAAGGCAACTAAACAAAAACCATCTTTCCATGCTACAAACTATAAAGTATTTAGAGAGAATTATGATTACTTGTTTCCTAAGTTATTTTTAGAAGCATCTGTACCTTTTAAAGATCTTACAAAAATAATGACAGCTAACATGGTTTCTCTTAATGAGAAAAAAGATAAAGAAGTTTTAGCAAATAATATTACAACTTACTTAAACACTGTTGCATATTTAAAATCTTACATAGAGGTTTCTAATAAAGAGATTAATGGTACGGATAGACAAACAACACAAGATAGTTTAAACAACAACTTAATTTATAATCCTGTTAACTACGGTAGACCAAAGTCTGAAGCTTTAACTATTGTTAAGGTTATGAATAATTTAATTGCAAATAAGAAAAATCCTAATTATTTAGTTGATGAGTTTTTATCAGTTAAAGAAGCAACCAATGAGGATAATTTTGCTGGTATTGATAAATTATCAGCAAATAACTTTACACAATTGAATGATTCTGAAATTTCTAATATTCAAACTTCTTTCTTAGAGTTATACAGTGATCAAGCAACACATCAAGATTCTATATCATTAGTTCATTATTTACTTGTTAAAGATGGTTTTAATGCAAACAATAGAGGAACGTTTTTAAATTTAATTCCTGCTGATCTTAAAAAAGGTATATTAAATTCTATTGACTCAGTGCAATCATTATTTAATAACGATAAAGCTACTGATGAAGGTTATAAACGTGTTTTTGGTATGACTAAAACAGAGTTGACTGAAGATCTAGTGTTAAATTACTTAAAATCTACATCAGCACAATTTCATGTTTCTGAAATAGATATGAAAGCCAAAACTAAACTGCATGAAATATTTACTATAGAAACACAAAAAGTTGGTATTACTGAAGGAACAAAAACAATATTACCATATCCTAAAGAAACTACTATAGTTACAGATGATTCATCTGAAACAACAACGTTAGATATAACTGCACCTAGGGAGTTCAAATATAATAATAAAACTTATTATAGTGTGCAACACGCTTATGAAGTAAATAAAAGCGGTAAGTATAATAAAGATTTAAATATTAAATATACAAAAGAAAAAGACTCTATTGGTGGTATAAACTTTAAAGGACAAGGTAAAGCTGATTTAAGGTTATTGTCTTCTTTAACTAAATTATCTATTTTACAGAATTTAAATAAGTTTGCTGGACAAGGAACATTTGCATCTCTAGTTTTATCAGCTACTAAATTTAATTCTGTACATTTGCAAGTAGATATAGAAGCGGCTTATGTAAATGGTTTATTACAAGCACAAAAAGAAATTATATATTCTAAAATAATGTATGGAGAAAATGCTGGAGAGTTTATATTTGCTACAAGAAGTACTATTAACAATAGAGTAGGGCAAGATGCTGCTGCACGTTTATTACCAGTTGTTGTTGATGTAGATAAAGGTATAGTAACACAGAAATTATACAATGGTATTGGAACTATCTATAACAATAAAATTAAAACAGCAAAAGGAATAAATAACATAACTATTAAAAAAGAAACACAGTTACAATTTAATAATAACAGAGCGTTCTTAAAAGCTAGAGGTATTTATACTGTAGCAATTCCTATTAAAACAGCTGCAAATAAAACTATTTTTAAAGTACAAATGGTTCTTCCTTTGATTAAAAGAAAAACAATGAAAGATGGAAGAGTTGTTATACTTGAATTAATTAGATACCAAAAAGATGGAAAGTACGAAGTTAATGAAAATACAAATTCTATAGTACCTAACAATAATAGTGTTGTATTTGGAAACTTTGCTGAATATGCAATTAGAGAAGAGGGGCCATTGGGTTCTAAAGATCAAAATCCTAATGGTTTCTTATTTGGAGATAGACCTAGTATATCTCAAATTGAAATGTTTGAGGAAAACAAAAGAGATGCTTTTGCATTTGATGATGGTATGGACTTAGATGCTGAAGAACAGTCAGATGAATTTGATGATAATGACTTTGATGAATTTGAAGATATTACTGATGATGAAGCTCCATCAGGTTTACAGTTGCTACAAAGCTTGTCAACTAAACAAAGCTCTATATTAGATGAGTTAGAGGTGTCAGAAGAAGATTTAGTTAGTGAGTTTTATAATTCATTGACACCTGAAAATAAAAAATCATTAGGAGAAGAAAAAAGTGTTCTTAATGCGTTTAGTAAATTTAATGATAATGACTCTTCTGCATTTATAGAGCACATGAAAGAATGTTATTTAAAATAAAAACCTATGGCAACCTGTTACAATAAAAACACAAAAGAATATAAGTCATTATTAAAGGAATATAAAAATCCATTAATGGTTGATACTGTTATTATGGATTGGCAATTAATAAATACTGATGATTCTATGCCTTCTATTATGGAAGCAAGGAGTATGATTAAGGATCAGGATATGCTGAACTCTGCTCAAAACAATAAAGTAGGGCAATTATTACTTTCAAATTTGCGTTCAAAAGATTTATTAAGAAAAGTTGGTTCAGATTATTTTATTGTATCTAACATAAGTGGAATAGTAGAAGCAAGACAAACCGCTAAATTAGTTAGAAACTATCTATCTTGGAACGGTTTTTCTGAAGACTCTATATTATTTAGAAAAACAAAAACAGTTGGTATGTACAGAGCTGTTATAAATGAAGACATTATTAATAAAGGTAATATTAATTATAATTCAAATAACTCTATCCACAGTTTACCTATACTAGATCATTTGGTAAAAAAGTTTCCAAATACTAAATATGAAATACTTAATGAACAAGATGCAAAAGTGTTATATGATCAGATTCCTAACAGGAAGGAGAATGTAAAGGGTAAGAATGAGAATGTAGAATGGAAAGATATAAATTCATTCTTTTTTGCAGGGACAGCAATATTAATTAAAGGTAGGGTAGATCAAAATACTGCAGTAGAGGAAATGATACATCCTTTTATAGATGCAATGTTAACTGACAATGTAGAATTATTTGATAAATTACATACAGAATCTGCAACGAGTTTCCCAGAATTAAAAGCAAGTATAGATTCTGCATATAGTTCTCTTAAGTTTACTGAATCAGAAAGAAGAATAGAATTAGTAACACAATCTTTATCCCAACACTTTAGTGAAGAGTTTGATACAAGACCTCAGATTGGATTCTTAAGAGCAGTAAAAGAATTTTTAACATGGTTTTCTGATGTAGTAAAATCATTATACAGTGCTATAGCAGGAAAAAAGTTAACAGTAAAATCTCTTAACTCTAACATGTCACTTAGTGATGTAGGTAGAATGTTAAATACAAAAGATCTTGCTTTTGAGTTAAACCCATCTAGTAGTACTCAGGATGTTAGATACTCATTAAATAAAGAAACAAAAAATACATTAAAGAAGCTTAAAGAATTATCTGCAACAGAAGTTCAAAAAGAAATAATTGATCAACTGTTTCATCAGGCCACGTCTTCATCTTTTAAGTTTGAGGATTTGTCAACATCAAGAGTTACAGCTTTACCAGATGGTTCAGGAAGATTCTTAAATGTTGATACAGATCAGGAATTAGATAGTGCAGAAAATTCTATCATTGGTGCAGCTAAGAATCCTTTTAGAGATAGTTTGTATCCATTTAAATCAAATACAGATGCATTTATTAATGGAGTTGTTTTAGGTGTTCCTTTTGCTAATGCAGAAATTAATGCAGAGTATAAGGATATATACAATCATATGCTAAGCCGGTTAGATGGTATGCGTAGTGTTGATAGATCTATATTTATACCTAATGTTATAGTATCAGATGATGTTACAGGTATAGCAACTACAATTGATTTTTTAAAAGTAGATCCTTTTGGTAATTTACAAATTATTAATTTTGAAAGCAGTAAGGCTTCTTATAAAGATAAGGGTTATCATAATAATAAGTTTGATGTAGGTGAGGGTAGTTTTCTAAAAAAGTCTGGCTTAGAATCTATTACTCCTAAAATGGAAAACTCTGTAAAACTAAGTCTTAGTGCAAGAATGTTAGAAAACTTAGGGTTTGAAATAAATGATGGCTCAATATCTATTCACATAAGAAACAACGTTGTAGAGGGAACTACATTACATTCAGTTTCAGAAAATGATTTTTATGTAGATAAATTTATTCCTCTTGATATTGCTGAAGAAAATAAAATGACCATTGATGGTATAATGGATCAAATGAGGAATCCAGAAGAGACAGTAGAGTGGGAAGATGAAGAACTAACTGAAGAAGGTTTTGATACTACTGAAAATAATCCTACTTATGAGTCATTGCTTAAAGGTTTACGTGTTTTTAATGCAGGTATAATTAGCAATGAAGAAGCTCAAAAAAGTGCTAGAAATGTTTTAAGCATGGATAAAAGCAAAACTAGTATGCTTAGGAAGCTTAGCATGACAAGAGCTTTGATTGAAAACTTGGCTCTTAATCCAGATGATATTTATACTGTGCACTTAAATATTGTAAAAGAAAGTATAGATCAAATAGATGAATTTGTTGAATATATTTCAGACCCAAGTAATTTTAGAAAAGAAGAATACATAAGTAAAGTGTTAGCTTGGCAAAAGTTTGTAGAAAGATATAGGGGTTTAGTTGATCTTGCAGAAACTGAAGGGTTATCATCAACGCAACTTACTTACATCCAAAAACTAACATCTAAGTTGAATAAGGTTGTAGGAACAACCAGAGGAGACGGTACTGTTATATCTAAAGGTGTTATTAGTTTAGCAATTGATAACTATGTAAGAGCTACAATAAAAGAGAAGTCTAATTTTGATTGGTCAGAAGCACAGTTAGAAGAACTTATGACATCTGCAAGAGATATAGGATATATAGAATATCAAACAGGTGACATGTCAACATCAAGAGATACTATTCTAGCTTTAATGGACAAGATATATAAAAGAGATAGGCAGATAGTCTTAGAAAGAGTACAAAAAAGAGCACCTAAAATTAAAAGAGCAGCTCTTGTGCTTGCACAGTTATCTCCTACAAGTAAGATAGATTACTCATTCATGCTTCAAATGATAGATGGTTTACCAACTGGTAGATATGTTAAAAAAATAGGTAAACAGTTTAATGAAGCATTTAAAAAATCAAAAGAAGGATTAACTGATGATAATGGAGGGTGGAAAAGTCTTATTGACATAGAAGATCTAGACGATCACACAGATGAAGAGATAAACTGGAATAAAGAAATATTTGCAGCCAGGGAAACTCATTTTGCTTTTAAGAAAGCAGAAATTATTACTGAGTCAGGCCCAATAGATGGTAACTATTATAAATACACTGATGAGTTTAAAAGAGCTAGGTCAAGATTTGAAATTTTTATTCCAAATGGAAATGGTGGAGGTTTCTGGTCTCCTAAAAGTTCTGTTTCTAACAAAGCTTGGTTAAGGTATGTAGCTAAATACTTTAATACATACAATGAAGAAGACGGAATTCAAAGACCAGTACAAGATATGGATGGCAATCCTACAGGTCAGGTGGAAAATGTTAGGCATTTAACTTCAGTAAAAGCTGATTATAAGGAAATAAAAGATGTAGCTAGAAATCCAAAGACAGGTAAAAAGATTGAGATGAGAAGTGAAAAATGGCTTAAGCTTCAAAATCCAAAAACTGAGTTAGAGAAAGCCCAGAGTTCATATTATAATATGTTCATAGATATTTATGAAGGTGAGTTAATGGACTTGTTGCCAGAAAATACACAAATGATTGGACAAGTTCCTAGGATTATGGGTAAGCCTGTTGATTCTTTAAAGGATAAACCTAACTTAGTTGGATCATTATATTCTAGATTAAAAACTAAAGTTACAAATTGGTTTCATCCATCTACCGTTATTAAGAAAACATTTACTGATGAAAATGGTGATATTATAACTGATTCATTACCGTTGTTTTACACAGGATCCTTATCACAAACAAAAGATATTGAAGCAGCACATCTTGAATTAGATGCTGCTCAAGAGTTATTTAATGAAGCTAAAACTGACAATGATCAAGTAAAGGCTAAAAAAGCTATAAAAGCTGCAAGAGGTAAAATTAAAAACTTAGAAGCAAAACCATCTGCTCTTAGTTTAAATTTAGATATGACTGAATCTTTACTTAAGTTTTCCGCAATGGCTGAGAATTATGAGGTTATGAGTCAATCTGAAGATACTTATACTGCAATGATAAAAGTATTAGAAAGTAGAAACTATACTGATTGGAAAGGTAACACAAGAAATGTAGATGATGAAGATAATGAAGTTGGTGTTTCAGGTAGAGTTTCTGGACAAATGGCATCTAACGTAACAAGAAGGGCCAAGAAATGGATGAAGATGGTATATTATAATAATGATCATGATACTAAAACTTTCTTTGATAAATTAACTAAGGGTATTATTACAGGTACTTCCTTAGCATATGTTGGGTTTAATATTTTTGGTAATTTAAATAATTACGTTTTTGGTAGAGTGTCTAATGCTATTGAGACAGCGGGTGGTAGATTCTTTGATCCTAAAGCTATGTTCAGAGCTGTTAATAGATTTAACACTGTGGGCATACCTGGTAAATTAAGAGGAATGGCTACTATGAAAGGAGGGAATGCAAGGTTTAAAGATAATGCAAGCTATGATAAATATAATGCAATAGTCCTATACTTAAACATGCTTGACAGTAAAGAAGACATGCGTGAATCACAATACAAAAGTGATAACAAAAGTTTTACGGGAACTTTTAAAGATATGTTTACTGAACAAGATGCTGGTTCAGTTGTTCAGTTTCTAGAAACCGCCTTTGACGGGCTCCATGAAGTAGGTTATGTTGTACAGGATGCTGGTGAATATAACGTACAAACTAAAATTGGTCATGCTATTGTTGAATCAACTACAGTAAAAAATAGTAGTACAGGTGAAACACTTAGCCTATATGATGCTTATGTATGGGATAGCAATACAATGACCCTAAAAGTTAAAGAAGGTTTTGACAAAATTATTTATTATAATCAAACTAAAGAGAGAGATTTTAATGATGATGCACGTTACGAGTTAAGAAATTACATTAGAGAGGTAAATAAACAAGTCCATGGTAATTACGCCCATGAAGATAGAATGGTTATGCAATCAACTGCTGTAGGACAATTAGCAGCACAGTTTCATAAGTGGGTTGCACCATCTATAAAGACTAGATTTAGACCTGCTTACTTTGATGAGAACTTAGGGTGGATGGAAGGAAGGTACTTATCATTCTGGAATTTTATGAGTTACAGCTTTAAGAACATAAATGAGATAGGAAAGTTATCATCCAACTATAAAGCATTCAATGGTAAGAATGGTCAGATAAGATTACAAAATGCATATAGAACATTAGGAGAGATAGGAATCTTAATGACTACGTTTGCATTAAAGATTATTTTAACTAACATGTTTGGAGACAATGATGATGATGAAGAGTATGATTACGCAAAAGCAATAGCAAGGAGCCAAGGACGTGATAGTGATTCAGTACACACAAAGAGATTGAGAAATGTTTTACTCTACCAGTTGGACAGAACTCATAAAGATTTGATAACCTTTATTCCTATCCCAGGACTAGGAGGTTTGCAACAAATGTATCAGATGTTTAAGTCACCTATTGCATCTACAAGGACTATGGGCGAGCTAGGACAAGCATTAGAGTCAACTGTAGGTACAGGGCTTGCATATGCTTTTATGGATGATCAAAGCTTTATGGAGTCTAAGTATGTTTACCAAAGAACTAAAAGAAAAGGACAAATGAAATTAGGTAAGGAATGGGGTGATGCTTTACCTATCCTATATACAATTAATAGATACAAGTCCTATGATACAGTTAAGAACTTTAATATTAAGTAACCGCATTAAGATAGTAGTTTAACTTTTCAGTAAAGAAACTTTTAGAGTTACCTCCAAATCTTTCTACTTCTTCACCGTCTTTAAACATTATCAATGTTGGGATACCTCTTATACCAAAGTCCTTTGATAATATAGGGTTATCATCAGTATTGACTCTTCCTATAGCATCTTTATACTCTTCTTCTAATGCATCTATTGTAGGAGTTAATCCTCTACAAGGAGCACACCAGGGTGCCCAAAATTGTATTAACATTATTTTGTTTTCTTCTAATGCACCCTTGATGTTTTCTTTAGTTATTATCATAATTTTTTAAGTAATTTCACAGGCTCCTCCTGCACAGGCTAGTTCTCCTTTAAGATCCGTTTCATCTGTAAGCTCTACAACACCTAGGAGATTAACAGAACTTAATGATTTAATTAGTTCTTCATATTGTTCTTTAGTTATATCCTCAAATGGTGCTTGAACATAAGTACCACCATCATAAGGCAAAACAGCTAAGCCATTATAGTAGTCTCTGTTTTTCCACATCCACTCACCTGCCTTATCCCATTCATTTTCTTTTAAGCTAATAGTAGCAGAAACATTATGAGTATTAGATCCTTTCCTGTGACCAGGCTTAACCCACTCAGTAGCAATCTTCTTTACTCTTTCAAGTAAGTCAAAAGCTGACTCAGTTCTTAATATAGATCCTTCAGGTGCTTTTTGAGGTATACTTATAATAGCAGTATCATGTGCCCTAAACTTATCATCTTCTATTAACTCAGGGTGATTTACAGATAAGTAACCATAAATAGCTTCATTTTTTCCTACCCTTATTCTTCTTACATAATAATCATTATGCCAAGCATGAATGCCAGAAGATGTCCCTAATGTTAATGATGTAGTTCCTGCAGGTTTAACTGTAGTACATCTTGCAGATTTATTTATACCAAGTAATTTAGCAACCCTATAATTTTCTTTTGTTACTATTTCTGCTGACTCAGTTGTATTTAGTTTTAAGACTTTACCACTTGCTATACCAGTCATTGATATACCTATCAAAGCATCTTTCTCAGTAGTCTCTTTCCACACTTGTCTTAGATAATGAAAATCTGTATAACTAGCCTGCAGTGTTCCTATAAATGCAGCAGCTTTAACTCTTTCATTTAAATCTTCTTGTGATTCAATATTAGATACATTTACTTCACACAAATTACAAAACTGGAAAGGCCTTAACGCAATCTCACAACAAGGATTTGTACCCCAGTCTTTATCATTATTAAAATATATACCAGGTTCTCCGGCTCCAGATAACTCAACACGTTTCCATAAGTTCATGAAAAACTTTTTTGTTATCTTATGTCTCATTAAAACAGCTGAGTTATTTGATCTACCTCTTTGTGGATTAGACTCCCACCAATTACCAGACTTACATGAAATCATTTCATCATCATCTGCATTAAATAAACTGATAAGTGCAGCTCTTCTTATTCCTCCTGCTAGTACTGCATCAGCAATATAACAGATCATATCATGAACCTCAAGAGTAGATAATTTTTCTCCATCTTCTTTTGAATCTAAGACACCTTCTAACTTTAACAAACATTCCTTAAGTGGCTGAGGTCCAGGTGCTTTACCTCCTGATGTTACTAACATAGCTCCTTTTGGTCTAATGTCTGAAAAGTCAAATTCAACTTTAGAACTTTTACCATTCAGATAAGACTTAACTAATACTTTAACTGAGTCAGCCCACCCTTCAATAGAGTCTCCTATTAAATATCTTTTTGTTCTATTTTCATATGGTTTATTTATTCTAGGAAGTTTTTCCACATGATGTTTTTGTACAGAGTATCCTACTCCGGTTCCCCCTAAAAGTAAAAACATTGTTTCATTAAATGCATCAGGAGAATCAATAGGTAGATAAGCACAATTATATACTCTATTTGGACTAATTTCAATAGGTTTACCACCAAACTGCATTGATCTCATTGAAGGTAAAACTTTTTTATCAAATACAAATTTATATGCATTTTCTATTTCATCTTTAAGGTTAGGATATTTTTTAATATGCATTGCTTTGTTACGTGTAACAAGCTCTTCCCATGTTTCTCTTCTGTTTTGTTTAGGTAAGTATTTTGCATACTTCATATGCACTGTTATCTCACTTAAAATTTTGTTGCTTAAATTCATTTTTATTTTTTATTATTATGTTAATGTTGAGGGGGACTATCAAGATAAGAAAATTCTCTTATCTTTTATTATTATATATTTTTTTTTTCTACTTTATCTTTTTTTATTTCTCATGTATTTTATGTATATTATATATATAAAGACAGTTTACAAACCTATGGAATATTCAGAACATATAGTTATAACAAAACTAAAACTTTTATAATGGCTGCTCCTACTCCTTTAACAGGCCCTTTTGACACAGGTGTTCTAGTTCAAAAGACTAGTGTTTCTACTGTAGATACATGGGAAAAACTTGTAGGTATAAATTTAACTCAAGTGTTGAGAGATCTAGGAGAAGCTCCGTGGAAAATTAAAATGCAAAACACAGGAGTTACAGATATAAAATTTGGTATTAGGTTAGCAAATGGCCAAACACCTGCTACTGCTACAGCAGAAACTATTATTATGTATGAAGCTATACTACCAGGTTCTAATACAACAAGTAATGGAGGGAAGGCAAATAGTAATACAAATAAAATTAATTTTAGCACACCTATGCATGAAAATACATACACTAATATGGCAAGTGATGAAGCATATCATGATTATATAAATGGCAGTTCAACATTTGTAGAAATAGATTGTAGCAGTTTTGTTACAAGTGTTGCATCCACATCAATAGAAATATATGTAGATACACTAAACGGTTGGATTGCTTCAGCTCCAATGACATATAATCCTACTGTAACAAATGCTATACAAGGACCACAAAGAGGTATTCGTTTACCAACAGGAACTTCATCAACTAGTAGAGGATAAATTATAAATTAAAAATAAAATGGCAACAGAGCTGAATGAGAACTTAGGTTTCAGGATAAGTATTAAAACATTAGGAGGGATTGGAGTTGCAATGGCAACTGTTATTAGTATGTGGTTTATGTTACAAGCCGATATAGCAGAAGCAAGAGAACTACCTGTACATACAAATGATGTTTCTAGGATGGAGTTTGATATGAAAGACAAGAACATTAGACTATCTATAGAGAATACTGAAAAAGCTGTAGATGATTTAAAAGATAGATTAATCCGAATGGAGGATAAACTAGATGCTTTAAGATAATGGACAAAACAGATGTTACATGGAATATTTTTGGAATGTACATGCTCATCATAATTTTTATGTTAATATGCAGCAGTGCATATTCACAGAATATTGTAGTAACACATTTTAATGCTGCATGGAACGACCCTAACAAAGTTAGTTATATTGGAAAGTTAACAGACTGTGATATAGTTTATGTTGACATAGCTGCATCACCAAAGTTGCAAACTAAACATGAGATAGTTGTTGTACCTACAGTAGTTATATTTAAAGACGGAGAAGAAATGAAAAGATACCAAGCTGACATATCATTTAGCATGAAAGCAACAAGAAAAGAAATACAAAATTTTATTAATGAACTGATTATGGCAGACTTCTAATGAAAAAATTATTATTCATACTAACCTTTTTACCAATAGTATTATTGGCTCAAGATTCTTGGGTAAGATTTCAAGTTCAATTTGATTTTTATGCTCCACAAGAATCTAATTTCTTTATGGTGTCTGATGGAAATGGTGATACATCTATATTTTTCCAACCAACTAATCAGTATGAATATTTAGATACCGTTATAGATGTTAATAGTGGTAG
>TARA_R110000782_G_scaffold78276_2_pt1 | contig 104842 bp, 86 predicted proteins | sample TARA_R110000782 | Tara Oceans TARA_R110000782 (sample SAMEA4397859) | marine metagenome | biome: Polar Biome; feature: [SRF] surface water layer (ENVO:00010504); material: water (ENVO:00002006), including particulate matter (ENVO:01000060) such as... | depth 5 m | reverse complement strand
CCATTTGAACGCCTCGATGGCGTGATTAATGGGGCCTGACCCTAAGGCCGGGCGCCGTCTTTCGGTCCCATGCGTTCGGCACCCTGCGTCACCGCCGCTTCCTTCGGCACGAAGCTGTGCGGGCCAACCTTGAGCCACACCAGTATCGGCGCCGCCATATAGATGGAGCTGTAGGTGCCGATGAAGATGCCGAGCAGCATCGCTGCGGTGAAACCGAAGATCACCTCCGGCCCCCAGATGAGCAGGCAGGTTAGAGCGATGATCATCGTCAGCGAAGTCATGATCGTGCGCGCCAGCGTTTCATTGACCGACAGGTCGAGTATCGGCACAATCTCCATCTTGCGATATTTGCGGAGATTTTCGCGGACGCGGTCATAGACGACGATGGTGTCGTTCAATGAATAGCCGATGATCGTCAGCACCGCCGCGACGCTGTTGAGATCGAATTCAAGCTGGGTGAGCGCGAAGAAGCCGAAGGTCAACGCGACGTCATGCACCAGCGCGAACAGCGATCCGACGCCAAATTGCCATTCGAAACGAAGCCAGATGTAGATTGAGATTGCTATCATGGCGAGCGCCATCGAGATCGCGCCCGTGCGGAACAGCTCGCCGGAAACCTTGCCCGACACGGTATCGACGCTGCCGAATTTGGCATCGGGATGCTGCGCGAGGATCGCGGCCTTCAGACGGCTCGCAGCGGCATTGGCCGCGCCCTCGTCGCCCTTGGGCAGCGGCATGCGGATCGATACGTCGTTGGGTGAACCAAATTGCTGGATGGTCGGATCGCCCTGCCCCAACGCACGCACGGTCTTGCGCACCTCGTCGAGATGCACCGGCTGGGCGAAGGTGACGCGCACCATCTGACCGCCGACGAAATCGACGCCGAGATTGAGGCCGCGCACCGCAACGAGCGCGATCGACGCGATGATGAGCAGGATCGACACGACCATGGCGACGTTCCGCCATTTGAGGAAGTCGATGTTGGTCGCATCGGGAACGAGTTTCAACAGTTTCATGGGTCGTTCTCCGCTCAGATCACCAGCTCGGTCGGGCGCTTGCGCAACCAGAAGGACACCATCATGCGGCTCACGGTGACGGCGGTAAACACGCTGGTGATGATGCCGATGGTCAGCACCACGGCAAAACCCTTGATCGGGCCGGAGCCGAAATAGAACATCAGCGCGGCGGCAATGACATTGGTGATGTTGGCGTCGAAAATCGCGCGGCTCGCTTCCCGGTATCCCGTCTCAAGCGTCTGGATGATCGGCCGCCCGCGTCGCTGCTCCTCGCGTATTCGTTCGTTGATAAGCACGTTGGCATCGACCGCCGCGCCGATAGTCAGGACGAAACCGGCAATACCCGGCAGCGTCAGCGTCGCGTTGAGGATGGCCATGATGGCGATGATCAGCACGATATTGGCCACCAGCGCCAGATTGGCATAAACCCCGAAACGGCCATAAGTGACGAGCATGAAAGCGAGCACCGCCGCTGTCGCTATCGTGCAGGCGATCACGCCCTTGCGGATCGAATCCGCGCCGAGATCCGGCCCGACGGTGCGTTCCTCCACCACCGTGAGCGCGACGGGCAGCTTGCCCGAACGCAGCGCGATGGCAAGCTGGTTGGCGCTCTGCACCGTGAAATTGCCTGAAATCTGCGCGCTACCACCAAGGATAGGTTCATTGATATTGGGCGCGGACAGCACCTTGCCATCGAGGATAATGGCGAAGGGGCGGTTCACATTTTCGGTGGTGACACGCCCGAATTTCTTGCCACCCGAGCCGTTGAAACGGATGTTGACGACCGGCTGGTTGTTCTGCGGATCATAGCCCTGGGTCGCATCGGTCAGCTCCTCGCCGGAGACCATCACCTGCCGCTTGACGGCGATAACCGGGGAGCCTGACGGATTGTCCGGATAAGGCAGGATTTCGCTGCCGACCGGGGCGCGGCCCTGCGCCACTTCGGCCGGATCGGCTCCATAATCGACGAGCTTGAATTCGAGCTTGGCGGTCTGGCCGAGCAGGCTTTTGAGCTCGCTCGGGTCCTGAAGTCCCGGCACCTGCACGACGATGCGGTTGGCGCCCTGACGGATGATCGTCGGTTCGCGCGTGCCCAGTTCGTTGATGCGGCGATCAATCACTTCCTTGGCGACATCCATCGCCTGATCGAGGGCGTTGGCAAGGCCCGCATCGGTGGGGGTCAGCACGATCGTGCTGCTGTCGACGACTTCGACATTGAAATCGCGCTGCCCGGTCAGCCCCGCACCCTGCGTCAGCGGGCGGAGGCGCTCGACAGCAGCGTCAACCTGCGAGGGATCGCGCACCATGAAGGAAAGCCTGCCGTCGCGGCGGGAAATATCGCCGATCGCAATGCGCGGATCGCCGCGGCGCAATTCGGTGCGCACCTGATCTTCCATATTTTCAAGGCGCTGCTTGGCGATTTCGGCCGGGTCCGCTTCGAGCAGGATATGGCTGCCGCCCGAAAGATCGAGGCCCAGATTGACCTTTGCCTGCAACAGCGAGGGCAGTTGGTCAAAACTTTTCTGCGGCAGGAAAGTCGGGACAGCGAACACTGCGCCAAGGACGAGCGTGGCAAGAATCAGCCATATCTTCCAGCGGGCAAAGCCGAGCATCGGATCAATCGTTCGCGGGTTTGGCGAGGGTGGGATCGACAACGTCGCTCAGTGTCGATTTCACCACGCGGACCTTTACATTGGGAGCCAGCTCGACCTCGACGAAAGCGTCCTCAACCTTCGTGATCTTGCCGACAAGGCCGCCGCCGGTCACGATCTGATCGCCTTTTTTCACCGCCGCTATGCGCGCCTTATGCTCTTTCATCCGCTTGCTTTGCGGGCGGATGATGAACAGCCAGAAGACGAGGCCCAGCAATGCGAACTGAATAATCATGGCGGTGGTTCCCATGCCTCCTGCGCTGGGAGCGGCTGCGGCGGCCTGAGCATATGCGGGGGAGACGATCATGAGGACTTCCGTTTCGATTATCTGTTTCTGGCGAATATCTTGCTGTGCGGGGCGGCGGACGCATCAAACGCCCTGCCCCTTGCGAATGGGCGCGGCTACCACAGATAGGAGGCGTGACGCAACGGGCAAGAAGCGGTCGGCGAAATACATCGATGCCCTGCAAGCGCCACAGCAGATGCCGGACGAGCGGCAATAGCTGCCCATGTGCGGAAACGGGGTTGCAACACGGGCGCTTTCAGCCTAAACGCGCCGCCTCGGTCGGGACGTAGCGCAGCCTGGTAGCGCATCACACTGGGGGTGTGGGGGTCGGAGGTTCGAATCCTCTCGTCCCGACCAGATTTCATGAGGTATTGCATGCGCGGTGGCTGTGGCCGACGCCGCATGGCAAGAACAGGGATCAGGCAAGACGCAATCGGCGCCTGTCATATCCTTGCAGGCTTCTCTCGCGTGCCTGCATGCGTGCCGCGATCTGTTCAGGCGATAGCGACATCAGCGCCGTGCTTATATCGGAAGCCTGACGCCGGTAGGTGAAATTGGCGTCCTGCTCCGGCCCACCGAACATATTTAGGCGTTCCAGTGCGGCTTCAACGCCCATGCGGATGCCTTCCAAGCGAGCGGCATTTTCCGCTCGCACTCGGTGCTCTGTAAAAATCCCGACCAGATATTCGTGGCTTCGTCTGTCATTTGATACTTCGAAAACGGAGCGCCGCTGTTCGAACCAGCTCATCGTCATGACATTTTGCAAGAAGGCGACGGCCGCTTCCCGATCAGCCTGTATCCCATCGGCCGGAGTTTTTCCGGTACGACTTTCTTCCTCGGCCAGCATGCTTACTCTCCTAAAGCACTGTCCCACAAGGATATTTTTCTACAGAATCCCTTAATGGGGAATTGGCTTTTGTGATGAACGAGACTTTTACCTTGCTGTCGAAGGGTCCGTCTGTAACTGCCGCCATGCCATTTATTGCGGCCTGTCGGAAAGGGGCTGTCCTACAATGTGCCAAATAGGTTAGCTCACTTCTCCTGAACGGGAGGAACATCGATGACCGATATCGAACATTTGCTGGATGAACTGATCGACCGCGAGGGCGGCTATGTCGATCATCCCGCCGACCGGGGCGGGCCGACCAATTGGGGCATCACTAAGGCGGTTGCGCGTGAAAACGGCTATGCGGGGGATATGCGCGCCCTGCCTCGCGTGCGTGCGATGCGCATATACCGAACGCTTTACTGGGCAAAGCCGCGCTTCGATGCGGTGGCCAGAATCGCGCCCAAGATCGCTGCCGAGCTGTTCGATACCGGCGTCAATATGGGGCCGGGGGTAGCGAGCGGGTTCCTGCAACGCGCGCTCAATGCGCTCAACCGCAATGCGCGGGATTACCCGGATATGAAGGTAGACCGCGAGATCGGGCCGGTGACGCTCGGTGCGCTGGGGCGCTATATGGCGGTACGCGGGGCCAAGGGCGAAACGGTGCTGCTCAAGGCGATCGAGGCATTGCAGGGCGAGCGCTATATCGCGCTGGCTGAGGGCCGCCCCGCCAATGAAGCGTTTCTATATGGCTGGATGGCCAATCGCATCGGGTGAACGATGTCTGTTTCCTGACGATAATAAATGAGGTGATATCATGGCGTTGCTCGAAGGGCTTATTGGTCCGATCGCCAAGCTGATCGACAAGATCATCCCCGATCCGCAGGCGCGCGATGCGGCCAAGCTGGAACTGCTGAAATTGCAGGGCGCGCAGGAGATGGAGGCGATCCGCACCCAGCTTTCGGCGATCATGGCCGAGGCGCGATCGACGGACCCCTGGACGAGCCGCGCGCGGCCCGCCTTCCTCTATGTGATGTATGTGCTGCTGCTCTGGTCGATCCCGATGGGCCTGATCGCAGCGGCGCGCCCCGAAATGGCCGAAGCGATCGCGCATGGCATGAACGCCTATCTCAGCGGCATCCCCGAACCGCTATATGCGCTCTTCGGCACCGGCTATCTGGGCTACACCGCCGCGCGCACCTGGGGGAAGATGAAGGGCGTCGATAAATAGGGCGGGCCTATTCGGCAGAGTTCGGCAATGCGCGTATACTCTCTTCCGACTGAGACTCACGCACAAGCACATCCAACGGTTCAACAACCTCGATCTCTTTATTACCGGTTTCAATATCAAGATCGCGAAATTTACGACCGCTCGACAGTACGTTTCTGTCAAAGCTACCGACAAATTTGTTATAATTTTCAACCGCGCTGTTAAGCCCAGAGCCTAGGCGTTTCAAATGCGTCGCTGCCACTGCCAATCGGTCGTACAAATCCTTGCCGAGTTGCCCAACCATTTTTGCCTGATCGTGCATTTTGGCCTGCCTCCAATGGCTCGCAAGCGTTCTTGCCAAGGGCAAGAATGTTGCCGGACCGCAAATGATCACTCGATTTTTCGCGGCTCGTTCCCATAGTTCCATATCTGCTTCCAATGCTGCAGTTACAAAATTATCTCCTGGAATATACATAATAACGAAGTCAGGTGCTTTATCGAACTGTTCCCAATAGGCCTTGCGTCCTAGCGCTTCGGCATGACCCCGCACAGCTTTCGCGTGGTCGATCATAAACCCATCCCGTTTCACAGGATCGGTTTGTTCAACCGCCTGCAGATATCCGTTGAGCGCACATTTTACGTCGACAACCAATTGCTGATCGCCGGGCAGGCGGATGATAAAATCGGGACGCAGGCGGCCTTCATCCACGTTAACCGAAACTTCCTCGCTGAAATCGACGAAGGCTGATAGCCCAGCTATTTCAATCAAGTTTTTAAACTGCTGCTCACCCCATCTCCCACGCGTTTTGGGCGCCGCTTGCAGGGCGTTGACCAGCTTGGCCGTTTCTTCTCTTACTTGCCCTTGCCCAGCCCGAACCTGCTCTACCGCTTCTCTAAGGGCAGCATAGCTATCTACCCGCTCTTTTTCTACTCGACCAAGGCCTTCTTCATACCGCTTTAGGGTTGTCTCGACCGGCTGGAGCAACGCCTTCAATTGCGCCTCGCTCTTTTCATGCTGCTGCGACAAACGTTGATCGGCGCGTTCGAGAAAATCGCGCTGAGCATGATTGAGAAGCTTGCCACTAATTTCGCTGAATTGCGCCGAAAGTTGCTCCTTGGCGTCAACAAGGGCTTTCAATTGCGCCTCGAAGCTTTCATTTCGAGCCTGTTTCTCGGCTTCGGATGCAGCTAGGCGGTTCAGAGCCTCGTCACGCTCACCGCGAAATGCTTCAATTTTTTCGGCTAATCCTGCATTTTGCCTCTTCTCGATATCAATATCGCGGAATGCAGCCTTGAGCTGCTCCTCGATCCGAACAACAGTATCGCTTAGATCCCGCTCCCGCCGCCGCAACTCCGCAACCGGGCGCGACGCGACGAACCAGCCGATGCCGACACCTAAGATCAGAGCAATCAGGATGAAGGCAAGCGACAGAGGTTCCAAAAAGGCGAGTCCCTATTCATGAGAACGAAATAGGAACGTATAGCCAATCATCGCCGCTGGCAAGAGCGGGATCGCATCACGCCGCGCGGCGGGACTTTTGCAGCTTTTTCAGCACCATTTCCCGCTTCAGGCGCGAGAGGTGGTCGATGAAGAGTATGCCTTCGAGATGATCCATCTCATGTTGCAGGCACGTGGCGAGCAGGCCTTCGAGCCTCTGCTCATGGATGCGGCCTTCGCGGTCCATCCAGCTCGCACGGACACTCGCGGGGCGCTCGACTTCGGCATATTGATCGGGCACCGACAGGCAGCCCTCATTATAGACCGAATGTTCGTCCGAACCCTGCAATATCTGCGGATTGATGAACACCAGCGGATTGCGCACCGGCTTGGCGTCTTCCGCGTCCGATTCCGGTTCTTGCAGATCGATCACCAGCACGCGCTTGGGCACGCCGACCTGTATCGCGGCAAGACCGATGCCCGGCGCGTCGTACATCGTCTCGAACATGTCGTCGATCAGGCGCTGCAAATCGTCGTCGATCGCATCGACCGGCGTCGAAATGGTACGCAGGCGCGGATCGGGTGCCTCTATGATCGGAAGAATGGCCATGAATCCCAGATATGAGAACGAAGGCAGAATATCAAGCGGGAAGGCCCGGAAAAATGCGGGTCAGAGTCAGGCGACGGGGCGGCGCGCGCGCAGGGCCTGCGCCAGCGTGCCTTCGTCGAGATAATCGAGCTCGCCGCCGACCGGCAGGCCATGCGCGAGCTGAGTCAGACGGATCGGCAGGCCTTCGAGGCGTTCCGCAATATAATGGGCGGTAGTCTGCCCTTCCAGGGTTGCGTTCATCGCCAACACGACCTCGTCTATGCCGCCCGCCGACACGCGCGCGATCAAGCTGTCAATGCCGATATCCTCAGGCCGCACGCCTTCGAGCGCCGACAAGCGCCCGCCCAGCACATGAAACCGCCCCGGAAACAGCCGTGATTTATCGAGCGCCCACAGATCCGGCACATCCTCCACCACGCAGAGCGAACGGTCATCGCGGCGCGGATCGGCGCAGATGCCGCATGGGTCCGTGGTATCGACATTGCCGCATAGCGAGCATGTGGCGAGCCGCTCGTTCACCCGCTCCAGCGCAGCGAGTAAAGGGCCAAGCGCCGCCTCACGCTTTTTTAGCAGATAGAGCACCGCGCGCCGGGCCGAACGAGGGCCAAGACCGGGGAGCCGGGAAAGCGCCTGCGCCAATGCTTCGATTTCGGGCGATGCCATAAGAGATGCACATAAGGGCTTGCGTTCATGAAGCGCAAGAGGTTGAGAGAAAGCCATGAAGATCATTTACATGGGCACGCCCGATTTCGCGGTTCCGGCGTTGGAGGCATTGGCAAACGCGGGGCATGACATCGTCGCGGTATATAGCCAGCCGCCCCGCCCCGCCGGGCGCGGCAAGGCGCTGCGTGCATCGCCGGTGCAGGCCCATGCAGAGGCGATGGGGATTGAGGTGCGCACGCCGGTTTCTTTGAAAGACGCCGAGGAACAGGCCGCTTTTGCCGCAATGGGCGCGGATGTCGCGGTGGTGGCGGCTTATGGCCTGATCCTGCCGCAGGAGATACTCGATGCGCCGCGATATGGCTGCATCAACATCCACGCATCGCTGCTGCCGCGCTGGCGCGGGGCGGCGCCGGTGCAGCGCGCGATATTGGCGGGCGACGCGGAAACCGGCGTGACGATCATGCAGATGGAAGCGGGGCTCGATACCGGGCCGATGCTGACCGAAGCGCGCACGGATATTGGCGGCAAGACAGCGGGCGAATTGACCGATGAGCTGGCGCATATGGGTGCAAGGCTGGCAACGGAGGTGCTGCGTGACCTCGGCGCCTATACCCCTCGCCCACAGCCGGAAGAAGGCGTCACTTACGCGGCGAAGATTACCAAGGAAGAAGCGCGGATCGATTTTACGGGCGGAGCCGTACAGGCTGAACGGCAGGTGCGTGCGTTCAACCCCGCCCCCGGAGCGTTCTTCCTGATCGGCGGTGAGCGCTTCAGGATATTGGCGGCGCAGGTCGAGGCGCAAGCGGGTGAAGCGGGCGTCGTGATCGATGATGCGCTGCTAATCGGCTGCGGCGCGGATAGCTTGCGCCCTACTCTCATCCAGCGGGCGGGCAAGGGTGCCATGGGTGTGATCGAACTATTGCGCGGCTTCGCCATTCCCAAGGGCACGCGCCTTTCATGACCCGCTTTGCCTTCACGGTGGAATTTGACGGGCGGCCATTCATGGGCTGGCAGCGTCAGGCGCATGGCCCCAGCGTGCAGCAAGCGATCGAGGAAGCGATTTTCGGCGTGACCGGCGAACGGGCGGTCATCCATTGCGCCGGGCGCACCGATGCGGGTGTGCATGGCCTCGCCATGCGAGCGCATGCGGATATCGGGAAGGACATAGCGCCATTTCGCCTGATGGAGGCGCTGAACGCGCATCTGCGGCCGGATCCTGTGGCGATTTTGGTATGCGAGGCCGTGGCGGATGACTGGCATGCGCGTTTTTCATGCGTGGGCCGAGACTATGTCTATCGCATTGTCAACCGCCGCGCCCCGCTGACCTTCGAGAAAGGGCTGGCGTGGCAGGTTGCGCAGGAACTCGACGCGGGCGCGATGGGGGAAGCGGCCGCGTTGCTGATCGGCCAGCATGATTTCACCACTTTCCGCTCCGCCCATTGCCAGTCGCAAAGCCCGATCAAGACGCTCGACCGGCTCGATGTGATGCGTGAAGGCGAACGGGTATCGGTACATGCCGCCGCGCGCAGCTTCCTGCATCATCAGGTGCGCTCGATGGTCGGCTGTCTCGCGCTCGTCGGCATGGGCCGCTGGAGCGTGGCGGACATGCGCGCGGCGCTGGAAGCTGCCGACAGGAGCGCGCTCGGCCTCAATGCGCCGCCCGACGGGCTATATTTTGTGCGAGCGGAGTATCCTTAAGCAAATAACCGTCCCAGACTCTTGTCCAGCACCAGCAATTGCCACAGCAGCCGTCCATGATCGACGCGGCCAGCCTTGTGGTCGCTCGCCACCCTGCCCATCGCCTTGGGATCGAGCCATCCCGTTCGTGCGAGCATGGAATCGCTCGCCACCGCTGCCGCCTCGCCTGCCAACGCATCGCGGAACCAGTGCGATATCGGCGTGACGAATCCCATTTTGTCGCGGTAGAGAATGTCGTTGGGCAGGAACGGCTCCATCGCCCGCTTCATCAGATATTTGCCGCTGTTGCCGTGGATGCGTTGGCCCACAGGCAGCTTCGCCGCGAATTCGACGAGGCGATAATCGAGCAGCGGCTCGCGCGCTTCGAGACCGACGGCCATGCTCATGCGGTCGGTCTTGGTGAGAATGTCGCCGGGCAGCCAGATTTTCAGGTCCGCATATTGCGCACGGTCGAGCGGATCGCGCGCGGGCGCGTTTTCCATCGCCCTGACAATGCGATCCTCGGCGCGATGACCGGCAATTTTCCGTGCGAAGCCATCGGTATACAACCGCGCGCGCCATTCCGGCGGGGTGAAGCCGACCGAGCGTGCATAAGCCTCTGCCCCGCTCATCGCCAATTCCTGAAAGGTCGATTTGGCGCGCAGAAAGCGCGGCGCCCAGTCCATCTTGGGATAGGCGCGGCCCAATCCGCCAAATAATGGCTGGCGCAAAGCGGCGGGCAGCAACGCCCGTGCCCGCTCGCCACGATGCTGGAACAGATGGCGGCGATAGCCCGCAAACGCCTCGTCCGCGCCATCGCCCGACAATGCAACCGTCACTTCCTCGCGCGCGAGCTGGCACACGCGATAGGTCGGCAGCGCGGAGGCATCGGCGAAGGGCTCGTCGAAATGCATGGCCAGCGTATCGAGCAGGCCATAATCGTCGGGCGAGACGGTGCGCGTGCGATGATCGGTGGCGAAACGGCGCGCGACATGGCCCGCATAAGCGGTTTCATCGAGGTTGGCGACATCGAAGCCTATGGTGCAGGTCTTGACCGCGCTGCGCGACGCTTCAGCCATCAGCGCGACAACGCTGCTGCTATCCACGCCGCCGGAGAGGAACGCGCCCAGCGGCACATCCGCGATCATGCGGGCGCGCACCGAATCGCGCATCAGATGGGTCAGCTCCTCCATCAGCGCGGGAGGCTTGGCGGTGCTGCGGTCGGCGAAGCTGACATCCCACCAGCGTTGCGGCGCAGGCACGCCCCTGCCCCGCACAAGGCGCAGATGCTCGCCCGCGCCCAGCTTCTTCACCCCCGCAATGACGCAGGCATCATCCGGCACATAACCGAACGCCATATAATCCTCGATGGCGGTCAGATCCGGCTCGCGGCGCAGCAACGGATGGGCGAGCAGCACCTTTAGTTCCGAGCCGAAGATCAGGCTGCCATCCGAAAGCGGCGCATAATAGAACGGCTTGACGCCCAATCGATCGCGCACCAGCCACAGCGATTGCGTCGCCTTTTCATACAGCGCGAAGGCGAACATGCCATTGAAGCGGTGCAGGCACTCCTCGCCCCATTGACGATAGGCGTGAAGAATGACTTCGGTGTCGCTATGGGTGCGAAACTGATGCCCTTTAGTCTCAAGTTCGGCTTTTATCTCATTGAAATTATAGATTTCGCCATTGTAGGTGATGACGAGGCTTTCATCAGCGTTCGCCATGGGCTGCGCGCCGCCGACAAGATCGATGACCGACAGGCGGCGATGGCCAAGGCCGATACCGGGCGCGGTCCAGATGCCCGATCCATCCGGCCCGCGATGCACCTGCGCATCGATCATCCGCTGCACCCGCGCGGGATCGACCGGCTTGGCCGTTTCGAGATGGAAGATGCCCGCGATGCCACACATGGCGTCCCCTCTAGCGGGCGCGGAGGCTCGCGTCAGCCACTTTGTCGAGCGAACCGAGATCGTGCAGAAATGCCTCTATGGCGGCATTCGCAGGCGCGCCGTCCTTTTTCTCGGCGGAGATAAGGATGGCAATGGCGCGCTGATCCTGCCCCAGCAGGCGCGCCTTCATTGTGGCGAGCTTCACCTGCGTCGCCGCGCCCATCAGCGGCGACCCGCCGACACGGTATAAATTCACGACATGACGCACCACCGGCCCCGGCGCGGTGATGGTCTCGCCCCGCGCATTGGCCGGAGCCGGTGCAGGCGCGGACCAGACCCATTCGCCGTCGGGATCGACCGCGCCCTGCCCGAAGCCGATGAGCTCGCGGCCCTCCGACTGGCGCGCATAAGTGGCAATGGCGAGATCGACGATATGGCTTTTGCCATCGGCATAGCGGGCCTGCATGTGATAATCCGCGCCATCGAAACGCGGTTTCCATGGGGCGGCCATGGGCGCATTGCTGCGGCTCCAGCCGGGAATATGCGGCAATGCCGGCGCGGCAAGCTCCGCCTGCCCACGCAGCGCCGAGATATGACTCCATGCGGGCGCGACAATGGCAACAAACAGCGCGACGGCGATAACGGTCGAGAGCGGGGGCGCCCGCCCCGCCATGCCCTGAAGCGCATGTGCGTCGAAGCTCTGATCGCCCGGCTTGCGATCGAAAAACGGCCAGGCGGTGGCCATTACGCCTGCCATGACGAGCGCAAAGAACAGCCAGCCATATATGATATGGTCGAAGCCGACAGCCGCGTCGATGCTGGTTTTTTCCGCGACAAAGATGGTGGCGAAAGCGCGAAAGCCATTGGCGACTATGCACAGGACAAGCGCGCTGACGAGGAACAGCGCGCGCCGTATCCACGAGCGAAAGCAGACATTGCACACCAACACACCATAAGCCGTCACGGCGACCACGAATTTCGCGCCCGAGCAAGCTTCGGCCACCTCGAAATAGCCGGTCGGGGTGGTGATGAAAATGCCCTCGATATGTGCGGGAACGCCAGCCAATCCGAGCAATGTCATGGCGATTTCGGCGGTGATAAGCTGCAATGCCGGTTCCAGTTCGCTGCCCAGCGGAACCATGAAGAAGGCATAGAACAGCGGAAACAGCAGCGCGCGGGAAACGGCGGGGCCAAGGGTGACGATCACCGCGCCCTGAAGCATCACCACGAGGCCACCATGGCGCAGCACCGCCAGCCCCGCCGCATCGCCGAGCAGCCAGCACAGCGCACCACCAGCCAGCCAGACCAGCCCCGGCGGCCATGCAACGGGGTCGAGCTGGCGCAGACCGGCCGCGCGTTGATGCACCAGCCAGCCGATGAGGAACGGAATGAACAGGCAATGGCCATAAGTGGAGGAGGTCCACCAGATGCGCACCATATCGAGCGCGTCCTGCGCGAACAGCAACAGGATCGCGGCGGCGAGTGCAGCGAGACCAACGAGATGGCGCGGCCAGCCGGGGCTTGCCACATAGCCGCGCAGCGCCGATGGCGAGAAACGCAATTCGGACATCATGACGCTGATTCCGCGGTCAGCATGGCGCGCAACGGTGCAAGCGTCGTCGCCCAGTCATAGCGTGCCTCCACGCGGGCGCGGGCGGCCCGCCCCAAGGCTGCGGCACCTGCGGGATCGGCGAGCAGAGCAAGCACCGCCTGCGCTTCGTTTTCGGGCGTATCGGCGATCATCAAATGCGCCCCATTATCGGCATCTATGCCCTGCGCCGCCTGCATGCTGGCAACGACCGGACGGCCCATCGCCATCGCTTCGAGCACCTTGTTCTGAACGCCCCGCGCGATCCGCAGCGGCGCGACTACGACATCTGCCGCCGCGAGCCACCCGCGCACATCGTCCACCGCGCCGGTCACGACCACGCCGGGAAGCGCGCCAAGCGCCCTGACCTGCGGCGCGGGGTTGCGCCCGACAATGGCGAACGTCGCTTCGGGATGAACGGCGCGGATGACGGGCAGAGCAGTCCGGGCGAAGCTTTCGACCGCCTCGATATTGGGGCGATAATCCATTTGCCCGGTAAAGACGAGCAACGGCCTATGTTGATATACTATGGGAGGAAAATTGGATTGAGCATTGAAATAGCTTAAATCTACGCCATTTTCCAACGCGCGAATATCGCGGTCCGCCACTTCTGCCGTGCGAACGAACAGCTCGACCTCGGCAGCGCTGACGAAAGTGGAAATATCCGCGCGGCGCGCAACCTGGCGCTCCAGTTCGAGCAACATTCGCCCTTCACGCCGGTTGATCCAGTCCATCAGCCCGCTCTGCCCCGCGCCATAGGCCGCATATTTAGCGCTGTCGAAATCGACGAAATCCATGATGAAGCGAATATCGGGCGACAGGTCGCGCGGCACGAAATGCGCCATCTGCACCGAATACGCGACAATCGCACGGATCGGCCGGGTGGCGAGGAGTTCACGCACCCAGCCATGCAGCCGCGCATTGTCATAAAGCGCAACCAGCATAGGCTGATGCCTGAGCAAGCCCATCGCGCCCGCCACCGGCTTCGGACGGTCGCGCATCACGACGCACTGGCTGGCGGTAAATTGCGCCATGGCCCCGGCAAAGCTCCTGTCGCGCGCATCATCGGCAAAACAGCCGACATGCACCGGCGCGATCTGCGCCAGAGCTTTCAATATATGGCAGGAACGGATCTTATCGCCGCGATCGGGCGGAAACGGGATGCGATGCACCAGAAACAGGATTTCGCCCGGCAGCGTCATGGTCTCGCGCGCCTCAACCCAGCCCGCGCGCGATCAGTGGGCCAAGACGGTTGGCCAGCGGCAGCGGCAGCTTCTTCCACAGCGCAATCTTACGCTGATATTGCGGCGAGAGCGGATTGATGTCGCGCGGCTCCTGCCCCGGTGCGGCGCGTGTCGCATAAGCGAGCGGCACGCCTTCCCAGCCCCATGTCTTTTTCCACAGTGACGGGCCGGTTCCGACTTTCGAGCGGCCGAAATCGAAAATGGTGCAGCCGCGCGCGCGCGCATGGCCCATCAGGCGGAAATAGCAGACCTCGTTGGAGCGCAACGCTCGCGAGGCCAGCGCCGCGCCATGCCAATACGGCATGCAGACGCCTTTGTGATAAAGCGAAATCACGGTCGTTACGGGCACACCGTCCTTGCTGACCATCATGATATCGGCGTCCTCGCCAAAGGCTTCCATAACTTCAGCGAACAGGCGTTTCGGAAACACAGGCGTGCCGAGCCGATGCACATTTTCGGCATAAAGCCGGTAATGGATGTCGAGCAGGCGCGCATCGCGGCCCGTTTCTATCGTCAGGTCGTTGCCCAGACCCTTGCGGATTTCCGCGCGGTGGCGCTTGGGCACGGCGAGCAGTTGCGCCTCGTCATCGACCTCAAGCGGCTTGGCGAAATTGAGATACACATCGCTTTTGAGCGTCCAGTCCTCGTTCGGCAATATACCGCCGCGCAGCTCCGCCGTCGTGCAGGACCGCGCCCGCGCCTCGCGCCAACACGCATCGGCGAGCGCCTGCGCCACCTCCCCGCTCTGCGCCAATATGCCGCCATCGACGGCAAAGCCGCTGGAAACCAGCGCACGACCAAAGAGCGGCGAGTGAATGAGGTTGAGCGGCAATACGCCCGTAATCGCGCCGCCCTGACGGCAGACGAGCATCATCGCCTGCTGCCCCGTGCCGCGCGCGACCGCGCCTATCCACGCCGGACGGTGGAAAGGCGTGGAATCGGGCTGCGCGCATATCCATGCGTCCAGCTCCTCTGCCTGCGCCGGGTCCATAAGATCGGCGAAGGAGATCGTCATATTGCGGGCCAGCATGGAGCGCCTGCCCTCTGCCCATCGAGCAACGCATCGACCCGGCCCCAGCGGAAATCACCGATCAGCCGCCGCAACTTTGCCGCCATGACGGAGAGGTTGGTGTAATGACGCAGGCGCGATTTGAGCGGCGCATGGCCCACGCGCGGCTGGTCCGGATCGATTTCCCACGGATGGAAATAGAGGATGGCCGGGCGCCGCTCCGCCTCGTTCACTTGGCCTATCGCCCAGCGCGAAAATGCATAGGGCAGCAGCCGGAAAAAGCCGCCGCCGCCCGCCGCCAAGGTGCGCCCGGCAAAGCGCGCGGTGGTCACCGGCAGCTCGACAAGATCGCTGCCCGCCACGGGCCGGAAGGCGAAACGCGGAGCCTCGCGCCAGCCATAATGATCATGCACCACCGGGGCAACGCTACTGGAATAGGCATAGCCTTCGTCGGCAAGTACTGCATGCGCCCAGGGGTTGCGCCTGTCGATCGAGAAGCTGGGCGCGCGATAGCCGGTCACCGCCACCCCGCCCGTCTGTTCGAGCAGACTGCGGGACTTGCGCAGATCGTCGCGAAAAGCCTCGGGCGTGAAGGTGAATACGCGCCGATGGTCATAGCCATGACTCGCCAACTCATGCCCGGCCCCGACGATACGGCGAATGAGCGCAGGATAATGTTCCGCCACCCAGCCCAGGGTAAAAAACGTCGCCTTAACGTCGCTTTCATCAAGCAGCGCCAGCACCGCATCGCAGTTGCGTTCGACCCGACTTTCGCAGGTGCCCCAATCGGCGCGGTCGATGGAATTCTCGAAGGCCCCAACCTGAAACCAGTCCTCCACATCGATAGATAATGCATTGATAAATAATGACATCAATGCTCCCTTTTCATGCGATGGACCTGTTCCGGCGCGCGCAATCAAGCCGCGCGCACACCCTTCTCCTCACTCTCGACCCAATCGACCAGCAAGGTCAAGATACGGCGCAGCGCGGCTTCGTGGTCGTCCGTCCGCGCCTCGGCATGGACCACCCGTTCCTCAAGCTGCGCAATGCGTTCCAGTATCCCCCGATGATCGCCACCCATACCGGCAGAGAGGTTGATCGCGCGTCGCAGGTCTTCCAGTTCGTCGCGGATGCGGTGCAGCTCCAGCGGATCGCCAGCCATGGCCGGGCCTTCCGCATCATCGGTTGCCACAGGCTCGAAATCGGCTATCTCTTCGACGTCATGATCGCTTTGTCCGTCCGTCGCAGTGTCGGTGAAGTGCGGGCCGGGGTATATGTCCCCATTTGGGGACATATTTTCGTCATGGTGCTCCGCTGACAGGGATGCCTCCTCAGCATCTTCGTCCTCCATTATATCATCGAGCCGCGACGCGGAAACAGGTGTCGGCTCATGATCGGTATCAAGCCCCATATCGGCGGCGACCGCCCGCACCACCTGCCCGTCAATCTCATGCAACTGATCGATCGCTCCGAGCAGCAACACCCGGCTCATCAGCGCATTGATGCGACGTGGCACACCATCGGTGGCGGCATAGATGGCGCTAAAGGCTTCCTGCGTGAGATGCGGATTATCTTTCCAATCAACGAGCGACAGGCGATGCTGGATATAAGGCGCAACCTCATTCGCCAGCATCGCTTCGAGATGATGGGTGGCGATGACGCGCTGGCGCAACTGCTCCAGCTCGGGGCTGTTCATCAGGTCGCGGAATTCGGGCTGGCCGAGCAGAAAAATCTGCAGCAGCGACTGGCCGCCAAGCTGGAAATTGCTCAACATCCGCAGCTCTTCGATGGCGGAAACACCCAATCCCTGTGCCTCATCGACGATCAGCAGCGTGCGCAGACCCTTGCGCGCCTGCGCATGGAGAAACGCCTCGATGCGCTGGAGCAACTGCGCCTTGGGCAACGCTTCCTCGGTGATGCCGAATTGTTGCGCGACGAGGCGGAGCAGATCGTCGCCCTCGACCTGCGTCGAAACGATCTTGACGGCGGTGAGGCGTTGCGGATCGATGGTGCCCATCACATGCGCCACAAGCGTGGTCTTGCCCGCACCGATGTCGCCGGTAATGACGATGAAGCCTTCGCCCTGCGCCAGACCATAGCCGAGATAGGACAGCGCCTTGCGGTGCGTCGCGCTCTCGAAATAGAAATGCGGATCGGGGGTGAGCTGAAAGGGGCGGCCCTTGAACTCGTAAAACTGATCGTACATCGTTCCCGTTCTCCATGGCGGCGAGGCATGCGCCCCGCTTTGCCCCTTCCTAAAATTGGTATCGCAAGCCGACCTGCCCGAGCAGGGTGATGATCGTTTCGAGATCGGACGTATCGATCGCATCCAGCCCCAGCGAGGCGCGCGCGCTCAATCGCCGTCCGAACAAGCGGTCATATGTAACATAGCTGCCGTAATTCGTCACATCCACGCCGCCCAGCCCGGCATCGAGATGGCTGGCATAGAGGCTGCTGCCAAGGCTCGAATTGAGATCGAGCTTCACGCCGCCGAACAGATTGGCGTAATAATATTCATCTTTCGCGCCATCATAGGATGCAAAGATCGAGCTGTCGGGCGTGAGGAATTTGCGCTGCGAATAGCCCAGCCCCAGCCCCCAGTTCCAGCGCCGCTCGGTGCGGCTGTAGAGCGCCGCAATGCCGCGATGGCGATAATTGGAGCCATTGATCGCCGCCAGCGCATCGTTGAAGCAAGTGCCGCCATTCTCACCGCTGGCGCAACCGGTCAGATCGCCGCTGAACGGATTGCGGGGCGCTTCGAACCCGGCGGTGGGCAGCGCGATGAGGCTGCCATGCAAGGCTCGGCCAAAGCTGTCGATACGGTCGAAATAGCCGATTTCGAGCAGGCTGCTGGGCGAGGCGCGCCAGCTGAAGCTGCCGATATAGTGCATGCTGTCGTAGCGACGGCCAACACGCGCCTCCAGCGATGTCCGCCGACTGGGTCGCCACAACACGCCCGCATCCCAGATCAGACCCTCGACATCATAGGAAATGAGGCGCGGCACCGATGTATCGGAAATGAGCCGACCCTTGCTGCTGAGCACCGGATTGCCGCTGCCGTCTAGCAGCGCGGCGCGCTGGCTGATCTCGATATCCTCATAGCCCACACCGCCGACGAGGGCGAGTGTGCGCGATATCGGGTAGGTCAGGTCGATGCGGCCCCATTTATCCTCATAACGCTGGTCCAGCTCGGTGGCGTCCTCGCGGTCATATCCGACGCCAACCGACCAGCCGACGGGCAGCGGCCCCGGCTGCATGCCCGCCGAGGCGGTTGCGCTCTGATAGACGCTCTCGTCGAACAGGCCGAGTGCGGGAATGCCGCCAAAGCTGACATTCACATCATCCTCGACGCGGGTGTAACCGATGCGATAGGCGGCGTTGAGCGACACGTCGCCGACATGGCTGGTCAATGTCGGCCCGGCATAGAGCGAATAGATATGGCTGACGGCATCGCCCGCCGTCACCAGCGAACCGTTGGCGCTGGAAAAACCGTCGGTGCGCACGCGCGTGGCGAGCGCGCCGCCCTCGATGCTCAATTTGTCCTGAATGAGGCTGTGGCGCGCACGAGCGATACCGGAGAGTATGTCGCTATCCGGCGCGGATTTGCCCCAGCCGAATTGATGCTCGTAGCGCAGGCTCGCGACCGCCTCGGTGCGCGGGGTGGAAACGGACGCGTCCACGCCAATGGCGGCCGAGGTGTAGGTCAGCACATTGTCGCTGCCGCCCTTCAGATTGGCGACGAAGGTCTGATCGAGCTCGATATAGGGCGTGACGTCGGTGCGCGCCTGCGCGGCGGGCGCTGTCGTCATGACGGCAAGGCACAGAGTCAGCGCGGAAAGGGAAAGAGGCAGACGGAGCGTCATGACGTCAGTCTTCTTTCCCGTAATAGGTGCCGAAGCGACGGCCGCTGGCGGAAAATTTGACGCCATTCAGCAACAACTGGATATGCGCGCAACCGCTCAAAAGCCCGGCGGCATCGCGCAAAGCCGTCTCGGTGGTGCGGTCCGCGCGCACGACCAGCACGGTCTGGCCGACATGGGAAGCCAGCACGGCGGCGGCGGACGCGGCAAGCAATGGTGGCGAATCGAAGATGACGATGCGATCGGTCCGACCCGCGACCAATGCGGCGATCACCGCGTCCATGCGCGCGGAGGCCAGATATTCGGTGTCACGATGGCTGCCGCCGCCCGCGGGCAATATGGCAAGCGAAGGGACATCGGTGCGGATCACCATGTCTTCCACCGCCAGCGACGGATCGGCGAGCGCATCCATCATCCCCAGCCCTTCGGGAAGGCCGAGCGAAGACGCAATTTGCGGCTTGGCGAAATCGGCATCGACGAGCAACACCTCGATGTCGCTTTCCGCCGCCAGCGATACGGCGAGGTTGATCGAGCACCACGTCTTGCCGTCGCCCGGATGGGTGGAGGTCATCAGGATGACATTGCCATTGGGGATCGGCTGATGCTGATGCGTGCCGCGGATGCGCGCAAGCAGCTCGCGCTTGACGATCCGAAACTCCTCGCCCAGCCCGCTCACCGACGCACCGGGGACAAGATACCCCGCCTCCGCCATCGCATCACGGTCGATATACTGCACCGGGCCGCCCCAATCGCGCGCGCGCGGCGCGGCGACGGGCGTGGGCGCCGCAACATCAGCGCCCGTCATATCGGCACCTGTGACACCAGCACCTGTCTCACTGGCACCTGTCACACCGGCGGCGGGCGCGGCAACGGGCTTCGGCTCCGGCGGAATCAACCCGGCCGGAATATCGAGCGGCGGGAGGGCATTGCCCTTGAGCGCATCGTCGAAATGGAAAATTTCCGACGCGCGCTCGATCAGCCCCTTGGGACGGGCGTCCGACCGGCGGTGCGGGAAATCCTCTTTGCCCATCTTGCGCTCCCCCTTCACGCCATGCCGCGCTGAATGAATTCAACGACAATCAGCAACATGCACGCCGTCCCCAGCGCCGCGCATCCGCCCGCGAACAGCTTCAGCTTATGCTTGCGCTCCTCGAACTGGGCAGGGTTCAGCGTTTCCGTCACCGATCCGATCACCGGCAGGCCCGCCGCCTTGGCGAGGCGCTGCGCGGTGGGGAAAGTGCGGCGCACCTGATCCATCGCAAAGGCTGCGCCGACCCCCGCGCCGATGCCGACGATCAGCACGCCGACCAGCAACAACGGCCGGTTGGGCGAGGCGGGACTGGTCGGCACGCTGGGAGGATCGACGACACGAAAGGTCGCGCCCTTGGTTTCGCTCTGCACATCGCCACGCAGCCGCACTTCATCACGGTCAGCGAGCAGCTTGTCATATTGCTTCTTGAGCGCGTCATAATCGCGTTCGATCCGGTCCTGCTCGGCGGCAAGGCCCGGTTCGGCTATCTGCTTCGACGCCATGGCATTGAGATCGGCCTGAATCTGCGCCTTGCGGGCAGACAGCGCCTGCACGGTCGCGGCGCGCTCGGCCTGCATGGATTTAAGCGAGAGATAGGCGGGGTTGGGCGTGCCGCCCGTCGTTGCGCTCTGCCCCTGCGCCTTCAATGCGGCAATCTGGCGCTTCAATGCAACGACATCGGGATGGTCGTCGGTCCAGCCGCGCGCTTTCGCCGCCGCCAGTTCGCCTTGCGCAGAACCAAGCGCGGAACTTCCACCCGGCCCGCCGCCGATGGTCGGCGGTGTGCCCGCAAGCTGGCCGTTCATGGCGGCAAGCGCGCTTTGCGCGCCCATGAGCTGCGATTCGATCTGATTGAGTTCGGTCCGCGCCGCGTTCATGCGATCTGAAATCGAGCCGCCGCCGGGCAACAGGCCGATATATTGCTGTTCGAATTCCACGCGCTTCTGCTCGGCTTCCGCCAGCTCCTTGCCGCGCTGGGCGATCTGCTGGTCGAGAAAGGCAATGCCCTGCCGGGTTTCGTCGCGATTGCCGGTGATGTTTTCCTGCTCGAAAATATCGATCAGCTTCTGCGTGATCTGCGTCGCCAATCGGGCATTGGCGCGATCCGACATCGAGCTGTCGGCCATGTTGGTGGTGATCTCGAACATATTGTCCTGATCGGTCAGCACCGTGATGCGCTTGCGCAACGCCCCGACGCGCGCCGCCACATCGGCGTCGCTCGCCACGCCGTTGGCCAGATCGGTACCACGCACCACCTTTTCGAGATTGGTCGCGCTCGTCAGCGTCTGGCGCAGGCCATCAAGATTTTTCTGCTGCTCGATTGAGGAAATGCCGATCTTGTCCTGAATCACCGACTGGGTGGCGACATAGACGCGCGCCTTGGATTCATAGGCGTTGGGAATGAGCGACACCACCAGCCAGCCCAGCGCGCAGACGCCCCAGGCAACGCCGAGCGCCAGCCAGCGGCGGTTCCACACACCATGCAGCGCGATCAGCAATTCATCGTAAAGGCTGGGCATTATCGCTGTATTCCGTCTCTCAATCTGCGCCTCGCGGCCTTTAGAACATGCTTTCCGGAATGATTATGACATCACCCGGAGCAAGCAGGACATTGGCCTTGGTCTCGCCCTTCTTGATGAGGTCGTTGATACGCAGCGCATATTCCTTCTGTTTGCCGGTCGCCTTGTCATAGCGCACGAGCCGCGCCTTGTTGCCGGCGGCATATTCGGAAAGACCGCCCACCGCGATCATCGCATCAAGCAGCGTCATGTTCGCGCGATAGGGGATGGAGGCAGGCTTTTCGGTCGCCCCAACAATACGGATCTGCTGCGAAAAAGTGCCGGAGAAATTATCGACTATGACGGAAACCAGCGGGTTCTGGATATATTGCGACAGCGCCTTCTTGATGTCTTCGGACAACATGCTCGGCGTTTTGCCGACAGCGGGCATGTCGGCGATGAGCGGCGTGGTGATGCGCCCGTCGGGCCGCACCTGCACCTTCGCGCCCAGCTCCGGGTTGCGCCAGACGAAGATGGTGAGCTGATCTAGCGGGCCGATGATATATTCCTCGCCCGGCCCTTCCTGCGGCGAAACGAAGGACGCGGGCGGCAATTGCGGGCCGGTTGAACGACCCGCGCAGGCCGAAAGCGCCAGTGCCGGAATCATCAACCCTATGAAAAACTTCGATAGTCGCCTAAAAATCATGCCCGTCACCTTCATGCCACAGCATCCCGCTCCACCGGGGAGTGCCGGTAAACGGGCGCGGATGGAGCCGCCAATACTACGCCATATCGCCCGAAAAGCGTGAATATACCGTTAGTGCTATTGTAAAATCCTGGCTCTGGAGGCCAATTCTACCCTTCGGTCATTCTCTCGAGAGCGGGAGGATGGCCGAGAAAAGCAGCCGGAGACGCGCTCGCGCCATAGGCTCCTGCCATGAACAGCGCGACGATATCTCCGGGTGCGACCGCGGGCAGCATAACTTTATCCGCGAGTCGATCAAGCGGCGTGCACAAGCAGCCCACAATGCTGACGGGTTCGTCTGCCGGGGCGCTTCCGAATTTATTGGCGATCGCCACCGGATAGTTGCGGCGCACCACAGTGCCGAAATTGCCGCTTGCCGCCAGTTGATGATGCAAGCCGCCATCGACAATGGCGAAGGTCTCGCCATGGCTTTGCTTCACATCGATGATGCGGGTCAGGTAAACGCCTGCTTCGGCCACGAGATAGCGCCCCAACTCCATGGCGAAGGCGCTTTCCTCCAATATATCGGGCGCGAGCGTGATGGCTTCTTCGAGCGCGAGGCCGATGGCGCGCGGATCGAGCGGCTGATCCCCCGGAAAATAGGGAACGCCAAAGCCTCCGCCGATATTGACGAGCGGCGGGCAGATGCCGACCTCATCCGAAAGACGGGCGGCGAGCGCGAGAGTTTCTGCCTGCGTTTCAATGATCGCGGCTGGGTCAAGCGCCTGACTTCCCGCGAAGATATGCCAGCCGCGCCAGTCCGCCCCGGCGGCGATGATATGACGGGCGAGCGCGGCGGCGCGATCGGCATCCACCCCAAAGGGCTTCGCTCCCCCGCCCATCTTCATGCCGGAGCCTTTGAGGTCGAAATCCGGGTTCACGCGCACGGCAAGGCGCGGGGTCTTGCCAACCGCCTGCGCGATGCCCAGCGCCCGCGCCGCTTCGCCCTCGGATTCGAGGTTGACCGTCGCGCCCGCCAAGATCGCCGCGCGCAATTCATCGTCGCGCTTGCCCGGTCCGGCGAAGCTGATCCGCTCCGCCGCCATGCCCGCTTCCAGCGCCCGCTCCAGCTCTCCGCCCGAAGCGACATCGAAACCGTCGACGAGATCGGTCATGACCTCCAGCAAGGGCGGGAATGGATTGGCCTTGATCGCATAATGGAGGTGCAGGCCATCGGGCATGGCGGCGCGCAACTGCGCCACCGTCGCGCGGATGATCGCGGCATCATAGACGAAAAGCGGCGTATCGCCCGCTTCATCGATCAGCGAGGCCGCGCCGCAGCCGCCGATGAGCAGCATGCCTTCTTCACCCGAAAACCAGCGTGGAATCGGCCCCATCGGCTTCATGCGGCGGTTTCCTGCGCAGGAACGGCATAATCCCGCGCCAGCGCCACGCGGTCGATCTTGCCATTGGGGTTCCGCGGCATGGCGGCGAGCGCGCGAATATCGCGCGGCATCATGAAGTTGGGAAGTTCTACCTTGAGCCGATCGCGCAGAATCTCCAGCGTCTCCGCCTCGTCCATTCCAGCCGAGAACCGCACCAGTAACAGAACCGCCTGTCCCAGCCTTTCATCGGGCACGCCCAGCGCCACCGCCTCGGCAACGCCCGCCACCGCCTGCGCCGCCTCTTCCAGTTCGGTCGGGCTGATGCGGTTGCCCGCCGATTTGATCATCGCATCCTCACGGCCGATAAAATATAACAGGCCGTCTCTGGCGCGCCGCACGGTATCGCCCGACCAGACCGCCATGCCGCCATAATGCGATGCGGGCGGCGCCGGGCGAAAGCGCTCCGCCGTGCGTTCCCGGTCGTTCCAATAGCCCTGCGCCACCAAAGGCCCGCAATGCACCAACTCGCCCGGTTCGTCGTCACCGGCTATGCTGCCGTCCGGGCGGCAGACGAGGATTTCGGCATGCGGGATCGCCCGTCCCATGCTTTCCGGGTGGCTGGCGATGAGATCGGGCGGGAGGTACGTCGAGCGAAAGGCTTCGGTCAGACCATACATCGGATATATATCCGCATTCGGGAACAGAGAACGCAGTTTTACGACCAGAGACGTGGACAGCGCACCCCCGCTATTGGTGATGCGCTTCATCTTTGCCGCAGTTTCGTTTGGCCAGTCCGCCTCGACCAGTTGCACCCAAAGCGGAGGGACGCCCGCCAATGTCGTTATCCGCTCGCGCTCCACGGCCTTCACGACATCGCGGGCGGTGAGATAGTCGAGCGGAATAACCGTGCCGCCCGCCGCCCATGTCGAGAAGAGCTGGTTCTGCCCGTAATCGAAGCTGAACGGCAGCACCGCCAGCACCCGATCATGCTGCGTCAGCTTAAGATATTCCGCCACCGCCACCGCGCCGAACCACAGATTATTATGCGAGAGCATCACCCCCTTGGGCCGTCCCGTGGAGCCGCTGGTGTAGAGAATCGCGGCAAGGCTGACAGGATCGGCATCGGAAGGCGGCAAGGCCTCGCCTCCGGTCATCGCGGCGGCAACGTCGTTTTCGGTGCAGGCGCGGCGGCAACCGGGCGGCACATCGCCCTGCGCCAACGTCGCCAGACGGCCCTGCGTCGCCACCAGCAGCGATGCACCGCTATCGGCCAATATATGTGCCACCTGCGCGCGCTTGAGCAGCGGGTTGACCGGCACATGCACCAGCCTCGCCCGTGCGGCCGCCAGCGGCATGATGCAGGCGACCTGCCCCTTCGCCACCCAGCTCGCCACCCGCGCGCCCGGCGGAAATCCGAATCCCGCCAGCCAGGCGGCGAGACGGCCGACTTCATCCTCCAGCTCCGCATAGGTCAGCGCGCCCGCTTTCCCGGCAAGCGCATACCGGCCCTCTTCACCCATGAGCGGCAGATGGTCGATCGGCGAGAAAGGCAATTCACTTAACCCCATTTGCACGGTTTCCGGTTATAAGGCGGTCATGCCCAGCGATAGAGATATTCGCCCGCCAAGGGAAGCGGCCATGCCATCGGAACGCCCGAGGTCGCACGATGCATCCGGCCATGGGTTTGTGCGTCCGGCCTGGTTCGACATGCTCGCCCGCCACTGTTTCGCCAATGAGCGCATCGTCATGGCACGGGCGGAAACGGGCGGCGGAAACGCCATTCTGCCATTGGTGCAGCAGGACGGACTTCTCGCCAGCCTCTCGAACTATTACAGCTTTTCCTATGGGCCAATGTTCGAAGGCGTGGCGGATTCCGCACAGCGCTTTGCTCTGCTGACGCGCATCGCCGCCGATCTGCGCCGCGACCACAGCCGCGTCAGCCTCTACCCGCTGATCGACGATGACGGCATGGCGGACATGCTGCGCCGTGCTTTCAGGAAAGCGGGATGGATCGCACTGCTCACCGATCAGAACAGCAATCACCTGCTCGATCTGGAGGAGCGGGATTTCGCGGCTTATTGGGCGCAGCGGCCCGGCACGCTGCGGTCCAGCGTGAAACGCAAGACCAAGGCCGGCCGCTATCGCTTCGAAATCCACGGCACTGTGTCCGATGCTCTCTGGAACGAATATTGCGCGATCTATGCTTCGAGCTGGAAAAATGCCGAGCCCTATCCCGATATGGTGCGCGCCATCGCGGAGGAAGCCGCCGCGCGCGGGGTGCTGGCGCTGGGTTTTGTGCGGGAATCGGGGCAAAAAGAGGTGCGCGCCGTCGCCGCACAAATCTGGACGATAGAGGGCGACACCGCCTGCATCCACAAGATCGCGCATGACAGTGCGCACGACAAAAGATCGCCGGGCACCCTGCTCAGCCATCATATGTTTGCCTATATGATCGATGAAAGACACGTGTCGCGGATCGACTATGGCACCGGCGGCAATGGCTACAAGCGCGACTGGATGGAGCGGGAAAGGCCGATGATGCGCCTGGACTGTTTCGACCCGCGCAAGGCGACCCTGTGGCTGCCCGCGCTCAAAACCCGCATTTCTCAGCTTGTCCGCCGCCCCGGTTGAAGCTAGAGCCGGGGCATGCGTGCACCACCTCTGGCAGACAAGGCGCAATCCATGCCGATTGACGCACGATTGCGCGAAATCATGCAGGACATTCTGGGCCTGTCTCCTGAAACCGCATCGGCATTCACTGCCGATACCGAGCTGTTCGGTGCCTTGCCGGAGCTGGATTCGATGGCGGTCGCGGCCTTGCTCACAGAGATTGAGGACCATTTTTCGGTCCTGATCGACGATGACGATGTCGATGGCGAGACATTCGAGACATTCGGAACCCTGCTCGCCTTTGTCGAGGGCAAGGTCGCCAGAAGCGCGTAAAAACTATTCCGCCGCCTGCTGCGCCGCCTCGAAGTCGCTTTCGGCGAGGAATTTCTCGACATCGAGCGCCGCCATGCAGCCCATGCCTGCCGCCGTTACCGCCTGCCGATAGATTTTGTCGGTGACGTCGCCCGCTGCGAACACGCCGGGGATCGTGGTTTTCGACGTGCCTTTCTCGACAAGCAGATAGCCCTCATCCATCGGCAGCTTGCCTTCGAACAGCTCGGTCGAGGGCTTGTGGCCAATGGCGACGAACGCTCCATCGGTGGCGATATGCGATTTTTCACCCGTCACGGTATCGATCAGGTCTACGCCGACAAGGCCCGCCGGATCGCCGCCGCCGACGAAACGCTCGACCGCCTTGTTCCAGAGGATCTTGATGTTGGGATGCGCGAACAGCCGTTCCTGCAAAATCTTTTCCGAACGCAGCGAATCGCGCCGGTGGATCAATGTCACGTCCTGGCTGTGATTGGTGAGGTATAGCGCTTCCTCGACCGCCGTATTGCCGCCGCCGATCACCACGACCTTCTTGCCGCGATAGAAGAAACCGTCGCAGGTGGCGCAGGCGGAAACACCCTTGCCGGACAGCATCTGTTCGCCTTCCGTGCCCAGCCATTTCGCCTGCGCGCCGGTGCAGATGACGAGGCTGTCGGCGGTATAAATCGTGCCGCCATCGCCCGTAAGGCGGAACGGACGGCTGGAAAGATCGACATCGACGATCTGGTCCCAGATCATCTGCGCGCCGACATGCTCGGCCTGCGCCTGCATTTCCTCCATCAGCCACGGCCCCTGAATCACATCGCGGAAACCGGGGTAGTTCTCGACATCGGTGGTGATGGTGAGTTGCCCGCCCGGCTGCATGCCCTGCACCACGATGGGCTTCAACCCCGCCCGCGCGCCGTAAATGGCGGCGGAAAGGCCGGCAGGGCCGGAACCGAGAATGAGCATGCGGGTGTGGACAGGGCTGGTCATGAGGCGCTTTCAGTTCTTTAAATTTATCGTCTCATGCACATAAGACGATAGCGCGCGGACGCAAGAGCGCAGGCGCGCAAGATTGTCTTGTTCGCCCGAAAGCCGGGCGATCATGGCCGATCAATCGAGAATGGTCGGCAAGTCCTCGAACCCGCGCCGCAGCGCCGCCGCCCAGCTTTGTGATATGGTGGCGAAGGCCTCGTCGTCCGCCTCGATGCGGCGACGAACCTTGAACGTGTAGGTATCGCGCTCGATCACCGTCAGATCGAGCGGCATGCCGACGGAAAGATTCGATCGCAGGGTCGAATCCATCGATACACAGGCCGCCTTGGCCGCCGACTCAAGCCGGGTCGCGGGCGTGATGACGCGGTCGAGGATCGGCTTGCCATATTTATGTTCGCCGATCTGGAAAAACGGATTGTCCGCCGTCGCCTCGATGAAATTTCCGGCGGAATATATCATGTAGAGGCGCGGCTTGCCGCCCTTGCGCTGGCCCGCGAACAGCAAGGTCGCATCGGCAGCCGAACCCTGCATCTCCAGCGTCGGGCGATAGCGATCCTGCACCGCCGCCATCGCCTCGCCGACAATCTGCACCGCCCGGTGCATGGTGCTGCAATTGAGCAGGGTTTCGATTTCCGCACCGCTCTCGCTATCCTTGATCGCGCGGGAAAGCGTCGTGCGGACCTCCTGCGTGATCGAGAGATTGCCCGAGCACAGCATCGCCATTGCTCGCTCGCCCGGCACTTCATAGGTGAAGGTCTTGCGAAAACGGCCGATATTATCGACGCCCGCATTGGTGCGCGTGTCGGAGAGCATCACCAGCCCCCTATCGACCCTGATGGCAACGCAATAGGTCATATTTCTGTTTTCATCCCGTGCGCCCCGCGCCTTGTCCTTTCCATCTCTATAGCCGGATTTTTCGAAGCGCTTATTGCTGTTGCTGTTGTTGACTCAATTCGACAAGTCCCGCGTGATCGTGATGATCGCCGATATGAGCGATCCGCACATCGGCGTCTACCGTAATTGCTCCGGTGGCCAGCGCGGTGCCGCGGATCGGCGCGGCATCATGCGCGTCCAGCCCGGCGGCGAGGCGGACATAATGCTCGGTCACGCAAACGCCATTGGAAACATCGAAACCGACCCAGCCCAGCCCGGCCACCCAGGCTTCCGCCCATGCATGGGTTTCATGAAGCGCACCCTGCTCTTCTCCGGCCAGCAAATAGCCGCTGACATAACGGGCGGGAACGCCAATATGCCGCGCCATGGCGATGAATATCTGCGCATGGTCCTGACAGACGCCCGCCCCTTGCGCGAACGCCTGCGCTGCGGCGGTACCCGACTCCGTCGCGCCGGTGCGATAGGCAACCCTGTCGCGCACTTCCGCGGAAAGCAGATGCAGCCGGTCCAGCATCACATCGTCCGCAATGTCATCGGCTGCCGCCCTCATTTCGGCGGAAGGATGCGTCAACGCCGTTTCGCGCAGATAGACGCGCGGATCGGGTTGTGCCTTCATCCCTGAAATCACCCCCGCCCGGTCCGTCGTCTCTATCACGCCATCGGCAACGATGGTCACGGCTTCAAGTCGGTCGTGACGCACCCAAAGGGCTTCCATGTCGCCATGGCCGTTGCGCGTGAAAGGGCCGACCGGCTCGTCATTCACGCTCACCTGCCATTCGACGACGCGCTGCGCGTCATTGTCGGAGGGCGTGAGCTTGAGGAGCATGGCGGCGCGGCTGCTGCCGTTGGCATAGCGGTAAATGGTCTGATGCCGGACGACGAGTCTCATCTTGCGTCTTCAGTCGAAATGATAGGCCGAGGCAATCTCATTGCCCAGCCGTGCATTATGCGCAAGACATTCGGTCACCATTTCATGCAAGCCGATGCGAAATATCTCGCCGCTGTCTATGCCATCGAGCCGCTGCACCATCTTGCCGATCGTTTCATGGCAGGGCGCCGAGCCTTGATGAGCAGCACCCAGCCTGCCGAGACGATAGGCGATCTGCCGCCAGCAATAGGCGATGGAACGCGGGAATATCTTTGACAGCATCAGGAAATCGGTGATCTGCCATGGCGTGTATGTGCCGCCATAGACATGATGATAGGCGCGGTTGCCCGAAAGCGCATGGAGCACCGAGGTCCATTGATAATGGTCGCGCGTGCCGCCCACCACCTCGGTTTCCGGCAACAGCACATAATATTTGACGTCGAGCAAGCGCAGCGTCATCTCGGCGCGTTCCAGCGCGCTGCCGATCCGCAGGAAATCATGGCCCTCATTACGAAGCTGGCCCGCGTCGGCGGCCCCGCGAAAGGTCATGGAGCGGGTCTTCACCCAGTCGATCAGGCTGGCAAGCTGTTGCCGCGCGTCCGCCACATCATAGCTGTCGAGCTTGCGCCAGCCTTCGTTCAATGCTTCCCACATATCCTGCGTCAAGGCGGTGCGCACCGATTTCGCATTGGCGCGCGCGCGGGCAAGGCAGGACCGCACCGAGGACGGGTTTTCGGGATCGAGCAGCAGACAGGCGACGACATCCGTTTCCTTGACGAAGGCATCGGGCGGAAACATCTTCTCGCACCCCGTCACCCGCACCACCGACCGCCATTCGTCGCGGCTGTGCGCACCGGGCAATATCGCCATGCGCTGTCCCATGGTGATGAGGCGCGCGGTGGCTTCGGCGCGCTCCATATAGCGGGCCATCCAGTAGAGATGTGCGGCGGTTCTGCTCAGCATCGCATCAGTCCTGCATCACCCAGCTATCCTTCACGCCGCCGCCCTGGCTGGAGTTGACGACCAGCGATCCTTCGGTAAGCGCCACGCGGGTCAGCCCGCCGGGCACCAGCCTTATCTGTTTGCCGACAAGGCAGAAAGGGCGGAAATCGGCATGGCGGCCAACGATGCTGGCCGGGCCCAAGATCGGCACCGTCGAAAGATCCAGCGTCGGCTGGGCGATGAACTGTTCCGGCGCAGCGCGGATGCGTTCGGCATAGGCGTCGATCTCGTCTCTGGTCGATTTCGGCCCGATCAGCATGCCATAGCCGCCCGATCCATGCACTTCCTTAACGACGAGATCGGCAAGATTATCGAGCACATAGGCGCATTCCTGCGGGTCGGCGCACTGCCATGTCTGGATGTTGGAGAGGATCGGCGTTTCGCCGAGATAGAAGCGGATCATCTCCGGCACATAGATATAGACCGCCTTGTCATCGGCCACGCTCGCGCCCGGCGCCGAGCAGAGCGTGACGCCGCCGCTGCGATAGGCATGGAATATCCCCGGAATGCCCAGCATGCTGTCCGGTCGGAAGGTAAGCGGATCAAGATAATCGTCGTCGATGCGCCGGTAAATGACATCGACCACCTGCGGCCCATGCGTGGTTTTCATCCACACCCGGCCTTCATCGACGAACAGATCGGCGGGTTCGACCAGCTCCACCCCCATCAGATCGGCAAGATAGCTGTGCTCATAATAGGCGCTGTTGAGCGGGCCGGGCGTCAGCACGACCACCACCGGATCGCCCTTACACGCGGGCGGCGCGACTTCCTTCAGCGTGGCAAGCAACTGGTCGGGATAATCGTCGACCGGCGCGACCAGCCCCTGCGCGAACAGATCGGGGAACATCCGGGTCATGATCTCGCGGTTTTCGAGCATGTAGGAAACGCCCGACGGTGTGCGGCAATTGTCCTCCAGCACTTCGAAATCGCGCGGGCCGGTGCGCACGATATCGATGCCGACGATATGGCTGTAAACTTTGCCGGGGGGCGAAAAGCCCACCATTTCGGGGCGGTAAGCCGCGTTGCGATACACGATATCGGCCGGGATGATGCCCGCGCGGATGATCTCGCCGCGATGATAGACGTCATGGAGAAAGGCATTGAGCGCCCGTGCGCGCTGGCGGATGCCGGTGTCGAGAACCCGCCATTCGGCGGCAGTGAAGATGCGCGGCAACAAATCGAAGGGAATCAGCCGTTCCGGGTCGCCGCCTTCGCCATAAACCGCGAAGGTGATGCCGATGCGGCGGAAAATCGCCTCGGCCTCCTCCAGACGGCGGTTGAGCCCGGCTATGCCGGTGTCATCCACCCATTGCTGCACCTGCGCATAGCAATCGCGGATCGCACCGTCCGCTTCCAGCATCTCATAGAAAGGCAAGCCTTCTGCGCTCCTTCCCCACATATCATATTGCACTGCAACATAGTGACGCGGTTAAGAAACATTGCAAGCGGAATTTTCAGGATAGGCGGCCTGTCTTTTACTCCACCGTCACCGACTTGGCGAGGTTGCGCGGCTGGTCGACATCCGTGCCTTTCGCCACCGCAACATGATATGCCAGCAATTGCACCGGCACGGCATAGACGAGCGGCGCGATCAGCGGGTGAACCTTGGGCATCTCGATGGTCGCCATGCAGCCCTCGCCCGCCTGCGCGATCCCTTCCGCATCGGAAATCAGCACAACCTTTCCACCGCGCGCCTGCACTTCCTGCATGTTCGACACGGTCTTTTCAAACAATGGCCCGGAAGGCGCGATGACGATCACCGGCACGGCATCGTCGATCAGCGCGATCGGCCCATGTTTCATCTCGCCCGCGGCATAGCCCTCGGCGTGAATATAGCTGATTTCCTTGAGCTTGAGCGCGCCTTCGAGCGCCATCGGATAATCCGGCCCGCGCCCGAGATAAAGCACATCGCGTGCGGGCGCGACGAGATGCGCCATCGCCTCGATCTCCGCGTCATGGGAAAGCGCCTCGTTCATCGCGGCGGGCGCCTCGGCGAGATGCCCGACGATTTCCGCTTCCTCTTCCGGGGACAAGCGCCCCTTGGCGCGCGCGAGATTGGCGGCAAGCGCAGCCAATACCGCAAGCTGGCAGGTGAAGGCCTTGGTCGAGGCGACGCCAATTTCCGGCCCCGCATGAGTGGGCAGCAGCAAATCCGCCTCGCGCGCCATGCTGCTGGTCGGCACATTGACGACGACGGCGATGATCTGTTCCTGTTCGCGCGCATGGCGCAGCGCGGCCAGCGTATCCGCCGTCTCGCCCGACTGGCTGATGAACAGGGCAAGCCCGCCCGGTTCCAGCACCGGATCGCGGTAGCGGAATTCGCTCGCCACATCGATATCGACCGGCACGCGCGCGAATTTCTCGAACCAGTATTTCGCCACCAGCCCGGCATAATAGCTCGTGCCGCAGGCGACGATGGTGATCCGCTTCACCCCGCCGAGGTCGAAATCCATGTCGGGCAATGCCACCTGATTTTCCATGCGGCGCAGATAGGAACGGAGCGTCTGGGCGACGACGACTGGCTGCTCGTAGATTTCCTTCTGCATGAAGTGGCGATGATTGCCCTTGTCGATCATTGCACCGGACACGCCAGAAATAGTGACGGGCCGTTCGACCGGTACATTGGCGCGATCATATATCTGCGCGCCATCACGGGTGACGACGACCCAGTCGCCTTCCTCCAGATAGGCGATCTTCTGCGTCAGCGGCGCGAGCGCGAGCGCATCGGAACCCAGATAGGTCTCCCCATCGCCATAACCCACCACCAGCGGCGATCCGAGGCGCGCACCGATCAGCAGATCGGGATGCTGGCGAAACAGGATGGCGAGCGCAAAGGCGCCATGCAGACGCGGCAACACCTGTGCCACGGCATCATGCGGGGAAGCGCCTTGCTCGACCAGTTCGCTGACCAGATGCGCGACGACTTCGGTATCCGTCTCGCTGTCGAAATGACGGCCGCGAGAGATGAGATCCTCGCGCAGCGGCTTGAAATTCTCGATAATGCCGTTGTGGACGAGCGCGACCTCCTCCGTGGCATGCGGATGCGCATTGCTGGTGGTCGGCGCTCCATGCGTGGCCCAGCGGGTGTGGGCGATGCCGGTGGTGCCGGGCAAGGGCTGCGCGGCAAGCACCTTCGCCAGATTGACCAGCTTGCCTTCGGCGCGGCGGCGTTCGATCGCGCCGTCATGGATGCTCGCCACGCCCGCACTATCATATCCGCGATATTCGAGGCGGCGCAGCCCGTCGAGCAGGCGCTCGGCAACATCTTCCTTGCCCACAATGCCGATAATGCCGCACATATTATTTGCTCGCCTTTCGCGCTGTCATGATGTCGCGGAAGCGCTTGGCCCATCCCGCTTTTTCTTGTTGCGGCGCGCGCACGAGCGCCAGCGCGTCGGCGCCCACGTCGCTCGTTACTACGCTGCCCGCACCGACGATCGCGCCCGCGCCGATCGTTACCGGCGCGACCAGCGCGCTGTTCGATCCGATGAACGCACCCGCGCCGATTTCGGTCTTGTATTTGAAGAAACCATCATAATTGCAGGTGATCGTGCCTGCGCCGATATTGGCCCCCGGCCCCACGCTGGCGTCGCCAATATAGCTCAGATGATTGGCCTTCGCTCCTTCGGCCAGACTTGCCTTCTTGATCTCGACGAAGTTGCCGACCTTGGCCTTCATGCCGATGTCCGCGCCGGGGCGCAGCCGCGCATACGGGCCGATTTCCGCATTTTTGTGCACAATCGCGCCTTCGAGATGCGAAAAGCTGTGGATGATAGCCCCTTCCTCTACCACGACACCGGGGCCGAACACGACATGCGGCTCGATAACGACATCGCGCGCCAGTTGCGTATCGTGGGCGAAGAAAACTGTCTCTGGCGCGATCAGGCTCACACCCTCGGCCATCGCCTCAAGCCGCCGCTGCGCCTGCCATGCACCTTCCACCGCTGCGAGTTCGATCCGGCTGTTGACGCCGGCAACCTCGCCCGGATCGGTTTCGATCACGGCACTCGTCGCGCCCGGAAGCATGACGATATCGGGCAGATAATATTCACCGGCCGCATTGTCGTTGCCGATTGTGTCGAGCAGCACGAACAGGTCGCTCGCGCGCACCGCCATCAACCCGCTGTTGCACAAGGTGATGGCGCGCTCCTGCGCCGAAGCGTCCTTATATTCGACCATTTTCTCGATAACGCCCTGCGGATCGGCGACGATCCGGCCATAAGCGGCAGGATCATCCGGGCGGAAGGCCAGCACGACGCTGCGCACTTCGTCGCCGCGGTTGAGCCGGTCGAGCATCGCCCGCATCGTCGCCGCGCTCACCAGCGGCACATCGCCATAGAGGATCAGCACATCGCCCGCGAAATGACCGAGCGCATCATGTGCCTGGGCCACCGCATGCCCGGTGCCGAGCTGCTGTTCCTGCACCGCGATCGCCACATCCAGACCGGCCACCGCCTTTTCCACCTGTTCGCGCCCGGCCCCGACCACCACAACCTGCCGCTGCGGTTTCAACTCGGCCACGCTCGCCAGCAGGTGCAGCAGCATCGGCCGCCCGGCAATCGGGTGCAGCACCTTGTGGAGCGCGGATTTCATCCGTGTCCCCTGCCCCGCCGCCAGGATGATGACGGCCAGCGGCCGGCTCGTTGCTGCGTCAGTAGCGTTGCCAGTCACGATCGAAGCGATTCCCTTTGTGCATATGCGTTTGCGCTCCTCTGCCATGTTTGGCTTGCATATTCCACCGCGCAAAGGCCATGAGCGCCACCATGATGCAAAATGCTTTCGATATTATCGGTTTCGATCTCGATGGAACGCTGGTGGACAGCAGCATCGACCTCGCCGCCGCCGTCAATCATGCGCTCTCGACCATTGGGCTACCCCCGCATCCGGTCGACGAGATCAAGCGCTATGTCGGCAAGGGCACGCGGGTGATGCTCGAACGGGCGCTGCGCGCATCGGGCGATTATAGCGACGAGCGACTTAAAGCGCTCTCGCCGATACTGATGGACTATTATCAGGAGCATCTGTGTGACCATACGCGGCTCTATCCCGGCGCGATGGATGCGATGGAAAAGCTGCGGACGCGCGGTATGAAGCTCGCCATCTGCACCAATAAATATGAGCGCTTCACCCTGCCGATGCTGCGCGCGCTCGAGCTGGACCATCTGTTCGATGCGATTGTCGGCGGCGATACGGTCGGCCGGGCCAAGCCCAACCCCGAACCGCTGCACGAAATGATAAGGCGCGCTGGCGGCGGACGCTGTATATTTCTGGGCGATACGTCGAATGATATTGACGGCGCGCGCAACGCGGGGCTGGCGAGCATCGCGGTGAGCTTCGGTTTCGTCGATGTGACGAACGAACTGGGCGCGGACGCGATCCTGCACCATTATGACGATCTCATGCCCATGCTGGAATGTTGGCCCAACCGGTAACCGCAAAACCTTGGCACCAATTTGGGTCAGGACCGACTCCAAGAGCATCACTTCTGCATGAGAAGAGATGAGTTGTTGGAAAACAGCGGTAAAATAAAAATGCGAATTAAAAACCAGACCGCTAAGTAAAAATCAATTATGTCCAGTTGAACATAAATCGCGACAAAACGAGGTGCCGTTAATTTTGTCGTGCACGAAATTCGTCTTGCCTCATCCGGTTTGATTGAATGACACGTCCATATATCCATTGCCTCAAGGGGAACGATATAGAATGTGTCTTCAATTTTCACAGGAAGTTCGATATGAATATTTCAAAATATATTGGTTTAGGCGGTGCCGCACTTACCCTTATGATGGCGCCGACTTTTGCTCATGCGCAGGATGCATCGTCGGCGGGCGCCAGCCAGTCCGGCGCGGCTACCGATGCCAACGGTGACGGCAAGCAGGATGTCTGGGACACCAATGGCGATGGCAAGCCCGATGCCTGGGATACGACCGGCGACGGCAAACCTGACGCATACGATACCAGCGGCGACGGCAAGCCGGATACCAAGGACGCTAATGGCGATGGGAAGCCCGACTGATTGAAGGCCCGTTTATAGAGCGGGGCACGATTTCCCCCGATCGCATCCCGCTCTATATTCCGCCCAGTTATAGTCCGTTATGCCCCTTGCGCCATTTGGTCCAGAGATGGCGCGCAAGCATCAGCGGCGGCATACGCAGCAGATGCGAGCGGATATAGAAAGCCAGACCCAGCAGCTTGCGCCCGTCGCGGCCCCAATCATCGGTCGAGAGCAGACGACGGATGAAAAGACGGTCGGCAAGAACGAGACGCGCGTTACGCTGCCCATAAAGATGATCCGCCAGCCGGATTGCGCGCGCTACATGAGAGGCAAGACCATGATGGTCAGCCCGCGCTTCAAGTTGAGACATATCTTCAATATCTTTCAACAAGCATCTAATATCCCATAAATTCCTTAATCCACCCGCCAGATCGCCATCGGCCAGCATATGCGCTGCCGCGTGACAGATACGATCTTCCGGCGACAGGATGCGCAGACCATCCGGCAGCTTTATGCTCTGTGCGATCAGCGTCTCCGCATCGGGCGTCGGGCGAGCGGTGAGCGGCAATATTGTATGATGCACGTCGATCATCCGGTCGCGCTCGCGGTGGATCATCGGCGGCAGTTCATGCATCCAGCGTCGGTAATAGACATCATCATACGGATCGGGCTTCACCCATTCCCACCCCGCCGCAAGCAGGGCCGCCTCGGCCTCGTCCAGCCGGTCGCGTGGCAATAATATGTCAAGGTCCCCGATCGACCGGCCCTCGCCCGCGCTCAAATCGCCGGCCACATAGGCCGCGCCTTTCAGCAGCATCACCGATATGTCGAGCGGCGCAAGCGCGGCCATCGCCCGGTCCGCCTCCCACAGCGCCACCTGTTTGTCGCGTGCCGCATCATGTCGCGCATCGGCGAGGATCGGGCCGAGCGCTGCGGGCAGTTTCACGCCCTGCACCCGATACGCCAATGTCGCCAGCAAGCGCTCGGCCCGCGCGGCGGCGATCACCCCATTCCACTGTTCGGGACCAAGCGCCTCGACCCGCTCCGGCTCCCGCAACAGATCGACCAGCAGGCGCGCGCTCATGGCAACGCCTCCCACAGCCGGTCGATAGCGGTGATCGCCTCTTCACCACCGGCGAAATCGAGCGCCATTGCCGGAACGGTGCTGACGAAACGATGCAGCGCGTCGAACCCCGCCTCGCCGAGCGCGACATAATTGGTCGAAGCCTGCGTCAGGCGCATAAAGGCCTCGCCCTGGCTGACGGGGCGCAAATCGGCGGCAAACCCGAAGCGCGGAAACAGCAGCAGCGCAGGCCTCGCCGGTTCGCGCATCCGGGCTATCGCATCGGCAGGCGGAATGAGGTGGGCGATATCCCCTTTGGGTGTCGCCGCCATGAGCGGACCGAAACGGGCGGTTTCCGTCACCACGCCATGCATCGCCTCAATCGCTTCGTTTTTCAGCGACACCAGCCGGGGAAAGGGATGAATCGCGCCGCTCGCAAGATCAATGAGCGCGAATTCGTCGCCCATGAAGCGCCATCCGCGCTCGCCCAGCATCGCCGCCAGCGTCGATTTGCCCGATCCCGATTCGCCGGTCATCACCAGCGCGCGGCCATCTTTCTCGACGCTGCTCGCATGGACGAGCAGATGCCGCCGCCATCCCAGCGCCATTTGCAGGTTCATGCCCATTTCGGCCGCGAGCAGCCCATGGCGCAGCGCCATCGGCGCGGCATCGGGCAGCATATGGTCGCCTGCGATTCGCACCGAAGGCCGCCACCAGCGCCGTCCCAATCCGGCAGGCTCCAGCCGCACCGTGAAATCGGCGATGGCCTCTTCGGCGGCGGGATAGCCGGCATAAAGCGCCTGCAATTGCGCGACAGGCCCCGGCCATGCGCTGCCGATGCGGAAGGTCGCGGGACCGATAGCGAGCATGCAGCGATGCGTCACGACGCGACCCTTGCCAGCCCCAACGCAACGAGACTGCCGAGATGTTGCTCCAGTTCGGCCGCATCGCCTTCGAGATCATAATGCCGGGAGAGCCGCGCCATCAGCATGTCCGGGGCGAGCGGCTCCTGTTCCAGCACAGCGATAATTTGCGGCAGGGGGCTGTCGAGAATATGGGTGATGCCCGATGGCCGGTGATAGAGCAGCGTCAGCCCATCGAGCGAACGCAGGACCAGAGCATCGTCTCCGTCACGGAAATAAAGCCGCTGCTGCCCCGCCATTACGCCCTATCGGCGCGGCATTTGCAGCGATGCGTAGCAGGTAAAGCCGCTCGTCCCGCTTTGCAGACGCCGGATATAATTGAGATAGGCCCGGCTCTGTTCATGGCTCGCGCCGGGAAGCGTGCGCCCGCCTCGCAGCGCCGCCCTGACCTCTTCGCCGGTAAACGGCCGCCCGCTTCCCGGAAAGGCGCCTTTGGTGCCGGGCGCGACCATCGATCCGTCGGCGGCAATATGCTGGCCCGCGCGCGAAGAATCAGGCACGGGAATCTGGCAATTCAGCACGGAAGCCGCACTTTGCGCCAGAGCGGGGCGAACCGACACGATCGCGGAAGCCGCCACCGCGCCGCCGCCCAGCAACAGCTTGCGCCGCGTAGGCCCGGATTGCGCTTCGTCGCGCGAGGCTTCATTCAGTTCGGGGCCGATGCGACCCGTTTCTACGCCCTGATGATTATCCCGCTCGGTCATTCCCGATTCCCGTTTGCCAATGGACCGAATAATTTTCCTCTGACACCCCATCGCAATATTTGCGTGAATAATCCAGAGTGCTAACCATGAACGAGACCCGAAGCTTTCAATTTGTCACCGCCCTGACGGTTATCGCCGTGGGTATGCTGTCCGCCTTCGTGGTGGACGCACCCCTTGTGTTGCTGGCCATCATCGCGGCGACGGGCGCATTGCTCATCATGGTGATGTGGGATCGGCACCGCGATTCTCCGGCCCCGGCCATGGCGCTCTCGCCCGCCGCTCCCTCGATACCCGAGCTGATGGAAATCGAGGGTTTTCGCCGCGTTGTCGAAGGCATGGCGGAGCCGGTGCTGGTGGTGCGGCGCGGCAAGGTGGCGACCGCCAACGCCGAAGCGCTCAAGCTGCTTGGCCATCACATCGTGGGCGAGGATGTGCGCATAGCGATTCGTCATCCGGCCGCGGCGGAGCGGCTTGCCAGCGGAGAGCATATCGAGGCTCCGGTAAAGATCGATATCGTCGGGCTGGGCGCGCGCAACCAGCGTTGGGCGATGCAGATCGTGCCGATGGACGAATCGGGCGGGCAGCAGCGATTGTTCGTTCATCTGTCCGATGAGAGCGGCGCCCATGCCGCCGAGCGGGTGCGCGGCGATTTCGTCGCCAATGCCAGCCATGAGCTGCGCACGCCGCTCGCCGCAATTCTCGGCTTCGTCGAGACATTGCAGGACGCCAAGGCCGGCGGCGACCCCCAGACGCGCGCGCGCTTCCTGTCGATCCTCGAAAACGAGGCGCGACGCATGCAGCAACTCGTCGATGATCTGATGTCGCTTTCGCGTATCGAAGCGGACAAATATCGCCTGCCCTCGACATTGATCGAAATGCCTCAACTCACCGATGAAGTGCTCCAACTGTGCCGCCAGAATCTGGGCAAGCGGGGTGGAGATATTGTTTCGGACATCGCCGACGATGTTCCCTTTGTTCAGGGCGACCGGACGCAGATTTCGCAGCTTCTGCACAATCTCGTCAACAACAGCGCCAAATATGGACGGCCGGGCACGCCAATCACTGTGCGCGTGCTGCCCGCCCCACCCTCGATGGTGCGGATCGAGGTGATCGACGAGGGCGAAGGCATCGCGCCCGATCATCTTCCGCGATTGACCGAGCGATTCTATCGCGTCGATTCGGGGCGCAGCCGCGCTATGGGCGGCACCGGCCTCGGTCTTGCCATCGTCAAACATATTATCGAGCGACATCGGGGGCGGCTCGATATCACCAGCACACCGGGAAAAGGCACCACAGTAACGGTTTTTCTGCCGCAAGCGGATGCTACGGCGGGAAAAAACACCACGGAATGAAGCCCGTCCCGCGCGCATTGTCATAAAACTGAAAACAAACTGTCACAATGGCGGTCGCACTGATCGCTATGAGGCCATGTGACACAACGATCGGCTCAGCAAACATCCGGTCGCCGGTATGCCCGGACCGAAATTTTCAGGAGGCTTTAATGAAGCACAACGCTGTTCTCGCCCTATCGACGCTTGCGCTCGCCACTACTCTTACAGCCTGTCAGGATCAGGCCGGAAGCGGCTCGTCCGCCGGGTCCCGCGATCAGATCCGCGCCGTCGGCTCCTCGACCGTCTATCCCTTCGCCACCGCGGTTGCCGAACAGTTCGTCCAGAACAACCCCGGCATGAAATCGCCGATCATCGAATCGACCGGCACGGGCGCAGGCATGAAGCTGTTCTGCGCGGGCGTAGGCCCCCAGCACCCGGATATTGAAGACGCCTCGCGCCGCATGAAGAAAAGCGAGTTCGATCAGTGCGTTGCCAATGGCGTGAAGGATATTGTCGAAATCCAGATCGGCGTGGACGGTCTGGCTTTCGCGCAATCCAAGGAAGGGCAGACCCTCAGCCTGACCCCCGAACTGATATACAAGGCGCTGGCCGCCAACCCGTTCGGCAAGGGCGAAAACAAGGCGCAGACATGGGCCGATGTCGACCCCAGCCTTCCCAAAGTTCCGATCGCGGTTTTCGGCCCTCCCTCCACCTCTGGCACCCGTGATTCGCTCGCGGAGCTGATCCTCGAGACCGGATGCCTGTCCGATCCGGCGATGAAAGAGCTGAAAGAGAAGAACGAGGATGAGTATAAGGCGACCTGCACCAAGATCCGCGAAGACGGCAAATATGTCGACTCGGGCGAGAATGACAATCTGATCGTGCAGAAGCTAGGTGCCAACCCGAACAGCGTCGGCGTTTTCGGATACAGCTTCCTCGAAGAAAATCTGGGAACGCTGAAGGACATCTCGCTCAATGGCATCGAGGCCACCTACGACAATGTTTCGAGCGGCGAATATCCCGGTGCGCGCCCGCTCTATATCTATGTGAAGAAGGCGCACCTCAACGTGATCCCCGGCCTGAAAGCCTATGTCGAGGAATTTGAAAAGGGATGGGCACCGGGCGGGTATCTGACCAAGCGCGGCATGGTTGCTTCCACCGAAGCCAACCGCATCAAGAACGCCGCCACCATCAAGACGATGGCTACGCTTGACGGTTCAGAGCTGAAATAAGCCGAGCGGTTCCAATAGCATGACCGGAAGGGATTTTTGGCTGTGAGCGGCGTTGCGATCGTGACAATGATCATCGGGCTGGGCATCATCGCCTGGCTCAGTGCAAAAGCGAAAGCGGCGCGTCTGGCTATTGTCGGCAGCGCAAAAGGCAGGGATGGCACCGACGCCGTCCGTCGCCCTTCGCTGCATTCCCTTCCGTCCTATCATGGCTGGTATACGGCGCTGTGGGTGCTTGTCCCCGCGCTTCTGTTTCTCAGCGTCTGGGCCAATATCATGCCCGGCCTGGTGACGGAGCAGGTATTGCAAGACCCCGCCGCCGCTGCCCTTCCAGCCGATCCCTTTGCGCGAGGCGCCATCCTCGGCGAAGCGCGCAACCTCGCCACGGGGCAGGTAAGCGTTGCGTTTGACGAACGATCGAAAGCGCTGGTCGAACCCTATCGGGAAGCTCATCGTTTCTATTCCACCGGCGGAGCAATCGCGGCGCTGCTGCTCGCTCTTGTCGGCGGCGCCTATGCCTTCTCCCGCATCCGTCCGGATTTCCGGGCACGCACGCGCGTCGAACGCGTGGTGATGACAACCCTGTTGCTGGCGTCGCTGATCGCCATTGTCACCACCATCGGCATCGTCGCATCGCTTTTATGGGAATCGATCCGCTTCTTCTCGATGGTCAATCCGATCGATTTTCTTTTCGGTACCAAATGGTCGCCACAATCCGCAGCCATGGGCTATGGCAACAAGGATGCATTCGGCGCGGTGCCGCTGTTCTGGGGCACGATCTTTATTGGCGCGATCATCGCCATGATCGTCGCCATCCCGCTCGGCCTGATGAGCGCCATCTACCTCACCCAATATGCCAAACCTGCCGCCCGCGCATGGCTGAAGCCGATGCTGGAAGTGCTCGCGGGCGTGCCGACGGTGGTATATGGCTATTTCGCCGCGCTCACCATCGCGCCCAGCCTTCGCGATTTCGCGGTGAGCATCGGCATCAGCAACGCCTCATCCGAAAGCGCGCTCGCCGCAGGCCTCGTGATGGGCGTGATGATCATTCCGTTCGTCTCGTCGATGGCGGACGACAGCATCGCCTCCGTGCCCCAATCCATGCGCGACGGCAGCCTCGCCATGGGTGCGACCACCAGCGAAACGATCCGGCAGGTGCTGATCCCCGCCGCTCTGCCCGGCGTCGTCGGCGGCGTATTGCTCGCCGTCAGCCGGGCCATCGGCGAAACGATGATCGTGGTGATGGCCGCAGGACTGGCCGCCAATATGACGCTCAACCCCTTTTCCAGCGTCACGACGGTAACGACCCAGATCGTGCAGCTGCTCACCGGCGATCAGGAATTCGACAGCGCCAAGACATTGGCCGCCTTCGCGCTCGGGCTTGTGCTGTTCATCGTCACGCTGCTGCTCAACATCATCGCCCTGCAGGTGGTGAAGCGCTATCGGGAGGCCTATGAATGAGCCAGCACGCTCCTCTTGAAGCGGAAGCGCGCCGCCTGCCCACCGATTGGCAGGGCACGGCCATGCAGAAACGTATCGCCGGACGCTATGCGTCGGAACGACGGTTCCGCCTGCTCGGCCTGGGCGCTATTGTCCTGTCGGCCGGCTTTCTCGCATTTCTCCTGCTCTCCATGTTGGGCAATGGCCTTTCGGGCTTCACCCGCACCGAAATCGCGGTGAAGTTCGATTTCGCCCAAGCGCCTATCGTGGTGGATCCCACGCTGTTGAAAGACGGCAACGCCGATCTTGCGCTCGCCAACGCCAATCTCCCCGCCGTCACCACACAGGCGGCAGTGGCCGCCCTGGGTCCGGATGGCGACGATCTGGTTTCCTCCCATGCATGGTTGAGCGTGCGCGATGCGATCAAGCAGGATCCGTCCATCCTGCAACGTGTCGAAACGATACGATTGCCTGCCGCCAGCGAAATCGACATGGCGGCGAAAGGCAAGGCTTCCGCCGCCGCCGAGGCCGCTTATGCCCGGCTGAAACAGGCAGGGCTCGTCTCACGCAATTTCAATATGGATTTCCTCACCTCCAGCGACGCCACCGATCCAACGCAGGTCGGCATCTGGGGCGCGCTTAAAGGCTCGTTGCTGACAATGGCGATCACACTGCTATTGAGCTTCCCCATCGGCGTGCTCGCTGCGCTGTATCTGGAAGAATACGCACCGCGCAACCGCTGGACCGACATGATCGAGGTGTCGATCAACAATCTGGCGGCGGTTCCGTCCATCATCTTCGGCCTGCTCGGCCTCGCCGTGTTCCTCAACGTCATGCACCTTCCGCGTTCGGCTTCGCTGGTCGGTGGCCTTACGCTGGCGTTGATGACCATGCCTGTCATCGTCATCGCCGGGCGCAATGCCATCAAGGCCGTGCCGCCCTCGATCCGCGACGCAGCGTTGGGCATCGGCGCCTCGCCGGTGCAGGTGGTGTTCCATCATGTTCTGCCGCTCGCTCTCCCCGGCATCCTGACCGGCACGATCATCGGCATGGCCCGCGCGCTGGGCGAAACCGCGCCGCTGCTGATGATCGGCATGCGCGCGTTCATCGCCACCCCTCCCGGCGGCGTCACCGACCCGGCGACGGTCCTTCCGGTTCAGATTTATCTATGGTCCGACGAAGTCAGCAAAGGCTTTGTCGAGAAGACCTCGGCGGCGATCATCGTCCTGCTGCTTTTCCTGCTCAGCATGAACAGCATCGCCATCTATCTGCGCAACAAATTCGAACAGCGGTGGTAAATCCCCATATGACCCAATCTTCTTCGCAAACAAAAATGAGCGCCCGCAACGTCAATGTTTTCTATGGCGAGAAGCAGGCGATCAACAATGTGTCGATCGATGTCGATACCGATAATGTAACGGCATTCATCGGCCCCTCGGGTTGCGGAAAATCGACCTTCTTGCGCACATTGAACCGCATGAACGACACGGTGGCGAGCGCGCGGGTCGAGGGCGAGATCACGCTCGACGGCGAGGATATATATTCCTCCGGCATGGATGTCGTGCAGTTGCGCGCCCGCGTCGGCATGGTGTTCCAGAAACCCAACCCGTTCCCCAAATCGATCTACGACAATATCGCTTATGGTCCGCGCATCCATGGCCTTGCCGCCGGGAAAGCCGACCTCGACATCATCGTCGAAAGCTCGCTGCGCCGCGCCGGCCTGTGGGAGGAGGTGAAGGATCGTCTCAAGGAAAGCGGCACCGCCCTTTCCGGCGGCCAGCAGCAACGCCTGTGCATCGGCCGCGCCATTGCCGTCGAACCCGAGGTCATCCTGATGGACGAGCCATGCTCGGCGCTCGACCCGATCGCCACCGCAAAAATCGAGGAGCTGATCCACGAACTGCGCGGGCGCTATGCCATCGTCATCGTCACGCATAATATGCAGCAGGCCGCCCGCGTTTCGCAGCGCACCGCCTTTTTCCATCTGGGCAATCTGGTGGAATATGGCGTGACATCGGAAATCTTCACCAATCCGCGCGAAGATCGCACAAAAGATTATATTACCGGTCGTTATGGTTGAGTCGAGATAACGGACGAAGGAGAACAACATGGCCGAACAACATACAGTGAAAGCCTTCGACGACGACATCAACCGGCTGCGCGGCCTGATCGCCGAAATGGGCGGGCGCGTCGAAACCGCGCTGGAACAGGCGATGACCGCGCTGGTCGAGCAGGATTACAAAAAGGCCAAGGCCGTCGTCCTCAATGACGAACGCATCGACGCACTGGAATCCGAGGTCGAGAAGCTGGTGGTCGAAACCATCGCCCTGCGCGCGCCGATGGCGGACGACCTGCGCGAGGTCATCGCCGCGCTGAAAATCGTCGGCGTGGTCGAACGCATTGGCGATTATGCCAAAAATATCGCCAAGCGCGTGCCCAAGATCGGCGATCACCGCACCATTGAACCGCTGTCGCTCCTGCCCGCCATGGCGCAGATCGCCGGCGAAATGGTGGCCGATGCCCTGAACGCCTTCGCCGCGCGCAACGCGATGCTGGCAGAAGCGGTGATCGCGCGGGATAACGTCGTCGACAGCTTCTACAACAGCATCTTCCGCACGCTCGTCACCTATATGGTCGAAAATCCCAAGACGATCAGCGAGTGCGCGCATCTGCTGTTCATCGCCAAGAATATCGAGCGCATCGGCGACCATGCCACCAATGTCGCCGAAATGGTCTATTATGCCGCGACCGGAAACTATCTGCCCGAGCGCGACCGCGAAACCGAGATTGAAAGCTGACCGGAGTTAGAAAATGAGCCGTGCCCATATGCTTCTGGTAGAGGACGACGCCGCTCTTGCCGAGCTGCTCGTCTGGCATTTCCGCAAGGAAGATTTCGATGTCGCCCATACGGTGGATGGCGAAGAAGCCCTCATCCTGGCGCAGGAGCACACGCCGGACATCGTCCTGCTCGACTGGATGGTAGAGAGCCTGTCGGGTATCGAGGTATGCCGCCGCCTGCGACGCAACGCCAATACCGCCAATGTGCCGATCATCATGCTCACCGCGCGCGGCGAAGAGGAAGACCGGGTGCGCGGCCTCGAAACCGGGGCGGACGATTATGTGACCAAGCCCTTCTCCCCGCGCGAGCTGGTCGCCCGCGTCGGCGCGGTGCTGCGCCGTGTGCGCCCGGCGCTCGCCGGAGAGACGCTCACCTTCGGCGACATCGAGATGGACACGGTCGGCCACAAGGTACGCCGCAGCGGCCAGTTTGTTTCGCTCGGACCCACGGAATATCGCCTGCTCAAGCATTTCCTCGAACATCCCGGCTGGGTGTTTTCGCGCGAGCGCCTGCTCGACAGCGTATGGGGCCGCGACAGCGATATCGAACTGCGCACGGTCGATGTGCACATCCGCCGCCTGCGCAAGGCGATCAACCTGGGCGGGCAGCGCGATATCATCCGCACCGTGCGTTCTGCGGGTTATGCGCTCGATTCCGAGGCGATGAACTGAAAAAAAGGACCGAAAACCGGCCCCAGTTCTTCCTGACCCTGTAAAACTGATTGGGCCGCGAGAGAATTTCTCTTCGCGGCCCTTGATCTTCGATTAGAAATCGAGCTGCACCCGCATGCCGATCGTATCAGCGCCATAGCTCGCGTCCGCACCCGCCAGAATCGCGGCGTCCGAATATTGCAGGCGAACATAATTGGCGAGCAGCTTGATATGCTCGACCGGAATCCACGTCAGCGACACGCCATAAGCGTTTTGCTGTCCGCCGAGGATACCCGCATCGTTGAGATCGAGGAAATCATAGCGCAGATTGACCTCAAGCGCGCCCATGCCCCCCTTGTCCAGCCCTCTGCTCGGTTTGATCGATCCGAACGTGCCGTTCTTGTAGGAGCGGCCATCCCCACCTGTCAGCACATAGCCGACCTCGCCATAGCCGCCGAAGAAGGTGGGATCGGCCATGCCGGGACGGCTAACCTTTTGCCAGAACCCCTCTGCTGCGGCGTGGAACGGGCCGCGAATGACCGCGCCCTCGACGCCATAGCCGGTTTCGCTTATCGCGCTGATCGCCCCTGTATTGACGAAACGGACATTGGTGGAATGCGCATAGGGCCGCGTATTATAGGTGACGCTCGCCGCGGAATCGTTCAAATCATGATAATGTGCCGAAGCGCCCAGATGAGCTTGCGTATCGCCGAATTTCGGCATCCACACCGCGCGCCCGTCGATGCTGTAGCTGTTGTCGCTCGGTGAAAGCTGGTTGAGATTGTTCGTGAACACACCCGCATTGAGCAGGAAATCACCCTTGCCATAGCCGAAGGACAGGCCAAGGCGCCGCTCGAAGCCGAAGGCGCTGGTGAAGGCCGCGCGTTCCATGAAGCTGGTATTGAGGTCGCTGCCCTGTTCCTCCAGCGACGCGAACGGCTTGATCTGGCCCGCCGTAACGCTCCACGCGCCCTTCGCATAGGTCAGGTAGACATCGGTAAACGATGCCTTGCCGTCGCTTCCCAGATTGATTTCCGTCATATAGCTGAAGCCGCCGGGGATCGTGCCCTGAAAGCCCAGATAGGCGCGACGCACTTCGTTGGAAAAGCCAAGGCCCGTATTGCTGATGCTGCTCGGCGCGCTGACGCTGTTCACATCGAACTGCATGCGCCCGCGCGGCTTGAACGACCAGCCCTTGCCATCGCTGATTTCCGGCGCGCCCTTGAATTTGATAGTCGGTGCCTCGCTGGCCTTGGCGGCGACTTCGGTTGCCTTTTGCGCGCTGGCGACAGCGGCGCTGGAGCTGCTCTCCGCAGCTCCGACGCGCGCTTCGAGGCTTTCCACCTGCGCGCGCAACGCGGCGATCTCCGCCTTCAGCGCGGCGACATCCTCCGCACTCAACGTCTGGGCTTGGCCGAGAGCAGGCAGGCTGGCACAGCCAATGAGCAGCGCAACACGAATGGGAGCGTGGATCGACACGAAAACACCTCTTTACATTGAGAATTTGTGACGCGCCTATGTCTATTATGTTACGTTTCGATGACAAAATTATTTCATATTTATGTCACAATAGCCCGTCTTGGTCCTTCCGCCACAAGCGAGGAGCACCCCTATCACATTGACGGTCCTCAATGACATTTTCATGGCTGGCGGCAATCGTGTCGGCGCGATGCGACAAGAGCATCGAGAATTCGGTTGAGATGCAGGCGGACCCAAGAACCCAACGCCAATAATCAAAGAGGCGACATCCCTGCCGGGATGCCGCCTCCTGTTCACTATTCAGTATGCGTGAAATCAAAAGAACAAGTCAGGGTCAGGACGCATTAGGGCGCAATATTCACGGCCCGGAGAACGGCGCCCCAATCCACCAGCTTGAAATTCTGCGTGCCGCCAAGGTTGTCGCCATCCTGCGCGACAAACAGCCCCTCGGGATAATCCGGCCCGAAAGCGCCCAGTGCCAGCTCGATGCCGTCCGTCTCGCTCGTGCCGTCGATAGCGCCGTCGACAATACGGAACCGCCCGAGCAACGCGCCGCTTCCCACATCGAACAGCGCATAGGCGTTGTCGCCCTGGCTCGACGCGATGAGATAGTCCTTGCCGTCCGCGTTCATCGCATAAGCCAGGCCTTCGACGTCGGCGACCAACCCGTCTTCCGTGCCGACCGACGCAAAGGATTCAGGCTGCGGAGCAGTGTCTGTCGTCATGGTGCGGATGCGCCAGATACCGGCATTCTCCTCCCCGACAAAGAGGTCGCCCGAGCGCGGGCTGGTCACGCATCCCTCGATCTGCGTATCGAGCTTCCATGTCCGGCGGATCGCGCCGTCATAGCCGCCATCCGCGCGGCGGGTCAGCCGGATTTCGCGCACCGTGCCATCCTTGATCGCGACATAAGCGGTGATCGCCGACAGGTCGCCCGGCACGTCCCGCCGTTGCAGGCAAATGCCATAGGCCTCGCCGGGGCCGCTTTCGACCAAGCCGAGCGGTTTCAGTGTCGCATCGTCGAAACGCAAGGTGAAGAGTGCCATATGAGACAGGTTGATGTCGGTCCGGTCGCTGGCAGCGACCAAAGCCTCATCCGCATTGCCCAATATATCGACATTATTGAGCGCCCCTGCCGCGATAAAGTGCTTCACCTTCCCATCAAGGCCATAAACATATAGCCCCGCTTTCTTGTCCGTCCCCACAATCAGGCTCTGTGCCGGATCAGCCGGGTTGCGCCAGATAGCCGGATCATCCGCAGCATCGGCATTGCTGGTGCCCACCGGCGTGGTTTCTGCGGTGGCATGCACATCCACCGCAGGAAGCCGCGCAACCCCGCCGCCCCCGCTCGCACAAGCCGGAAGCAAGGCGAATAAACACAAGGGAAGCAGGGTATTTTTCATCATCATCGCCTTTTTCAGAAAGTGACCTTGGCGCCGAACTTCACGGTCGGGCCATATTCCTCATATTGCAACAGGCGCTTGCGGCTGTTGAAATTCTGATAGGCGAAATATTTGGCGTTGTTGACGTTCACCCATTCCGCGAACAGGCGGACATTGTCGCTCACCTTATATTTGGCCGAAATGTCGATCTGGAAATGATTATCGACATAGCGGTCTTCTTCTGCCTCGCCACCCAGCTCATCGAGATATTTGCTGCGATAGGTGCCCGCGATGCGCAGATCGATCGGCCCCTTTTCATAGCCCAGAACCGCGTTGAATGTATGCTTGGACGAGGACGGCAGCGCAATCTTGCGCGGGTCGGTGATGTCGCCGTCGTTCGGAACAGTGCCTGTTGCATCCGTATAGGTGTAATTGAGCTGGGTCAGCAGCCCGTCAAACGGCGCGGGCAGGAAGCTGTAAACCTGCGAATAGCTCAGCTCGATGCCGTAAATCTCGGCGCTGTCACCGTTGATCGGGATCGACGCCTCGTCGAAGGCCACGCCGTTGTAGACGCCCCCATCGTCATTATTGACGTCGACGATGAAGTTCTTCACATCCTTGTAGAAGAAACCCGCCGTGATCGCGCCATTGCCGGAGAAATAATATTCTGCCGCAGCGTCGAAATTCCAGGCTTCATAGGGCTTGAGGTCGGGATTACCGAACTCGCCTTCGCGCTCATCATCGTCATTCTGCTCGACCCTGAAGATCGGAGGAAGCTTCGACAGTTTCGGCCGCACGATGCTGCGATAGCCCGCTGCGCGCAGCACCAGATTGGGCTGCGGTTCGAAGCGGATATTGAGGCTGGGCAACCAATGGTCATATTTCTTGGAAACGCTATTGGGCGTGATGAACACCGTATCATCATCCAGAACCACACCACCAACGGATGCGCCTTCCTCGGCCAGCAGCACCGTGTTGGCCGCGATGTCGTTCTTCGTATGCTCATAGCGCACGCCGCCGATCACGCGCAACGTAGAGCTTTCCCAGCGGCCCAGTAGATACGCCGCAAAGATATCTTCGGTGATCGCATAATCGGCTTCTGCCGAATCGAACTGGCTATCGATTTCCTGAAGCTCGAAATCGGCCCGGTTGGCACGGAAATAATCGCTCGCGCCAGTATAGCTCGCCACCGGTCCGATATCGGCGATGCGGTAGGTCTGCTTGCCCAGCACATCGGCCAGCGTCAGGGCGTCATTCTCGTAGAATTCGACGGTTTTGTTATAGCTCTTTTCGCGCCAGCGCATCTTCGCGCCACCCTGAATGGTAAAAACGCCGCTGCCGGTTGCGAATTCGCGGCCGAGGTCTGCTTTCAGCGCATATTCCTCGTCCTGACTGTCCGACAGTGCGGTATATTCGATGTCTTCCAACTCATATCCGGCAGCATCGACGAAGTCCGCACCGCCTGTCGGGATAGAGAAGGCCGGAATGCGTTGATCGGAATAATCGAACAGGACGCTCAGGCCATCGCCCTCGAATTTGCGGCTGAATTTGGAGGGATCGAGCGATCCATTTTCCTTCTCCGAAGATTTGGCCCAGCTTGCCGAATAGCTCGCCTTCCACTCGCCGGTATCGGTTTCGCCGCCCAGCACGACCGAACGGATGCGCTGGCGCTCGAACCGGTCCTTGACGTCGCGCTCGATCTCGATTTCGCCGTCGGCATCGTCGAACAACGCGCTGTTGGCGTCGCCGTCGGACGGTTCCTCGTCAAATTTGAAGGTCGTGCGACGGCGATATTCCTGATCGTCGAACTGGCTGAAATTGCCGCGTGCATAGAGCTTGGTGGTGTCGGACGCGCGAAGATCGAGCGACAAGGCCGCGCTGATGCGTTCACGCTCCACGTCATAGTCGCGATATTCGACCTCTTCGACATAATCGATGTCGGCATCGCTGGTCCCCCAGCCGTCCGCCTCGATATTGTCCGTTTCGAACTTGCGCTTGTAATAGCTGATACCGCCCGCAATGCCGAAATTATCGCCCAGCTTGGTCGAAAAATCGAAGCTGCCCTTGGGCGTCACGTCGCCGGTATAGTCATTATAGCTGCCTTCGATCTTGGCGGAATAGAGATCCTTCTTGCGGTCGAACGCGCTCGTCGTGGTGATCTCGATCGACGCGCCGATGGTGTCGGCATCCATATCCGGTGTCAGCGACTTCTTCACTTCGATCGATTCGATGATGTCGGACGACACCACATCGAGCGCAACCGAGCGGACATCGCTCTCCGGCGCGGGCAGACGCACGCCGTTCAACGAGCTGCTGTTCAGCTCCGGGTCAAGCCCGCGCACCGAAACGAAGCGGCCTTCGCCCTGATCGTTGAGGATGTTGACGCCCGGCAGGCGGCGCAAGGATTCGGCGACATTCTGGTCCGGGAACTGGCCGATGGCATCGCGCGTCAGCACGCTGGACACGCCATCCGCTGCCTTCTGGCGCGAAAGCGAGCTGGCCATGTTTGCGGCCTGACCGATCACCAATATGTCGCCACCACCGACAGCGGCGACCGAGAAATCGGCAACAACGCGGCCCTGCGCGGGAACGGACACCGTCTTCACCGTCTTTTCCGCGCCGACATAGCCGATCTCGACCGTATAATCGCCCGCAGGTATATCTGCGATCACATAGCTGCCCGCGCGATCGGTCGTCACCGAGCGATTAAGCTCAACAACGGTTACGCTGGCGGCCTTGAGCGCCCGCGTCTCGGTTGCGTCGAACACATGCCCGGCAAGCTCGCCCGCATGAGCAAGCGTAGCGAAGGAACAGGATGCGAGCAGAAACGCCGCGCGCAGCGGTGTGCGATATATGGATGTCATGATTACCCCTTGTGAGAATGTCTCGCGGGGCGGTTAGGAGAGGAACATTGCGCAGGAATTACGGTTCCATTTCAGATATATGAAATTCCTGCCAAAAGGCGCCCGGCACCGAAATGCCGAACGCCTCAATGAAATGACCGGATTTTCTGCCGTCAGCTCGACGACTTGGCGCTGTCGCCCTCGCTCGATCCGTCGGAAGATTGCGCATCGGCATTGCCATCGGCGCTGCCGCTGCCCGAAGACTGGGTCTTCGCCGCTTTCTTGATCTGCCCCGAGCTCATCGCCGACACCAGCCCGCTGCCGCTGGCCGAGAAATTGGAGGCCGGAAGCGTCGCGGTGCGATTATCGACCTCGACCAGCACCGACTGAACATGGCCGTGCGAGTCGGCGATCACCTGCGAGACGGTGCCGATCGCCTTGCCCTTGGCGGACAGGATATCCATGCCGGGTTCGACTGCGAAGGCGCCCGTGGCGTTGGCCGCCGCGCTCTGGGCAAGCGCGAGTTCACCGCCCGATCCACCCAATATGCCGCCTGCCGAACCATTAGCCGAACCATTGGCCGCGCCATTGGCCGCACCATTGGCGGTTCCGCTAACCGTTCCGCTCACGGACTGAGCAGCCGAACCAACCGCCGAACGGGTCGAAGCGACGCCGCTGCGCACTGCATCCGTGCCGATCAACTGCGCGCTGCCTCCGCCGCTCGCGCTGCCGGACGCATTGCCCGATGCAGAGCCGGAAAGCGATTGGGCGGGCGTATCAAGAGTCTGGCTGACCGCGCCGCCAGCCGCGCCAGTTACCGAGCGCTCAGCCGCAACCTTGCCGCTCTTGCGATTCACGCTCTGGCTGCCTGTGGTAGACGCCGCGCCCGAAAGGGTGCCGTTAGTCGTGCTGCCAACCCGGCCTACAGTGTCGCCAAGGCCGCCCGTCATGCCACCGCTCAGACCGCCGGTGAGCCCGCCGGTCAGGCTGCCGCCCAAGCCACCGCCACCCAGCAACTGGGCCGAAGCGGGCGTGGCAAAAAGGGCCAGCGCAGTCGATGCGATAAGAAATGTCTTCATGATGAATTCCTTTCCGTTCAATCCTCGAGGGCCGATCAGGCGCTCTCATCAAGGCAAACGGAACAGGTTCGGATTTTACTTCGTCGCTCTCGAAAAAAATTTTATCTCGGACGGCAATCGTCGCACAAAAGCCCACGTCCATAGCGGAAATCCGGCCCTTTGCGACCAAGATCGCGCGCCTCGGCATCGAGCGCCGCCTGCAAGGCGCGACCGTTTTTACCCCTGTCGAGTTGCGCCGCTATGCGTGCCGCCACCAGCGGCACGGCAAAGGACGTGCCGCGCACCGCACGCATACGCCCCTTGCCATCGGCGGCGGCAATATCCGCCCCCGGCGCGGTATAATCGAGATGCAGCGCCCGTCCCGCCTCGATCAGCGCCCTGTTGCGCCCATCGACCGCGCTCACTGCTATCACGGTGGGATAGGATGCCGGATAAGCGGGCGGTGCCGCCGGGCCGTCGTTGCCCACCGCCGCCACAACCGTCACGCCGCGCGCACTCAATGCCGATACGGCACGCTCGATCAGCGGATTGCGCGGGCCGACAAGGCTGATCGAAATGACAGGCACCTTCTGCGCCGCCATCCAGTTCATCGCGCGCGCAATCGCCAGCGCATCGCCGCCCGCGGGATCGCGCCCATACACATCGGCCACCACGATGTGCGTGACGCCAGCATAGCGCAGCAGCGACGCGACCGCGGTGCCATGATCGCTGGCGGTCGGCGCGCCCTTTGCAAGGCCTTGCTGTCGGGAAACGGGAACCGCCGATGCGACGCCGCCATCGATCACGCCCACCGTCGCCCCGATCGCCGGATGCGATTTCGACATTGGCGCCTTGGTTCGCGCCGCCCCGCTCGCTGTCGCCCCGCCCGGAAAATGCAGTTGATCGGCGGTTACGGTCGCGTCGGGCAGCGCCTTGCGCAATTGCTCCAGCGCTTGCCGCAGCGACATGCCCTGTGGCACGCGAAGCTCGGCAGCGGCGATGCCCAGACTATCGAGCCGCTCGATGCCTCCATTGTCGAACCCCAGCGCCTTTGCCGACGCCAGCGTCGCGGGATCGGGATCGAGCAGCAGCACCACGCCGCGCCGCGCCGGTTGCCCACTGTCATCCATTTCGACGGCATCGCGGCGCGCCTGCACGAAATCCGTCAGCCGCGCCAGCCGGTCCTGCGCCAACCGGGCGGCGGAACGGACAGGCTCCACGGCATCGATATCCGTTGCATGATCGACGATGTCGCCAAGCGTATTGCCGATACGGCCCACGGCCGGCCCGAGCGTGCCGCCCAGCGGCGGCACCCCGATCTGCGCCGCGACGGGCGCGGCAAGACCGAAAAGCAAAAGAAAGATGACGCCGTTTCGCATAACCCTTATATCTAACCCGAAAAAAATTGTTCCAACATGAATGAAACGCGTGGCCCCATCCGTTTCATCCACACAAGAGGTATAGAAACTGCGTTCGGAATTCGAGGATGGTGTTCTGGCCCTGCTGCCCCGGCTCCGCCGGTTCGCGGCGAGCCTGTCGCGCAACCTCGCCGACGGCGACGATCTGTGCCAGATGACGATAGAGCGCGCGCTCAAATCCCGCGATCAATGGGCGCCGGGCACGCGGCTCGACAGTTGGATATTTCGGATCATGCGCAACATATGGATTGATGAAATACGAGCCAGAGATCGACGAGGGCAAACCTTCGTAGATGCGGAGCTGGGGCAGGATGTCGGCGCGGCGGGCGAGCAGGAAAGCCGGGTCGAACTTGGCCATGTCGATCGCGCGCTCGCGCAACTGCCCGATGAACAGCGCGAGGCGATCCTGCTGGTGATGGTCGAGGGCTATGGCTACCGCGAGGCGGCCGACATCATCGGCTGCCCGATCGGCACGTTGACCTCGCGCCTGTTGCGCGGCCGCGACGCGCTGCAGCGCCTGTTGGGAGAAGCGTCATGACGATCGACCGCGAAATGCTCGCCGCTTATGCCGATGGCGAACTCGGCCCGGAGGATGCCGCGCGGGTCGAGGAGGCAATGGCCGCCGATCCGGCGCTGGCGGACGAAGTGGCGGCGCATCGCGCGCTCGGCGGGACATTGCGCGGCCATTTTGCGCCAATCCTCGATATGCCGGTGCCCGATCGCCTGACGGCCCTGCTGGATACGCCGCCGAATGTCGTCGATCTTGCTGCTGCGCGAAAGGCGAAGGAAGAGAAAGAGAAAGAGCCCAAGCGCTTCACCCTGCCGCGCTGGGCGATGGGGGGCGCCATTGCCGCATCGCTCGCTCTCGGCCTGGTGATCGGCGGGCAGCTTCCATCGGACAGCCCGTTCAGCGTCGATCACGGCCAGCTCGTTGCGGATGGGACGCTGGATAAGGCGCTCAATACGCAGCTCGCCTCGGCGCAAGGAGGGGATGCGCCCGTGCATATTCTCATCTCGTTCAGGACGCAGGACGGTCGCTATTGTCGCGGCTTCGACAGCGGCGGCACCGCCGGGATCGCCTGCCGGACCGGCGATAGCTGGCACATTATCAAAACCGAGGCGGGAGAAACGGCAAGCACCGCACACTATCGTCAGGCCGGATCGGCCTCCGCCAGCATCATGGCGACGGCACAGGACATGGCGGCGGGAGACGCGCTGAATGCCGAAGCCGAACGCGCCGCGCGCGATGCGGGCTGGCACGGACCGATCACTCCCCGTTAGCCGATCGAACGGTCGATAGCCCCCGCATCGATCAATGGTGCCGCGTCTATGTCGGTCGCGTCCAGCAATTCGCCTAACCGTTCAAGCGCCGCCAATATCATCGCCTGTTCCCATTGCGGGAGGGCCGCGAAGCGGTCGCGGAACTGTTCCTGCAACATGTCGGGCGCTGCATCCAGCAAACCCTTGCCCGTCTCCGTTACCCGCAACAGCATCTGCCGCTTGTCGCGTTCGCCCCGTTGGCGCGTGACATGGCCTGCCCCGGCGAGGCGGTCGATTATGTTCGTCACGGTCGCCTGCCCGAATTGCAGCGAGGACGCGATGATCGTCGGCGTCGTCTCGCCCCGCCGATCGATCTCCTGCAAAACCAGCAATTGCGATGGAGTAAGCCCTGTCGTCGCGGCGAGCTTGCGCCCTCCCCGGTCGGACGCGCGCAATATGCGCCTTAGCGCCCGCAGGGTCGCGTTGCTGAGCTGCATGTCCATGCCCGGGAATTAACGAGTCGCTGCAGAATTGCCAATCGAATAAATCTTCCAAAACCGAAGTATATTACCCCGTCGAAAGAGATCGCTTCCGCTTGTTTTGGGTAACGCGGTTGAAATAAATTGAAGTTATGCGTATATAAGCGCCACGAAAGGCAAGTGACCCTTTCGCAGCGAATGACGAATAAACTTCGGGAGACGAACCAATCTCTATTGTACTTGAAGCGACGACGGTTCCACCGGCGGCAGATTCGTGTACCTCGGCGCGATTGGAAAAGGCTGCTCTCACATTCCGCATGCCGCGCGCGGAAGATGGGCCCGCCGTCACCGCCCTCATCGAGGATTGCCCACCGCTCGATCCCAATTCGGCTTATTGCAACCTGCTGCAATGCTCGCATTTCGCGGACAGCTGCATTGTGGCGGAGCGGGATGGAATGCTGCTGGGCTGGATTTCGGGCTATCGCCCGCCGTCCGACCCCAGCCGGTTCTTCGTCTGGCAGGTTGCCGTCAGCGCCAAAGCACGGGGCGAAGGTCTTGCCGGACGGATGCTCGATGCGCTTCTGGCGCGGCCTTCGGCCAAAGGCGTCACGCATCTCATCACTACGGTCACCAGGGGCAATGATGCCTCCTGGGCGCTCTTTCGCGGCTTTGCGCGCAAAAGAAATCTTCCCCTGACCGAAACCCCGCTGTTCGAGCGGGATACGCATTTCGCGGGCAAGCACGACACCGAATGGCAGGCGGAAATCGGGCCCTTTCCCGAACAGAAATGAAAATAACAAAGGATTTCAATATCATGATTATGACCCCCAAACCGACGAGCACTTTGCCCGATCAGGCGATTTACCAGCGGCGGGAATCGCAGGTGCGCAGCTATGCGCGCTCCATGCCGCGCGAGTTCACGAAGGCGCAGGGCGTGTGGATGCACGACAGCAATGGCGGGCGCTATCTCGATTTTCTTTCCGGCTGCTCGTCGCTCAATTACGGCCATAACCATCCGGTGCTGAAAGAAGCGCTGCTCGATTATGTGGCGAAGGACGGCATCACCCACAGCCTTGATCTGCATACCGACGCCAAGGCCGAATTTCTCGCCGCGCTGGAAGACGTGATCCTCAAGCCGCGCGGGCTCGATTATCGCGCCATGTTCACCGGCCCGACCGGCACCAATGCGGTCGAGGCGGCGATCAAGCTGGCGCGCAAGGTGACGGGGCGAGAGATGGTTATCGCCTTCACCAACGGCTTTCACGGCATGACATTGGGCGCGCTGGCCTGCACCGGCAATGCCGGAAAGCGCAGCGGTGCGGGCGTGCCGCTCTCGCATGTCAGCCATGAACCCTATGAAGGCTATTTCGGCCCGAATGTCGATACCGCCGCCCTGCTGGAGCAGCGCCTGTCCGATCCGTCGAGCGGCCTCGACGCGCCTGCGGCCATTCTCGTCGAAACCGTTCAGGGCGAAGGCGGCATCAACGCGGCGTCGCCCGAATGGCTGCGCGCCATCGCCCAAATCGCAAAGCGCCATGGCGCGCTGCTGATCGTTGACGATATTCAGGCCGGATGCGGCCGCGCTGGCGGATTCTTCAGCTTCGAGGGCATGGGCATTACCCCCGACATCGTCACGCTGGCCAAGTCGCTGTCGGGCATGGGCCTGCCCTTCGCCCTGACCTTGTTCCGGCCGGAACTCGATGTCTGGGCGCCGGGCGAGCATAACGGCACATTCCGGGGCAACAATCATGCCTTCGTCACCGCCGCCGCGACGCTGCGCCATTTCTGGGGCGATCCGCAGTTCGCCGCCGACATCAGGCGGCGCGGGGAATATTTGCGCGACCGGCTGGACACCATGGCGAAGGACCACAAACTCTCAACGCGCGGTCGCGGCATGATGCGCGGCATCGACGTGGGATCGGGCGAAACCGCTGCAACCATTACCAGCGCCGCCTTCGACCGCGGCCTCATCATTGAAACCAGCGGCCCGCATGACGAGATCGTGAAGATACTCGCGCCGCTCGTCATCGACGACGCGACCTTCGCCCAGGGGCTCGATATAGTGGAGGAGTGCCTGAGCGAAGCGCTTTCGCCCGCTTACGGCGTCGCGGCAGAATAAGGAGCATCGAACACATGATCATTCGCAAGCTGCGCGACATCCGCGCATCAGACCATAATGTGAAATCCGACGGCTGGGAAAGCGCTCGCATGCTTCTGAAGGACGATGGCATGGGCTTTTCCTTCCATCTCACCACCCTCCATGCAGGCGCGGAACTGAAGATGCATTACCAGAATCATCTGGAGGCCGTCCTGATCCTGAAAGGCACCGGCACGATCGAGGACCTGGGCACCGGCGAAACCCACAAGCTGCAACCCGGCACCCTCTATGCGCTCAACGAGCATGACCGGCACATCGTGCGGCCGGAGACCGACATATTGACCGCCTGCGTGTTCAATCCGCCCGTGACGGGCCGCGAAGTGCATGACGAGAACGGCGCTTACCCCGCCGATGCGGATGCCGCCCTCGCCTCATAATCATTTAAAAGCTCCGATAAGAAACCATGACCGACCTCTACCCCTCTCGATGTACCGACCAGCCAGGGATATTGCCGCGCCTCGACCCCGTGGTGCATGGCGTCTGGCATCCGAATGCACCGCTGAGTGCCGAACAGACCGCACAGTTCGACCGCGATGGTTTTCTGGTGCTTGATGATGTGCTGACCAGCGATGAGGTGGTCGCGTTGCAGGCAGAAACCGGGCGGCTGCTCGGCGATCCGTCCGCGCTGGACGCCGAAACGGTGATTACCGAACCCGGCGGTGGCGAGGTGCGTTCGATTTTTGAAATCCACACCCAGAGCGCCTTGATGCGGCGTCTGGCGGAGGATGAACGCCTCGCGGGCGTCGCCTCCTTTTTGCTCGACAATCCTGTCTACATCCATCAGTCGCGGCTCAACTACAAGCCGGGCTTTCAGGGCAAGGAATTCTACTGGCATTCGGATTTCGAAACCTGGCATGTCGAAGACGGCATGCCGCGTATGCGCGCGCTATCCATGTCGGTTCTGCTGGCGGAAAATACGCCGCATAACGGGCCGCTGATGCTGATTCCGGGTTCGCACCGCGATTTTCTCGCCTGTGTCGGCGAAACGCCGGAAGATCATTATAAAATGTCCCTCAAAAAACAGGAATTTGGCGTTCCCGACGAGGACAATCTTGCCGATATGGTACATGAACATGGCATTGTCGCGCCGACAGGCAAACCCGGAACCGTGATCCTGTTCGACTGCAACCTGATGCACGGGTCGAATGGCAACATCACGCCCTTTCCGCGCTCCAACGCCTTCTTTGTCTATAATGCGGTGTCGAACCGGCTGGAGCGCCCCTTCGGCGTAGACAAGCCGCGCCCCCGTTTCATTGCCGCACGAGAGGCAGAACCGATCCGGGTCGCGGCCGGTCCCTTGCTGGAACTCCTGTGAAAGCCGCCACTTGATGACCATTGCGAGCTTCCTCGTTTTCCTGGGGCTGTTCCTCCTTATCGGCCTCGCCTCCGCCTTCAGCGCCCGGAAAACGCGGGATGACTATTATCTCGCCAGCAAATCGATAAGCCCCGCGCTTGCCGGGCTCTCGGCGGTCGCCACCAACAACAGCGGCTATATGTTCATCGGCGTGATCGGCTATACCTATGCCGTGGGGCTGGCGGCCATCTGGCTGATGGTCGGGTGGATCGTCGGTGATTTCATCGCCTCGCTGCTGGTGCATCGCCGGTTGCGGCAGGCGACCGAACGGACGGGAGAAGCTTCTTTCGGCGCGGTTATCGCCCGCTGGAGCGGTTTCGACATGCCGGTCTGGCGGCGGATAGCGGCGATCATCACCGTCGTCTTTCTCGGCTCCTATGCCGCGGCGCAAATCGCGGCAGGCGGCAAGGCGCTGGAAGGCGTATTGGGCTGGAACCGCTCGACCGGCGCATGGATCGTCGCCGCGATGGTCCTGTCCTACAGCATCGCGGGCGGCATCCGCGCTTCGATCTGGACCGACGCCGCGCAGAGCATCGTCATGCTGTTCGCTATGCTGGTCCTCGTCACCGCTGGCGTCGTCGCCCTGGGCGGGCCGGACGCCACGATCCACGCTTGGCAGGCAATCCCCGGCTTCTTCGATCTCACCCCGCCCGACATGGCGCTTCCGGGAATAGCGGGCCTCGTGCTGTTCATCATCGGCTGGCTGTTCGCGGGCCTCAGCGTCATCGGGCAGCCGCATATCATGGTGCGCTTCATGGCGCTCGACAGCCCCCGCAGCATGGCCACCGCGCGTCTCTATTATTATTCCTTCTTCACCATTTTCTACGCTCTGGCGACGCTGGCAGGCATGCTCGCGCGGCTACATCTTCCGCATCTGGCCGGGCTCGATCCCGAGCTGGCGCTGCCGACCATGGCGGTGGAGCTGCTGCCGCCTGTGCTTGTCGGCGTCATCCTCGCGGGGATTTTCGCGGCCACCATGTCGACCGCGGATTCGCTGGTGTTGAGCTGCTCGGCGGCGATCACCCATGATCTGTTGCCCGGACGAACCGAGCATCCATTCATCCTGAAAAGCGCGACGGCGGCGGTGACGGCCTTTGCCCTTGCCATCGCGCTGGGCGGCAGCGGCAGCGTGTTCGATCTCGTGATCCTCTCCTGGTCCACGCTCGCCGTCGCTTTCGGTCCGCTCCTGCTCCTGCTCGCTTTCAACCGGCCCGTAAGCGAGGCGCGCGCGATCATGATGATGGCGACCGGAATCGCGGTCGCGCTGTTCTGGCGTTGGCAAGGCTGGCACAGCATGATCTATGAGGGCCTGCCCGGCATGATGGCAGGGCTGGCCGTCGGCCTGACCTTTCCGAAACGCATGCGGGTTCTGGCCGTCACAAACTAGGATCAGGGTCTGATGCTGTCCGCCCTCCTCCCGGTTCGCAGCCTGCTCCTCGCCATTTTCATGATGATGGCGGGCAGCGGCTTTCTGGCGACGCTCATCAGCATCCGGCTGGAGCGCGCCGGGGTGGGCGCGGTGATGATCGGCCTGGTCGGCACCGCCTATTTCGCCGGGCTGACCATCGGTTCGCTGCGCGTCGCCCCGCTCATCGCCCGTGTCGGCCATATCCGCGCTTTCGCTGCCTTCGTCTCGATCTTCTCGGCCAGCACCCTCGCTTATGCCATTCATCGCGATGTGGCGCTCTGGACGGTGCTGCGTTTCATCGACGGCTTCACCGTTGCGGGCGTGTTCATTTGCCTTGAAAGCTGGCTCAACGAACAGGCCAGCCAGAAAAGCCGGGGCACGATTCTCGCGAGCTACATGATTGCGCTCTATGCGGGCCAGGCGATCGGGCAGTTCCTGCTCAACCTCAGCGACACCAAGCCCTCCATGCCCTTTCTCGTTGCAGCGATGCTGCTGTCGCTGGCGCTCGTGCCGGTGGTGCTGACGCGCATAGCCCAGCCCGTCATCGACGATCTGCGGCCCTTGGCGATGAAGCGCCTTTACGCCATTTCTCCGCTCGGCGTTGTCGGATCGAGCATCACGGGCATGATGCTGGGGGCGTTCTATGCTCTGGGCGCGGTTTATGTCCGCCGTCTCGGCATGGACCTTTCGGCCACAGCCTTTTTCATGAGCATGGTAATATTGGGCGGCGTGGCGCTGCAATGGCCGCTTGGCAAATTATCGGACCGGCTCGATCGCCGCCGCGTCATCATCGGCTGCTTTGCCGCCGCTTTCCTGATCTGCGCCGTCATGGCGGCCACCAGAGGGCCGGGTATGCATTTGCTGCTGCTCGGCGCTCTGTTCGGCGGGGTCAGTTTCGCGCTCTATCCGCTCTGCGTGGCGCACACCAACGACCATCTGAAGCCGGAGGAGCGCGTCGGCGCAAGCGGCGGGCTGGTCCTCGCTTATTCGACGGGCGCAGTGGCAGGGCCATTGATCGGCGCGGCCACGATGGCGCTCTGGGGTGCGGCGGGCCTGTTCCTGTTCATCGCCGCCAGCGCCCTCGCCGCTACCGCGTTCGGGCTATGGCGTCTTTGGAAAGGCGCGGCCGTTCCCGGCGAATTGCAACAGTCTTTCCAGAGCCTTCCCCGCACGACGCCCATGGCCGCAGCGCTGGACCCGCAGGCTCCGGCGGAATAGCCAAGATTTAGCAGGCTGAAAAATGGTCGGGGAGACAGGATTCGAACCTGCGACATCCTGCTCCCAAAGCAGGCGCGCTACCAGACTGCGCTACTCCCCGACACCGGATATGGTGGGCCCGGCAGGACTCGAACCCGCGACCTAGCCGTTATGAGCGGCCAGCTCTAACCAACTGAGCTACAGGCCCCACTGCCAGAGCCGATAGCCCAGCAATGCAGCGCTTGGCAAGCGGGTTATCATTGCCTTGTGTCGGTCGCGCCAGCCAGCACGTCATCGAGCGACGCGGGCGCCACACCGCGCCGGGCAAGATGCCCGAACACATTATCCCACCAGCGATAGAAATCCTGCAGATCCGCGTCATCGCGCACATAGGGCGTATGCCCCGGTTCAAGCGTGGGCGAATGAAAGCTGAACATCAGCAATGGCAGGCCATCGGCCAACAAGACATCGATCGCCGCGATCGCCTCGCGCGCGCTCACGCCTTCGGGGGTGAGCGGCACGCGTTGCAGCAGGCCGGAGCGCGCGAGCAGGCCCGCCGCGATCCCTCCACGCTCGACAACGGGCTGCAATATATCGCCCATGCCCCGCAATGGCCCGATCCACGCCGTCGAGAGCGGCAGCTCGATCAGCGCCCGCTCCGGCCCTGCCCGCCATGGCTTCACCGGCATGCCAGTAAAATCCGGCCCATACTGACGCGCATAATTGAACCGGCTGCGAATGGACGTATCGAGCCGAAAACCGAGATCGCGCAATATCGCCCCCGTATTCGGCCCGACACCATAGCGCCCCGCGCGAAAAGCGACAGGCGCCTTGCCCACCACCTGCGCGATGCGGTCGCGCAGCAGCGTCAGCTTTTCGCGCTCCCATGCTTGCGGCAAATTGCCGGCGAAGCTGTTCGCGGCGCTAACCTCCTCAACATGCGGCGGATTGACCCAGGGGTGCAGATGCGCGCCGACATCGGCCGCGCCCTCCCCCGCCCATTGCGCCAGCATCGCGCCCGCGACCGGATCGTCGATCACCGGATAGTCCGTAACATAAAGCGGCCGCACCCCCGCGCGCGCGAAATAATCCTGCCCGCGCTTCATGCCTTGGATTGCCGTTACAGCGCGGCTTTCGCGGTCAAATGGCGCGTTCCAGTCGAACTCTTCCTCGGTATCGACCACCAGCATGAAACGGGTGCCGAAACCGTCGGGAAAGCGAATGAAATCCCGCGATGTCGGGCGCGCGAGCAGACTGTCCACAGGAGGAGCCGATGCGGTCATGCCAGCGGTCTATAGCACAATAATGTCGAAATACTTGCCTGCGGGGAAAGCTCAGAGCGCCCCTTCGCCCGGCATCGCTTCGGCCGCAACCGGCAGCTCCAGCAGGATGCGCTCATTTTCGATACGCAGCGCGCCGTTCAACGAAGTCGCAAGGCTCCGTACCAGCCGCATCGAAAAACCGAGGCCCAGCAACGGTGCGTCCGGCCAGTCGCCATCATTGCCATAGCCGGGATCGAGCATTACCTGCTCTTCCATGCCGCGCAGGCGTCGAGGCCGATCAAAACCAATGGCCACGGTGCCGTCACGACCATCGGGCTGGAACCAGATCGCTCCCTGCACCGCTTCGCCAGCCTCCGCCACGGAAACCAGCGTGCGCACCAGATGCTGCACCATGCGCTCGCACTGCACCGGATCGACCAGCGCCTTGGGAACATCGGCGGACGCCGTCATCCGCAACCGCGCAGGCTTTTCCAACTCCCCGGCATCGTCATCATAAAGCGCGCATACGCCCTGCATCAGCGCCTCGATATCGACGCCATCCCGGGGCGGCGGCGGCGGCCTGTCCTGCTGCGCCTGTGTCGAGCGGGCGACAAGGTCGATATCCTCGAAAGCGGCGAGCAGGCGCTTCGCATCGGAAAGGATATTGCTCGCCATTTCCCGGTAATGCACACCCGCAGGCCCGAAAAGCTGCTTTTCGATGATCTCGGCAAAGCCCAATATGGCGTTGAGCGGCGTGCGCAGTTCATGAATGATCTGCCGCATCGAATCGAGCGACGGAATAGCAGCCATCTGCGGCGTGCGCACCGTCGCCTGATGCGGCGTCTCGTGCACCAATGGTCGCCTCGCCTGCCCGCGATAGCCGCGAAAACGCCCGCTGGCCGGATCGAAAAAGGGCACCGCCGAAAGCCGCCACTCGCCCGCATACAGCCCCTCACCGATGAACAGGCGTCCGTGCTGAAAACTGCTGCGGCGCGCGAACGCTCCGGCGACGTGCCCGTCCGGCCCGGTTTCCCCCGGCAACGCGGGCTGCGCGATGGAAAGGCCGATAAGCGCGGTGCGCGCCGCCTCGCCTACCCAGATCAGCGCACCATCGGCATCGGTCTCGAACGGGAAATGGCGTAATTGCGTGGCGTCGGGCGCGAATGCCGCAGGGTCCATATCCCGTGCGCCATCCTGCATCCGCGCTTTGGCGGTGCTGGTGAAGCGCTCGATCTTCTCGACAAGCTGGCGGATCTGGCTGCGTTCCTCGCGCTGTGTCTCGTCGGCAGCCGCGTCCTGAGTCGCTGCGGCGCGTTCCGCCACCGCGACCACCTCCATGACCGGCACCGCTCCCAGATCGTTGGACACAAGCGTCGAGGCCTGCCCCAGCACGAGATCGGCGGACCCAAACGCTTCAAGTGCGCGCCGCGTTTCCGCGCCGATATCGCGCCGCCCGCGCAACACTCCCCGCGCCGTCGGCCCGATACGAGACAGCAATACCGGCCAGAGCATATCGGGCAACCGCGCGCGCGACATCGCCGCGGCACAAACCGCAGGGCGATCGCTGGCGAAAAACTCGACCAATGCGGGCGAACGCAAGCGGCTGCCCAACTCGACGACGCTGGCGATTCGCTGCGCTTCGCTCAGTTCGCCGCGCAGATCGTGCAACCGCGAAACCAGCGCGACCCGATCCTCCTGCCGCAGCATCGCCTTGCCCGGCTGGTCGTGCTGCGCCAGCATATCCACGCACTGCCGCCACAGCGAAGCAGCCGCACCCCCGGTGCGCTCCTCCACGGCAAGCACAGTCTGCGTCAGATCGTTAAAGCGCAACCACGGTCTCCATCTCGACGGGAGGATAAATTCCCCGTTAATCTTTGTATCAGGCTTATGTTTTTTCTGGGCTTAGGGGAAGGGGGCAAGAAGGGCATATCGGTTAACGTTGCATTGTGGGACGGTTGCAATTCATTGGAATAATATTATAATAAAACACAACTTCATGATAGGATATTATCGGGCATGGCTTCGCTGACCCTGGACGATGTGGATCGGGCGATATTGCGCTTGTTGCAGCAAGATGGCCGGATCAGCAACGTCGATTTGTCTCATGCGGTAGGCCTCACCGCGCCCCCTTGCCTGCGCCGGGTGAAGGCGCTGGAAGAGCGCGGCTTCATCACTTCCTATCATGCGGCGATCAATGGTCCGGCGCTCGGATACACCATCACCGTCTTTGCGATGGTGAGCCTGAAAAGTCAGGCGGAGGCCGATCTCAAGGCGTTTGAAGAGCATGTGGCATCTTTGCCCGAAGTTCGGGAATGTCATATGCTCAATGGAGAAATTGACTTCATGCTGAAGGTAGTGGCGCGCGATCTTCAGAGTTTTCAGCAATTTCTTACTGCTCATCTCACCTCCGCCCCCAATGTTGCCAGTGTCAAGACATCGCTCACGATCAGAACGTCGAAAAACGAAATCGGCTACCCAATCGCCACCTCCACGCAGGAGCACGATTGAGCGGGAAATCCGCGTTCCCCTTTATGCGCCGGAAGGCGCTGACGCTGCCGCCGATGCCTGCGCCTCCCGGCTCCTGACATCAACCCACGCCCGCCAATAGGCGGCAATCTGCGCCCAGCGACCGTCCGTCACCTGCGCCAGCGCCTGACGCGCGCCCTCGAGATCGCCCGATCGCGCGAGGGCGATTCCGAGCCGGGTCGTCACCCGTTCCTTGTCGCCACCGCCCTTCGCCAGCGCCGCGCGATAATAAGGCACCGCCTCGGCATATTGGCTGTTGGCCAGCAGGTCGTCGCCATTTTGCGCGGCCTTGGCGGCGCTGGCCACGCTGCTCGCCTTGCCCGGCAGGCTCTTGATCGCGTTCAGATTGACGACCGCCTTCTTGCCCAGCGAGCGCATCAGCGGCGTTATCACGGGGTCGACCTTGGCCAGCTTGCCCTTGCTTTGCCCCACCTCGATGATGGTCTTGGCCTCCGCGGCATAGCCCTGCTCGGCCGCCAGCGCCGCATAGCCCTGATAATCGCGTTCGCTCGCCAGCGCGTCGGTCGCCGCCTGAAGCCGGTAGAGGTCCAGCCGCGCTTCTTTTTCCGGGTCCGCCCCCGCCATATAGGTGACGAGCACGCTGCGCCAGTCGGCGCGCTGCACCGGCGCCGTCGCCAGCTTCGCCGCGCTGTAACCGGCCAGCGCCGACCAGTCCTTGCGCGCATAGGCAAAAGAGGAGGCACGATCGTACCAGCTCGCGGGAACATTCTGTCCCGCTTGCTTCTGCGCAGTGATGACCTGATCGAGCAAGGCTGCCGCTTCGCGGGGCTTACGCTGGCGCGCATAGGCCTCGATCAGCATCAATGCGGTTTTCGCGTCGGTATCGCCCAATTGTCGCGCGCGACCGAGATAGGTTATGGCATTGTCGATCGCGCCGGTCTGATAGGACAGATAGCCGGCAACGCCGTTGAGATAGGCAAGCTGCCCTTCGGGCGCGGCTCCGCTTTCGAGAATTGCGGCGACGGCGCGACGCTGCGCAACGACATCTCCGCGTTTCACGGCCAACTCCATCGCCAGCGAGGCAGCCATATATTTTTCCAGCGGACTGCTGGGCGAAAGCCCGGAAATAGCAGCGCTCGCGCCCGAGATATTGCCGCTCTTGAGGCTGGATTGCGCAACTTCCACCGCCTGACGGAAAGCGGGGCTGGCCGTCATCTGCGCATACGCCGTCGGCATGGCCGCCAAGCCCAGACCGAGGATGATCGCTGCGGCAAGGCCTCTGCCTGCAACTACCCCGCGCCTATCTTTCATATCTGTAATCCTCTCGATGGCGATGGCCGAAAGACCGGGGCGCCCTTCATTATCCGCCCAATGTAGCGAACTTCAGATTCGGGTCACTAGGCGGCCATATAAAAAAACGGGCGGCCGTGATACAGCCGCCCGTCTCCATCCGTCTCTTTTTCCGCTCAGTTCGCGGGCTGGGCCGCTGTAGCGGGAGCCGCCTGAGCCGCAGGCGCTGCCGCTTTCCGGTCGAGATATTTCAGCCACAGTTTGGCAATACCGCCGCGTATGCCCGTGGTGACCTTTGAGAAGGCTTCACGCGCTCCGGCCGTATCGCCCGCTCGAACCTTGGCAATGCCGAGACGCGTGGTCACTTCATCCGTGTCGACGCCGCCCTTCTGCAACGCCATCTCGAACAGCGAAACCGCCTTGGCATAATCACCATAGCCCATATAGGCATCCGCAGTCGCGGCGGCGATCTTGCCGGTGGAAGCCTTGGCCGCATCGCGCTCCGCCGCGCCTAGCGAGGCCTTGTCCCCGGAAATGCGCTGACTGGCGACCGTATAAGTATCCGCGCCATCCGTAGAGCTGAGAACGCCCTTCGCCCGCCCGGCATCGATCGCCGATTTCACCTCGCCGAAAATGCCACCCTTGAACGCCATTTCCGCATATTCGGTATAGTCAGGCTTGAGCGCCAGACCACCCGACACATTCATGAGGCGCAGCAGGTCGAGATTTTCGCGGTTGCTCATCGTCGGATTGTCGCGCTGGAAAATACGCAACAGCGTGCGGAGATTCTCGCCCGACGGCTGGGCATCATAGGCCATTAGCGCCCATTCCTTGAGCTCGGGCAGATCGGCGGCCGCAGCCTTTGAAACGCCAACCGCATACCATTGGGCGGGAACCTCCTGCCCGGCGGCCTTCATCGCCTGTATGCCTTCGCCGAATATCTTCAGGCCACGGGCGATTTCGACCTTATCGTCGCCTGCCTTGCCCCAGATGGCCTGTGCCAGGGTCGGAGCAACCTGCTCGGGCTTATACCCCAGCGCGCGCGCCTTTTCGGCATATGCGAGCGCGGCGTCATAATCCTTGGCGAGGACCGCGTTATTGGCGACGATGGCGTAGAACTGACCCTGCTGTTCGGTCGGCACCAACCCGGTGTCCAGCATGCCTTTGAGCGCCTGATTCTGCATCGCCGCATCATTGGTCATGATGCTCAGGTTGAGCAAAAGGCTGTAATATTGATATTTGTCGTCATTGGATGCGATTTTGGTTTCGGCCTCCGCCATCGCAGCCTTGGCGGCTTCGGCATCCTTCTTCTGGACGGCTTCGCTTGCCTTGCGAATGGGGGGAATGAAATCCGGCGAAAGCTTCAGCTTTGGCGCCTGGGGGCCTTTTTCCTTGGCCATGGCGGCTGGCGCGGACACTCCGAACGAAGCGGCTCCCAGAGCCAACATAAGTCCCAGTGCAACCGGCGAAACGAAACGCATAATCCTGTCTCCTCTTGGGCCGGATTCTTCCGGCAATATGCTCCTGCATCCTCAATCCGGGCTAGCAAGAGCGTAATGAATGGCTGTTGAACATCGCCGCCTATAGCGGGGGTTAACCTTTTTGTCATGACCCCAACGGCATTTTTTGGCCGATATCGGCCCGTTGGCCGAAAAATACGCCCCTTCCACCGCCCTGTAATCATCGCGCGCAGGCGTGCGCGCGAGGGGTGACAGGCGGCCTCTAAGGGGCTAGGACGTGCCTTCAATCTGTAACAACCACAACCCGAAAAGAGAGTCGCCTTGACCGACGAGACAGTGCTCGCCGAACCTTCAGACATCAGCCCCATCGACATCGTCGATGAGATGAAATCGAGCTACCTCGATTATGCGATGTCCGTCATCGTTTCCCGCGCACTGCCCGATGTGCGCGACGGCCTCAAGCCCGTCCACCGCCGCATCCTCTTCGGCGCGCATGAACAGGGCTTTGTCGCGGGCAAGCCTTACCGCAAATCGGCACGCATCGTCGGCGATGTCATGGGTAAATATCACCCGCACGGCGACAGCTCGATCTACGATGCCCTGGCGCGCATGACGCAAGACTGGTCGATGCGCGTGCCGCTGATCGATGGTCAGGGCAATTTCGGATCGATGGACCCCGATAGCCCGGCGGCGATGCGCTACACCGAAGCGCGCCTCGGCAAGGTCGCCAACGCGCTGCTCGACGATCTCGACAAGGACACTGTCGATTTTACGCCGAACTACGACGGCTCGGAGAAAGAACCGCAGGTTCTCCCCGCCCGCTTTCCGAACCTGCTCGTCAATGGCGCGGGCGGCATCGCGGTGGGTATGGCGACCAATATCCCGCCGCACAATCTGGGCGAAGTGCTGCGCGCCTGCCTCGCCACCATGGACAATCCGATGATCTCATTGGATGAACTGATGCAGATCGTTCCTGCGCCCGATTTCCCGACCGGCGCGCTCATCCTCGGCCAGTCAGGCGCGCGCAGCGCTTATGCCACCGGGCGCGGCTCGGTCATCATGCGCTCGCGCCATGTCATCGAGGAAGGTCGCGCAGACCGGCGTTCCATCGTGCTCACCGAAATTCCCTATCAGACCGGCAAGAACGGTCTGGTCGAGAAGATCGCCGAAGCGGCCAAGGACAAGCGCATTGAGGGCATCAGCGACATCCGCGATGAATCGAACCGCGAAGGCGTGCGCATCGTCATCGACCTGAAGCGCGACGCGACGCCCGATGTGGTGCTCAACCAGCTCTGGCGCCACACGCCCGCGCAATCTTCTTTCCCCGCCAATATGCTCGCCATTCGCGGCGGACGGCCCGAACTCCTTAACCTCAAGGACATCATCGACGCCTTCATCAAGTTCCGCGAAGAGGTCATCACCCGCCGCACCAAGTTCGAGCTGAACAAGGCGCGCGAGCGGGCGCATCTGTTGCTCGGCCTCGTCATCGCCGTCACCAATCTCGACGAGGTGGTGCGTATCATCCGGGGCAGCTCCAGCCCTGCCGACGCGCGCGAAAAACTGCTCGCCCGCGAATGGCCGGTTGCCGAAATCGCGCCCTATATCCGTCTTGTCGAAGCGATCGAGACGGAGATCGAGGGCGACAGCTATCACATGTCCGAAGCACAGGTGCGCGCCATCCTCGATCTGCGCCTGCACCGCCTCACCGCGCTGGGCCGCGACGAGATCGGCAACGAACTGCAAGGTCTCGCCGCCAGCATTGCCGAATATCTCGCCATCCTTGCCGATCGCGTGAAGCTCTATGCCGTGATGCGAGAGGAATTCCAGGCGATCGAGGCCGAATTCGCCACTCCGCGCCGCTCGACCATCGCTCCCGCCGCCGACGGCATCGACGACGAAGACCTGATCGAGCGCGAGGACATGGTCGTCACCGTCACCATGCAGGGCTATATTAAGCGCACCCCGCTCGACAGCTTCCGCGCGCAGGGGCGCGGCGGCAAGGGCCGCGCAGGCATGGCGACCAAGGAAGAGGACGCCGTCACCGAACTGTTCGTCACCAGCACGCACACGCCGGTGCTGTTCTTCTCGACTGCGGGCAAGGTCTATCGCCTCAAGGTCTGGCGTCTGCCCGAAGGTGGCCCGGCGACGCGCGGACGGCCGATGGTCAACCTGCTCCCGCTTGCCGAGGGCGAAACGATCCAGACCGTGCTCCCCCTTCCCGAAGACGAGGAAAGCTGGAAGGATTTGCATGTCATGTTCGCCACCGCCAATGGCACGGTGCGTCGCAACAGCATGGACGCCTTCACCAACATTCCCTCGAACGGCAAGATCGCCATGCGCTTCGATGAAGGCAGCGACGATCATCTGGTCGGCGTGCGCATCCTTATGGAGGACGACGACGTGCTGCTCGCCACCCGGCAGGGCAAGGCGATCCGCTTCGCCGCCACCGATGTGCGCGAGTTCCAGAGCCGCACCTCGACCGGCGTGCGCGGCATGACGCTCAAACAGGACGACGAGGTAATCTCGCTCTCGATCCTCCACCGCGTCGGCACGTCTCAGGAGGAACGCGAAGCCTATCTGCGTTTCGCCCCGTGGAAGGCCGAAAAGGAAGGGGAGCCGGACCTCACGCCAGAGCGCTTCGCCGAATTGGCCGAGCGCGAACAGTTCATCCTGACCGTCTGCGCCAATGGCTATGGAAAATTGAGTTCAGCCTATGAATATCGTCGCACCAATCGCGGTGGACAGGGCATCACCAACATTGACAATATCGCCCGCAACGGCCCGGTTGTCGCCAGCTTCCCCGCAGCCAAGGACGATCAGCTCATGCTCGTCACCGATCAGGCCAAGCTCATCCGCATGGGGCTGGACAGCATGCGCGTCATCGGCCGCAACAGCGCGGGCGTGCGCCTGTTCAACGTCGCCGACAATGAGCATGTCGTTTCCGCCGCCAAAATCGGCGACAGCGGCGAAGAAGAGGATGGCGGCGAAAGCGGTGAAACCGGCGGCGCGGCTGAGGAATGATGTTCCGGTGTTCCCGCGCAGGCGGGAACCCAGCTCCGCCAAGCTTTGCCGTGAAATCAGGACACGACTGGACTCCTGCCTTCGCAGGAGTACGAAAGGCCCGATAGCTCCATGACAATGACCGAACTTTTCGCCTTCAAGCTGCTGACCCGCGATCAATGGGAACAGTTCCGCGCGGATGGCCTGTTTACCGGCGCGCCGGTCGACATAAATGATGGCTATATCCATCTCTCCGCGCGCGATCAGGTGGCGGAAACGGCGGCGAAACATTTCGCGGGGCAGGACGATCTGATGCTCCTGATGATCGATCTCTCCGCGCTAAGCGATACCGTGAAATGGGAGCCCTCGCGCGGCGGCGCGCTCTTTCCGCATATATACGGCACAATTCCCATGAGCGCCGTCACAACCAAGGCGAAAATCCGCCTGGGCGATGACGGCCGCCATATCTTCCCTGCCGGATTCTGACCTCCCCCGCCCTGCCATTCATCGATTCAGGGAGGCCGTTGGTCGCCTTGGGGGAACCCTCAAGGCACCCTGCGGGTTCTTCCTCACACGGATGAAGGAGGATTCCATGCGTAAGATGTTTCTCACGCTGTTATTGACCGCAACCGCTGGCCTGACGGCGGGTTGCTCCACTCTTGTTGGCGCGGGAGTAGGCGCTGGCGCAGGTGCAGGCGTTGCGGCCGCGACTGGCGAAGATGTGGAAAGAGGCGCGGCTGTCGGCGCCGTCGCAGGCGGCGTAATCGGCACGGTCGCGGATTAACTTTATTATTGTCGGCGGTTGCGGACGGAGATACGCCAAGTCTCCAGCCCGCGCCGCGCGTCCTGCACGAAGCGCGACCGGCGCACCGCTTCGAGAAACAGTCCGCCGACGATCCAGCCGATCGCACCCACCGGCCGCCGAAACTGGATCAGCAGCACGATACGCGTCTCGTCGCTGTCGTTGCGCACCTCATGATTGAACACATCGTCAAAAACGAGGCATTTGCCTTCCTGCCATTCCACCCATTGATCGACCACGCGCATCCGGCATTTCTCGCTCTCCCTCGGCACCTGAATCCCCAGATGACAGGTCAGAAAAGCCTTGGAAACGCCGGTATGCGCGGGCAGATGCGTATTCGGCACCAGCACCGAGAAAAAGGCGGAGTTCAGCCCCGGCACCTGCGACACCAGTTCCGCCGTGCGCGGGCAGGTCCGGCAATTCTCTTCATCCCGATATTTATAGCCGATGAGGAAGAAGGATCGCCAGCGACCCGCAGGCGCAATGCGCCGGTGATCAGGTGAAATGCTCGCCAGTGGCGGCACCGTCTCCAGATCGGACAGCGCCATGGCCGCCTCGGCCCGAATTTCTTCCCAATGCTCCTCGATCTTGGCGACCCATGGAAATGTCCCGCTGTCGAACAGCGGCTTGTCGCCCACTTTCGAACTGCGCGCGATCCAGCGGTTGGTTTTCGGCTGCATCCACAGGCCAAAGCGCATCAGCAGCGGCTTTTTCGGTACCAGCTTCTTGCTCGGCGGCAAATGGGCATCGATCGCATCGGGTACGTCAGCGACATGGCTCGCAATATGGGAATCTGCTGTCATGGCGCTTGCATAACGTCGGGCCGCATACATCGCCAGTGGCTTGTCATTTTCGCGCGACCTTCTATCGCAGGGGCATGACATATCAGGTTCACATCATCGGCGGCGGCCTCGCCGGGTCCGAGGCCGCATGGCAACTGGCGCAGGCGGGCGTTAAGGTCCGCCTCTCGGAAATGCGCGGATCAGGCGACATGACGCCTGCACACCAGACCGACGGCCTTGCCGAACTGGTCTGCTCCAACAGCTTCCGCTCCGACGATGCCGAGAAAAACGCCGTGGGCCTGCTCCATCAGGAAATGCGCGACTTGGGCTCGCTCATCATGGCGCAGGGCGAGGTGGCGAAAGTGCCCGCCGGGTCCGCGCTCGCCGTCGATCGGGACATATTTTCGCACGGCGTCACGCGTGCGCTTGTCCAGCATCCCAACGTCGAAATCGTCCGCGAACGCATCGACGCCCTGCCCAGCGAGGGCATGACGATCGTTGCCACCGGCCCGCTCACCGGCGGCGCGCTTGCCGCCAGCATCGGCGCGGAGACCGGCGCGGAAAGCCTCGCCTTTTTCGATGCCATCGCCCCCATCGTCTACCGCGACAGCATCGACATGGACATTTGCTGGATGGCGAACCGCTGGGACAAGATCGGCCCCGGCGGCGGCGAGGGCAAGGATTACATCAACTGCCCGATGGACAAGGAGCAATATCAGGCCTTCGTGCAGGGGTTGCTCGACGGCCCCAAGACCGAGTTCAAGCAATGGGAAACCAACACGCCCTATTTCGAAGGCTGCATGCCGATTGAGGTGATGGCCTCACGCGGCCCCGAAACCCTGCGCCACGGCCCGATGAAGCCGATGGGGCTCGACAATCCGCGCACCGGTCGCTGGCCCTGGGCGGTCGTGCAATTGCGGCAGGACAATGCATTGGGCACGCTCTGGAACATGGTCGGGTTCCAGACCAAGCTCAAACATGCGGCGCAGGTGGAGCTGTTCCGCACCATACCGGGCCTCGAAAAAGCCGAATTCGCGCGCCTTGGAGGGCTGCACCGCAACACCTTCCTGCAATCGCCCAAATTGCTCGATGCGACTTTGCGGCTCAAATCCGCACCGCACATCCGTTTCGCCGGGCAGATGACCGGCTGCGAGGGCTATGTCGAAAGCGCCGCCATCGGCCTCATCGCCGCGCGCTTTGCCCTTGGCGAGCTGGCCGGGCATTTCCTCGCCCCGCCTCCCGTCACGACCGCGCTGGGCGCGCTGCTTTCCCATGTCACCGGCGGCGCGGAAGCAACCACTTTCCAACCCATGAACGTCAATTTCGGCCTGATGCCCCCGCCCGACGAGGCGACGAAGAAAAAGGATCGCAAGCTTGCCTACACGAAGCGCGCCCGCACCGATTTCAACCTGTGGGCGCGCGAGCAGAAGCTGCTCGAACCCGCTTAATCAGCATTTGCACTTCGGCTTGGGTGCGGGTTTGGGTGCGGTGGTGGCGAATTCGGCGCGGGTCAACTGACCATTGCGATCCGCATCCGCCCCCGCGAACCGATCCGATGTTCGCACCGCCCATTCCTCGAACGACAGCAGATTATTGCCGTCCGTATCGAGCTTTTTGAACTCCTTCGCCCGGCTCGACATCATTTCCAGCCGGGTGATGATATTGTCGCGGTTGCGGTCGTAGCGATTGAAACGCTTGGCTTCCCGGTCCTCGGCCCGCGCTTCGGGCGGCATGGGCGGCGCTTTGCCCACGGCATCGGGATCGCCTTGGGGCAGAGGTTCTGGAGGCAGCGGCGGCGCGGGCTGAGCCATCGGCGCGGGACGCTCGTTCTGCGCGTGCCCCTGCCACCAGAACAGCCCCGCCGTCACCAGCAGGAGGCATGCTACGGCACCGGCGACAAATCGCTGCATCACTCAGCCTCTTCCCTCATTACCGCCCCAATAGCTGAATTCGCAGCAACCGGAAATAGAGCCGCGCATCGAGACGCGCAGGCGCGCCCTTGCCCCGTTCGATATCCCGTATCGCCGGAATTGCCAGCATCCGCATTATGCGCGGCAATCGGTGCAGATCATAGCGGGCAGCGTCACTCAGCAGCATCTGCGCCTGCACCACCGCATCGCGCGCCAACGCTGCATCCGATACATTGCCCGCCAGATCCCACAAAGCCCATATCCGCCCCGGCGCCGCCGCATCATCCCCCGCGAGCGCCGCGAACAAACCGCCTCCCCTGCCCTGCGCATATCCCGGCAGCATCGCCTGCCACCCTTCCGCTTCGGCGACGAGCAGTTCCTCCCAGCCATCGATCACCGCCACCAGTGCATCGCGCATGTCGGCAAAGCGATCCATCCCGCGCAGGGCATCCATCAGGTCGGATCGATGCTCCGGCCCCGCCTGCGCCGCCGACAGTCCATCGCGCCACCATGCGAGGCGTATCTGCGCCATCAGCGGCTCGTTCGCCATCCGCACGATGCGGGCACATTCATTATCGAGCGCGAACACCAGTGCGGCACGCTCGCGCCGCCCGCCCGCACTTGCCAGCGCAAGCCTCTGAACCGGCGTAATTTCGCGGCTTTCGCTCACCCTTTAACCAATCTTAAAGTCTGCGGCATCACCATTTATTAAGACATTCTGCCTAATTATGCACAGTCGGTCGGCGTGTGCGCGCACGGCGGGAATCGCCTGCACACGCGCCATGCCCGGCCAAATGGGGTAGTGGGTGAAAAATCGCATGTCACGGAAGACTGTCGCACAAAAGGGTTTTCTCGCGCGTCTGCGTCGCAACGAAGCCGGCAATGTGCTGGCGATGACGGCGGCGGGCATATTCCCGCTCATGGGCCTGATCGGTGGCGGCGTCGACATCAGCCGCATCTATCTGGTCAAAACGCGCGTCCAGCAGGCCTGCGACGCGGGTGCGCTCGCCGGGCGCAAGGCGCAATCGGGCGGCACCTGGACGAGCGCCCACCAGACCACCGCCAACAATATTTTCGATACCAATTATCAGAGCGGCGCTTATGGCACCAATGGCCTCACCCGCACTTTCACCGAAAACGACGGCAAGGTCACCGGCACGGTTTCCGTAACCGTGCCGATGATGATCATGGACATGTTCGGCTATGATCAGAAGGTGCTCAACGTCACCTGCGACGCGGAAATGCGCCTGCCGCATTCGGACATCATGTTCGTGCTCGACGTGACGGGATCGATGAACTGCGCTCCCGAAGATTCCTCTTGCGTCAACAACGGCAATGTCCCTGCCACCGGTTCGAAAATCGAAGGCCTTCAGACAGCCGTGCAGTGCTTTTACGAAATATTGATGAGGACCGATACGCCTGAGAACTGCGGTTCGACGCCTACTGGCGGGATCAGTGACGATGTTCAGGTCCGATTCGGCTTCGTGCCCTATAATGTGAACGTCAATGTCGGCAAACTGCTCAACAATGACTGGATAGCGGACGACTGGACCTATCAGTCGCGCAAGGCGAACTTTACTACGGAAAACGTCATCACGGGGTATACGCCGGGATCGACCTCGACAGTCACGAACACGAGCTATTCCAACACAACGGGAAACTGGGGAAGCTGGTCCACCTGGCAGACCTATACGGGTGTCACAAGCAGGGACGATTGTGACGATCTCGTGCCTAACGACAATTATGCCGCCAACGGGAGCGAGGGTTCGCCCTATGGCGGCGGTACTTACATGTCGGGTGGCAACCAGATCACCTACTGGTACACGGACCAGCCCGCCATTCGTTATACTTATGACCGGGAAAGCTACAACGGTAGGAACGACATCTGTAAAATCGAACGGCGGCAGAGAAATGCAGAAATTACGCGCACATATTCGCGCATCGATACGCCGATCTATGAGGAGCAGGAGGTCTTCAGCAACTGGACATACGAGCAGGTCAATCACCCGGTCAGCGGCCTGAAGGCGGGCGGCAACAGCTGGAACAGCTCCGTCAGCCTTCCGATCGGGACGAACGGAACGAACACTACGGTTGACTGGGACGGCTGTATCGAGGAGCGACAAACCGTAAGAGCCACCGACTTCGATCCCATACCGAGCGGCGCCAAAGATCTGGATATCGACACAGTGCCTTCCTCCGGCGATTCCACCACGCAGTGGGGGCCGGTATTGTCCGATGCCGTTTTCATGCGTACATGGTCCTATGATCCTGTGACGACTACGGGCAATTACAATCACCCAACAGCCTATTGCCCTACAGAATCCCGGCGTCTGGAGCGCTATACCACGACCGCTCAACGCGACGACTTCGTCGCTTATGTGAATGGGTTGGAGGCCATCGGGAATACCTATCACGATATCGGCCTGCTCTGGGGAGCGCGTCTCATGTCACCGACGGGGATTTTCGCCGCCGACAACGACTTCACGCCGCAGGGCGGAGAGATAGAACGTCATCTGATCTTCATGACGGACGGTGATACTATGACTGCCAACACCAATTACACCGCCTATGGCGTTCCATGGTGGGATCGGCGCACGACGTCCGAATCCAGCGCGCCCTCTACCAACGATCTCGACAATAACGTCAATGCCCGGTTCGAAGCGCTCTGTACCGCGATCAAGAACAAGAATATCACGCTCTGGGTGATCAATTATGGCGGCGGCGTGAGCACGGGTACAGGTGCGCGTCTGCTGGCCTGCGCATCGCCCAGCCGCTATTATGAGGCGACAAGCGTCAGTGCGCTACTTACGACTTTCCAGCAGATCGCGGCGCAAATCTCACAGCTCAGGCTCACCAACTGATGACGCGGCGTTGCTCTCTCCTGCTACGGCGCGCAAAAGACGACGCGCGGGGCGCGACACTGGTCGAATTCGGCTTCGTCGCCCCGATCTTCTGCCTGTTGCTGGTCGGCGTGATGGATGTCGGCCATACCCTCTATATGCGCGCTGTTCTTCAAGGTGTCGTGCAGAAGGCAGCACGCGATTCCGGCCTCGAAAATGGCAGCGAATCGACCCGCCAGGCGGAGATCGACGCGCGCATCCATGATTCAGTGGTGAAGCTCCATAATGGCGCGAATGTGGATATTACCCGTCGCTATTATCGCACCTTCGAGAAGGCCTCCGCGGCGACGGCGGAGTCGTTTACCGACACCAACGCCAATGGCACCTGCGACAATGGTGAACCCTATCAGGACGACAATAACAACAATGTCTGGGATTCCGATGGCGGTGACGCCGGACAGGGCGCGGCCAAGGATGTCGTCGTCTACACGGCCGATGTCAGCTATCCGCGCATCATCCCTTTGCAGAATTTCATTCCTTCCTATCCCGACATCGTACATGTCAAGGCCGTCACAGTAATGGCGAACCAGCCCTTTGGCGAGCAAAGTCAATATGCCGCGCCGACAGTAAGGAACTGCCCGGTATGAACCGTTCCGCGCAATTTCCTTTTCCGCGCCCGCGCCGCCGCCTTGCGGACCTGCGCACGGACACCGGCGGGATGGCGCTCATTGAATTCGCCGCCTCGCTGCCCTTTATCCTGCTGCTGTCGCTCGGCGGGGCGGAGCTGACCAACTATGCCACCACCAAGATGCGCGTCAGCCAAGTCGCGCTGCATCTGGCCGACGATGTTTCGCGTATCGGCAATGGTTCGCTCCTCTCCGCACGAACGGTGCGCGAGATCGACATCAACGACACGCTGACCGGCGCTGGACTACAGGCGGGCGGACTCGACATCTATCAGCACGGCCGCGTGATCATCTCCAGCGTCGAAGGCGAAACCGCGCCGAACAATCCGAGCGGCGAATATAAGATCGCCTGGCAGCGCTGCCGGGGTATGAAAAACCATGCATCAAGCTATGGCGTTGCGGGCGATGAAGACCTGGCTGGCGTCGGCCCTGCAGGGCGACAGGTGGTAGCGCCGGAAAACGGTGCGGTGATCTTCGTCGAAGTGGCCTATGACTATCAGCCGATCTTTCCCAACCAGATGATCCCGAACACACAGATCGTCGAGATCGCGGCAATGACCGTACGCGACACCCGCGACCTTACCCAGATTTATAACAGCGAAGCCGTTACGATATCTTCCTGCGCCAACTTCACCGCGAGTTGAGCTAACGGGAAGCCGACTGTCTCCCATCTGGAAACAGCCGGCCTCAGCCTCTATCGATAACAAACCTTCTTTGCCGCCGCGATAACCCGCGCCGTATCGACCAGCGCCGCCTTTTCAAGATTCGCCGCATAGGGCAGCGGCACATCCTCATTGGTCACGCGCAGCACTGGCGCATCGAGATCGTCGAAGCCCCGCTCCATCACGACGGCGGCGATCTCGCTGGCGATCGAGCAAGCCGGCCAGCCTTCCTCGACCACCACGAGGCGATTGGTCTTCTTGAGGCTCGCCAACACGGTCACCGTGTCAAGTGGACGCAGTGTGCGCAGGTCGATGACTTCCGCCTCGATCCCCTCGCCCGCCAGCGTTTCGGCCGCCTCCAGCGCAAGGCCGACGCCGATCGAATAGCTCACCAGCGTGACGCTGCTTCCCTCGCGCATGATCCGCGCCTTGCCGATGGGCAGCACATGGTCATCGAGCACCGGCACATCGAACGTGCGGCCATAGAGCAGCTCGTTTTCGAGGAACACCACCGGATCGGGGCAGCGGATTGCCGCCTTCAATAGCCCCTTGGCGTCCGCCGCATCATAAGGCGAAATGACGATCAGGCCCGGCACGGCCGCATACCAGGGCGCATAATTCTGGCTGTGCTGCGCGCCCACGCGGCTGGCCGCGCCATTGGGTCCGCGAAACACGACCGGACAGCGCATCTGCCCGCCGGACATATAATTGGTCTTGGCCGCAGAGTTGATGATCTGGTCGATCGCCTGCATCGCAAAGTTGAACGTCATGAACTCGATCACGGGCTTGAGCCCGCCCATCGCCGCGCCGACGCCGACGCCGGCAAAGCCATGTTCGGTGATCGGGGTGTCGATGACGCGCTTGCCGCCAAATTCCGCGAGCAGCCCTTGCGTGACCTTATAGGCCCCCTGATATTCCGCGACCTCCTCGCCCATAACGAAGACGCTATCGTCGGCGCGCATTTCCTCGGCCATCGCATCGCGCAATGCCTCGCGCACGGTGAGTTTCGCATAGTCCGTGCCCGCCGGAACTTCCGGGTCGGCGGCGATGCGCGGCGCGGATGCCTGAGGTTTCGCGGGCTTCGCGGGTTCCTCTGAAGTCTTCGCGGGTGCGGACGCCGGAGCCGCTTCGGCAGAACCGCCCTCGCCCGCCATAGTCGCTATCACGGTGCCGACCTTCACATTCTCGGCGCCCTCGGCCACCAATATCTGCCCGATCACGCCTTCATCGACCGCCTCGAATTCCATGGTAGCCTTGTCTGTCTCGATCTCGGCAAGCAGATCGCCGGACTTCACCTCGTCGCCCTCTTTCACCAGCCATTTGGCGAGCGTGCCTTCCTCCATCGTCGGAGAAAGCGCAGGCATCTTGATCTCGATCGCCATCAATATGCCTCCACCAGAACGTCGGTATAGAGTTCGGACATCTCCGGCTCCGGCGCGCTTTCCGCGAAATCCGCGCTCCCGTTGACGATCTTGCGGATGTCCTGATCGATGGACTTGATTTCGTCGGCGGTGACGCCTGCCGCATCGAGATATTTCTTCACACCCTCGATCGGGTCGGATTTATCGCGCATTTCCTGCACTTCCTCGCGTGAACGATATTTCGCCGGATCGGACATGCTGTGGCCGCGATAGCGATAGGTTTTCATCTCCAGCAGGATCGGCCCCTTGCCCGCCCGCACCCATTTTAGCGCCTCTTCGGTTGCACCGCGCACGGCCAGCACGTCCATGCCATTGACCTGAAGCCCCGGTATACGGAACGATTCCCCCCGACGGAAAAGCTGGTCCTCGGCCGAAGAACGGTTGACGCTGGTGCCCATCGCATATTGATTATTCTCGATCACGAAGATGATCGGCAGCTTCCACAGCTCGGCCATGTTGAAGCTTTCATAGACCTGGCCCTGATTGCTCGCGCCGTCACCGAAATAAGCGACGCACACGCCGCCATCGTCCTTATATTTATGCGCAAAACCGAGGCCTGTGCCGAGCGACACCTGCGCGCCGACAATGCCATGCCCGCCGTAAAAGCCATGCTCGACGCTGAACATGTGCATCGACCCGCCCTTGCCCTTGGAAATCCCTGCGGCGCGGCCGGTCAGCTCCGCCATGATGACATTGGGGTCAATGCCATAAGCGAGCATATGCCCGTGGTCGCGATATCCGGTAATGACGCTGTCGCGCCCGGGTTTCAGCGCCGACTGGATGCCGACGGCAACCGCTTCCTGCCCGATATAAAGATGGCAAAAGCCGCCGATCAGGCCGAGGCCGTAAAGCTGTCCCGCTTTTTCCTCAAAGCGGCGGATCAGCATCATCTGGCGATAAAATTCGAGAAGCTCTTCCTTGCTGGCCTCATAATCGCCCGGAACCGCGGGCTTGGCGCTGTTATGATCGGCCCTGGGCGGGGATGACGCAGCGCTCCGGCGGGAAGAGGATGGCGCCGACTTTTTCGTCGTTCGCGGCGTTGCAGACTTGGCCAAGAAGAAACCCTTCTGTGTCATTCATGGGGAGGAAAGGCGTCTATAACCCGCGACACTCAGGAATCCAACAAAAAGCCGCAAAACCAGCCGTCCTCCCCGCAATCATCCTATTTGGTTAGATTCTGGCAGAAAGGATGGTTAAATCGTCCAGTGCCTCTCGCAAGGGTATAGGAATCCGGACATTTTTCCGGTTCCGGGCCGAACGCCGATATACTTCAGGACGGTGAAACGGGGGACAAGCCCATTGCGCCAGGCGTCGCGATCAGCGCAGCGGCACAATCACTTCATCGGGATGCGCGACGTTCAGTTCCTTGCGGATCATTTCATCCGCCATATCCGGGTCTACATGTTTCGGATCGAGCAGCTTGACGCGGTTCGCCAGCCGGGCGCGCTCGGCTTGCACGACTTTCAGTTCCGCTTGGCTGTCGTGCAATTGCTGCTTGAAGCCGCCCCATGCCAATATGCCATTGGAACCCAGCACGGCATAGCCGATGAGAATGGCGAGCAGCAGAACGGCAATGGTCGGCCCCAATGCCCCAGAAAGCAACAAACGAAGCTTGGTGATATGCGCCATGTCCCTTTGAATCACAGTCGATTCAAGCGCGCAACCAAAAAATGGTAAACACGCCCGATTTGCGGCAAAATGATGAATCGACAGCGCCGCGTCAGCGGAAAATGGACCGCCCGGCATAATGCGCCATATCGCCCAGCTCTTCCTCGATGCGGATGAGCTGGTTATATTTCGCCAGCCGGTCCGACCGCGCCAGCGATCCGGTCTTGATCTGCCCGCAATTGGTGGCGACCGCGAGATCGGCAATGGTCGCGTCCTCGGTCTCGCCCGAACGGTGCGACATCACCGCAGTATAACGCGCGCGATGCGCCATATCGACGGCGGCCAGCGTTTCTGTGAGCGTGCCGATCTGGTTGACCTTGACCAGCAACGAATTCGCCAGCCCCTGCTCGATCCCCATGGCGAGACGCCTGGGGTTGGTGACGAACAGATCGTCGCCGACGAGCTGAACCCGATCGCCGATCTTGTCGGTCAGCAGTTTCCAGCCCTCGAAATCATCTTCGCTCATGCCGTCCTCGATCGATTTGATCGGGTAGCGTGCGGCGAGATCCGCGAGATAATCGGTCATCTCGGCGGGTGTCAGGCTCTTGCCCTCGCCCACCATCTCATATTTGCCGTCCTTGAAGAATTCGGTCGCCGCGCAATCGAGCGCCAGCATCACATCGTCGCCGGGCTTGTATCCCGCCTTCTCGATGCTCGCCATGATGAAATCGAGCGCATCAGTCGTGCTGGCGAGGTTGGGCGCGAACCCGCCCTCGTCGCCCACGGATGTCGCCAGCCCCTTGTCATGCAGGCCTTTTTTGAGCGTATGAAATATCTCCGATCCGATCCGCACCGCATCGGCCAGGTTCTCCGCGCCAACCGGCATGATCATGAATTCCTGAAAATCGATCGGATTGTCGGCATGTTCGCCGCCGTTGATGATGTTCATCATCGGCACCGGCAGCACATGCGCCGAAACGCCACCGACATAGCGATAGAGCGGCAGGCCGCGCGCATCGGCCGCCGCCTTCGCCACCGCGAGGCTCACGCCGAGAATGGCGTTGGCGCCCAGCTTGCCTTTGTTCTCGGTGCCGTCGAGCGCGATCATCGCCGCATCGATTTCACTCTGATCTTCCGCGTCCAGCCCGATGACCGCCTCGGCAATACCGCTATTCACCGCCTCGACCGCGCCCAGCACGCCCTTGCCCATATAGCGGCTCTTGTCGCCATCGCGCTTCTCGACCGCCTCATACGCGCCCGTCGATGCGCCCGAAGGCACGGCGGCGCGGCCGAAGCTGCCATCTTCCAGCAACACATCGACCTCCACCGTCGGGTTGCCCCGGCTGTCAAAAATCTGGCGGGCGTGAATGTCGAGAATGGCGGTCATGTCTGCTTCCCTGTCTCTTGCATAGAGTCTGGCCTTGGAGCGAATTTTCGCGCCCGCTTAGCCAGAGCGGATCAATAACGCAATGCGCGCCTGACGGACATCGGCGAAAAATTAATAGTGAAAGGGTGGAAAGCAACGATGGAACTGCTACTTATGTTCAAGCATTGACTAGTGACCCGAATCTGAAGTTCGTTACATTGATCCGGTAGGGCTGAACGAACTTCAGATTCATAAGGGTCACTAGCAGCCACATCATTCTAGTGTGGTTTATGGATTTGAAATTTGCTCCGCACATCGTGTCTTGATGTGGCGAATTTCAAATCCACCACGCTAGTGAAACCGATTATATTCATCCCGGGAAGGAATTTGCCATGGCCGACGCGATCGACATCACCCCGACACCCGCAAAAAGAGGTCGCAAGCCCGGTGCAGGCAAAGCTGCATCGCCCAAAGCGGCCGCAACCAAAACGGCTGCAAAAACGACTGCAAGGAAAACCGCGCCAAAAACAGCGTCCGCAAAACGCGCTTCTCCGGCCAGAGCCTCGAAATCCGCCGCTGCACCGACGTTCGCGGAATCCGCCCAGCAGGCCCGCGCCGCGCTGCACACCGCCTCTGCCGCCGCTCGCGCCAGGGTGAAAGACGCCAGCGCGAAGGCGAAGTCTACCAAGGACACCGTCTCGGCTTTCGATTGGAAAGCGCAGGGCGAACAGGTGAAATCGCAAGCCGGCAAGATGGCGCGCGATGCCGCAGGAAGCGCCAAGGTCAAGACCGGCGAAGCGATGGAAGGGCTGGCGAAGCTCATTGCCGAAACCGCGCAGACGGTCGATACCAAGCTGGGGCCGCAATATGGCGATTACGCCCGCCAGGCCGCAAGTGCCGTTGCCGGCGCGGCGAAATCGCTCGACAAGAAGGATGTTGACCAACTGCTCGGCGATGCGCGCGATTTTGTGCGCAAAAGCCCCGCCGTCGCCATCGGCGCGGCGGCGATTGCCGGTTATGTGCTGATGCGTCTGGCCAAGGGCTCCGGCAGCGACGACACATAAGAGAGGTCCAGCTTTTTTCGAGCTGGTCCAGTTCTCAAAGGGGAGCAAAGGCAGGTGAAACATCGCACAGGCTGGTCGCCTGAAGATCAGAATGAGCAGCGGACGGAGGCTGACGAGGGCGGCCCTGCGGGGACGGCCGACGGCGATTACAGAGACGACGAGCGCTCGACCGTCGAGGTGATCCAGACCCTGTTCACCAGCGGCCGGGAATATGCCGAAGCCGAAACCCGGCGGCAAAAGGTGCGGATCAGCATCGCCGCTTCGGCCATACGCATGGCCGCCTTGTTGTTCGGCGCGGCGCTTTTCCTGTTGCTGGGCGTGCTGGTGGCGCTGCCTATCGGAGCCATATGGGTGCTGGCCCCCCATATCGGCCCAATTCCGGCAACGCTGGTCGTGTTTGTCAGCGGAATTCTCGTCGTCATGCTGCTTGTGCAGCTCGCGCGGGCCAAATTGCGCCGCATCTTCCGCCGCATAATGAGCAAGGGCGACGCGGGATGAGCAAGGCAAACGAAGATATCGAGCATTATGAAACGCTTTCGGCGGAGGCGGAAAGCCAGCGCGCCCGCTTTTTCGGCCTGCTCGGGCTGGCGCGGGAAAGGGTCCGTCCGGCCAACCTCATGAAAGAAGCCGAAAACCGGGCGCTTGATATGGGGCTGGACGCTCTCGATAAATCCGCGGCATTTGCCCGCGCTTATCCCTTGCGCGTGGCAGGCATGGCGGCCGCAGTCGGAGCGCTGCTGGCGCGTAAACCCTTGTGGAAGCTGCTCGGATCGACCTACAGCGCCCTCCGGCAGCGCGGCAGCGACAGAATCGAAACCCCCGGCTCAGGACAGGAAGAATGAAAAAGGATATGAACGACAGGCTTGACCGCGCCCGCACACTGGCGAGCGAGAATATCGAGCGGGCGGGCAACCGCGCCAAAGCCGTGGGCGCCAAGGCAGGCGAAAAGATCGCCGATGCGCGCGACAAGGCGGGCAAGACCGTCGATACTACCAACCGCATCATCACCGAACACCCGCTGGCCTCGATCGCCGCCGCCGTCGCCGTTGGCGCGCTTGCCAGCTATCTTTTTCCACGGTCGGCCAGATCGCTGCGCGCCGCTGCGCCCAAAATCGCCGCGAAAGCCGCGAGCGCGAAAAAGGAGGTTTCCGATATCGCGCAAGCCGGGCTTGGCAATGCGCGCGATCTGGCTTCCAGCGTCGGCGAGCAAATCGAAAGCGGCATCCAGAAAAGCGGTTTGCCGGACAAAGTCACCGATGCGGCCGCGAAAATCTCCACCCTGATACGCAAGCAGAAAGGCGAATAAGCTCCGCGACCAAACAAACGCGAACATCGCTCACAGCAGTGTGGAATTTTTCATTTTTTGCCGTTAAGGCGATCCCTCATGAGCAAACTGCATCTTGTCATGGGCGGACGCGTCTCCGACCCTCGCACCACCGATTTCGAGGATCTCTCGGCCATCGATTTTGTCGGCGTTTTTCCTGATTTCGCATCGGCGGAAAAGGCGTGGCGCAGCGCCGCCCAGCGCACGGTCGACGATGCAGAGATGAAATATGTCATCGTGCATCTGCACCGCCTGCTCGACCCTTCGCATGAAGCGGAACAGCGCTAAACCCTAGGGCCTAACGATTATCGCCGAAAGTAACGCTCACGCCGACCCAGCGCGGACGCGCATAGGCGCTTTGCACGAAACCGAAATTCTGTGAAAAATCGATGTCGAACAGGCGATAACGCCTGTCGGTGACATTGTTGATGGTCACACCAAGGGCAATCGGCCTGCTCTTGCTGCGCCATTCGATCTGCACATCCCCAACCAGGCGGGCGCCTTCCCGGTCCACCTGCGCATTGAACGGTGTCAGATATTGCACGCCATCATAACGCCAGCTCGATCCGACGCTCATATGCCCGCCCAGTGCCGCCCAGCCATATCGTATGGCACCGCTCGCCGAAAAGCGGGGCGCGTTGGGCATGCGCCGGTCGCGGATCGCACCCGATGGCAGGATGACATTCCTGATCTTGCTGTCCAGCACGAAGAGCGATCCGCTGAGGTTCAGCCCTGCGAGCGGCCGCACGCTCCCTTCCAGTTCGATACCGCTGATCCGGGCATCCTTGTTATGGACGCTCAACGTATAGCCGTCCCGATTCTCGAACGCCTGATAGTCGTTATAATCATAATGAAACGCGGCCAGCGCCAGTTGCGCCTGCCCGTTCCACAGATCCGCCTTCACTCCGCCCGAAAAGCTCAGCAGGGTTTCCGGACGAAAGCCGATATCCGCCACATCGAGCGGCAGCACGGCCGGCGCGCTGAACCCGCCGCTTTTCGTGCCGCGATCGACACCCGCATAGAGCAGCACCGTCTCCACCGGACGATAATTGACCTGAACCTTGCCCGACCAGTCGTTGAAATCCCGGCGCGCGAGCGCAGGCAAGGTCGAGGGATTGAAGCGCAGGTCCACCGTGCCATTTTCTTCATGCACGAAATCATAGGTCTTGCGGTCATGCGTATAACGCGCGCCGACGATGACCGCCCATTGCGGCGCGAGCGCGACTTCCGCCTGACCGAATACGGCCGCCGATCCGGTCTTGAGCGTGCCGCCATATACTTCGCGCAGCCCTGCCGAGTTCGACCCATCAACGATATAATTATTGTCGCTGTTAATCTGGATCGCTGTTGCACCGACCAGCCAGTCGACCGCGCCTGACTTGGCGGAAAGTCGAACCTCTCCCGAATATTGATCGAGCGCCTGATCGTTATAGACCGTCAGGAAAGTCGCGGGAGACATATCCGAATCTTCGGCATATTCTTTTTCGAGGCGTTGATAATCTGCCAGCATGGTCAGCTTCATGCCGCCCAGCGCGCCGTCATAACGCACCGCCACCTGACCATAAGTGCGGTCAAAGCGTATCGGATCATTGAATCCAACAGTGAAAGGATCGCTGTCAGGCTCGGCATAACCCAGCACATCGCATCCCCCGCAGGTGCCGAAAGCATCTTCGTTCGCACTCAGAAAGCGCCCCAGCCCCAACGCGTCGGGGGCTGCCGCTCCATGCGCATAATAGCCTGCGGAACGCTCATCGGCATTGCGCAGCCCCTCCAGCTTGAGCGAGAAGCTGCCATTGGTTCCGGTATCGGCGACAAGCTGCAATCGTCCGGCAAAGAAACGGGCATTGCCCACGTCCGGCCCCGCCCTGTTCTCGATATAGCCGTCGTGAAAATCGCTGGTGAAGGCAAAACGCGCGCGCACGCTGTCCGATAACGGCCCGCCGATCGCTCCCTGCGTGGAGAACTGGTTATGGCTGCCGCCCGTAATGCTGAAATAGGCCTCCGGCCTGTCCGTCGGCTTGGCCGTCACATAATGCACCAGTCCGCCGGTGGCATTGCGCCCGAATAAAGTGCCCTGCGGCCCGCGCAGCACCTCGACCCGCTCCAGATCGAACGCCCGCCCTGCAATCGCCCCGGCAACGCTGGAATAAACCTCATCCTCATAAAAGGCGATCGGCGCTTCCTGCGCATCGGAATAATCATTTTGCGACACGCCGCGAATGTTGAAGATGACAATCGACGGGCTGAAGCTCTGCACCCGCAACCCCGGAAGCTGCCGCGCAATCGCCTCCACACCGCCGGTGCCGGAGAGACGCAGCATATCCGCATCCGCGACCGACAGCGCGATGCCCACATCGCCCGCCGCCTGCTCGCGCTTCTGCGCGGTCACAACAATGCCATCGCGCAGGTGGCCCGGCATTTCCTGCCCGCCCGCGATTCCGGGAAAACAGGCAATGCCTATCGCAAAACTCAGACCGACGCGCATCATTGATCACCCTCATTATATTTTTCTGACGCAAGCAATCCCCTTGCATCGCATCCTCAATCCCCCCGCTTGAGGGATGTTCAACATAGCCGCATACTGTATCTTTATCGTAAATCCAGCATGGCCAGCCACAGATATGTGCGATTTCCATAATAAAGCCTCCTTCTGCGCCAATGCTCGCAAAGTCGCGTGCGGCGTCCCGAGCCCTGAGGCATAATGACCGTCGAGGGAGCCATCCCCTATTCTTCTGGCCGCGAAATGGCGCTATCGGTTCCCGACATGCCATCACAGATCCTTACATTATTGCGCGGCGCGCCCACTATTCGCCTGATTGTCGCGCTTTCGGCCGGGTTCATGTTTGCCATGCTCATGCTGTTCGTGGCGCTTCAGCAACCCCGTTTCGGGCTGGTTCTGAAACCCGGCGGCCATGGCGTCGTCGCCTCGGGTCCGATGATAGAGGACCGAACCGGAACGTATTCGGCACAGGCGATCGCCGTCCGTTCGGCATCGGGCGAGTCCGTAGCTCTGTCCACCACCGCCTTGACCGAAGAACCGAACTTCCTCCCCGATTATCCCTCAATCCGCGCCTTCATGGCCGAACAGGGCCGTCTGCGCGCGATACTGGACAACACCCCATCCCTCGTCATCGCCGCGCCGGATGGGCATCAGCAGACAATCCCACTCGCCCGGATTTCAAAAGCGCCGCCCTTCGCCTTCTGGTATCAGCTCTCCGTCGGCCTGATCATTTATGCGATCGCCGCCTGGATATGGGCGGTCGCACCGGGCAGGTTGTCCAATCTGCTGTTCGCCATATCCGGCTTCGCCATGCTGCTCTCGGCGGGCACGGCCGCGATATACAGCACACGAGAAATCGCGCTCGACGCCACCCTGTTCCGCATCCTTGGCATCCTCAATGAAACGGGCGCATCGCTCTTTGGCATCGCCATGAGCCATTTGTTCCTGATTTACCCGGTCCGCCTCATTTCGAACCGGCTTGCGTGGATGCTCTGGCTGGGCTTCGGCGCATGGACGATTGCCGGAGCGGCACGCATGATGCCCAACCCCGCCTGGGGCAGCAACGGTATCATGTTTACCGAAATGGCCCTGATCGTAGTCGCCATAACCCTGCAATATTTCGCCACGCGCGGCGACCCTGTCGGGCGCTCTGCCCTGCGCTGGATCGGCCTTGGCACCGTGCTGGGCGCGGGCGGATTCATCCTCACCGCGGTCGTCCCCCTGCTGTTCAATGCGCCCGCTCTCGTCAGCCAGGGAACGGCATTCGGCTTTTTCCTCATCATCGTCGTCGGCCTTGCCATCGGCCTGCGGCGGGACCGGCTGTTCGCGGTCGACAATCTTTCCTATTCCATCTTATATTATACGGCCCTTGCCATTGTGGTGTTCGCGGTCGATCTTGGGCTTCTCTATGCCATCGGGTCGGCGCGGATCGCCGGCATCGTGACAGGCATCGTCATTCTGCCGACTTTGTATCTGCCGCTGCGCGACAAGATTCTGGGCTGGCTGAGGGGCGGACAGCGCGCCGATATCATCCGCTCCATACAGGATGTCACGAGCATGAATTTCGTGCCGCCCGGCGTCGATCGCACCCGCATGTGGAAACAGTGTCTCGATGAAGCGTTTCAGCCGCTGGTCATCGAAGAAATTGCCGACAGCGGGCAAGGTCATAACGGCTCCGTCGAAATCACCGATGCCGGTGCCGCCATGACCCTGCCCGCCGTCGCCGGAGCGCCGCCCTTGCGCCTGAAACTTGCCGGGCGCGGTCACCGCCTGTTCCGTCAGGACGAACAGGCGCAGGCCGAGCGCATGGTCCTGATCGCCGCCCGCGCCGATGCGGACAGGCTCGCCTATGAACGCGGCGTCGATGCCGAGCGCGCCCGCGTGGCGCGCGATCTGCACGACGATCTCGCCGCGCGCCTGATGGACGGCCTCGCCCATGACAAGGTCGACAGCCTGCGCGAAACCATCCGGCTCGCGCTGGCCGAAGTGCGCTCCATCGTCAACGGCCCGCGCGGCGTGCCGATGCTGCTGGCCGAAGCCATTGCCGATGCGCGCTCCGAAGCCGCCGAGCGGCTGGAAGTCGCGAACATAGCCCTCGACTGGAATCCGGATTTGCTGCCGGGCAAGCTCACCCCGCCGCAAGTCCGGGCGCTGCAATCCGCCCTGCGCGAGGCAGTGACCAACATCATTCGCCACAGCAAGGCCTCACTGGCGCGTGTAAGCGTGACCGTGGAGCATGACGTGATGACCGTCGAAATTTCCGACAATGGCCAAGCGGGGCCTGTCGTTCCCGGCAACGGCCTGCATAATCTGGTCGCCCGCATGAAATCGGTCGGCGGCGCGGCCAGCTTTCTTTCGCGCGATTCCGGCTTTTGCGTAACCCTTTCCATGCCAATCGAGGTGACCGCATGAACGAACCGAAACAGGTGCTCATTCTCGATGATTTGCCCGGCGCGCGCCTCCTGCTTTCTGCCGCCGTCGCAAAAGTGCTGCCCGGCGCACAGATCCACGAGGCCGCCTCGATCGCGGATGTCGGCGCGCTGCTGAGCCTGAAATTCAGCCTTGCGCTCATCGATCTCAGCCTGCCCGATGGCCGGGGCGCGACGATCATTCGCGCGCTCAAATCGATAAACAGCGATATCATGGTCGCCGCTGTGACGGTGATGGACGATGATGCCAGCATCGAGGAGGCGCTGGCCGCCGGTGCGGACGGCTATTTGCTGAAAGACGCCGAACCTTCCTTGCTGGCGCACCGCATCGAGCGTCTGGTGGCCGGGGAACCCTCTTTGTCGCCCGTCATCGCGCGCCGCGTTCTTGCGCGTTTTGCTTCCCCTCCCACTTCCTCGGAACCGGACGAGGACAATCTTTCGGGCCGCGAGCGCGAGGTGCTGTCGCTCGTCGGCCGGGGCATGCGCACCAATGAAGTCGCCACCCTGTTGAAGATCAGTCCGCATACCGTGCGCGATCATCTCAAGAACATTTACCGCAAGCTCGATGTGTCCTCGCGCGCCGAAGTCGCGGTCGAGGCGCATCGCCGCAACCTGACCTGAGACAATCTCTCTGTTGTGGAGGAAAAAAGACCCGGCTCGACAAGCGAGCCGGGTAAAAGAAAAGGACGTTGGAAACGCCCCCCTCGGGTCGCGTCGCCTTCATATCCCGGAGCGGCGTCGGTCCATATCCCCTAAAGAGGGGGGTACGGGCAGATAGTGTCCCCATACGTCGTCCATCGCACTTCGGTCAGGCGACGGTGAGCAAGCCGATCTGCGTCGTGTGCGAGGAATCGCTGTAGAAGGTGTAATCATTGCCCGCCTGGGTGTAAAAGGCGGAGCCGTTGATCGTCAGGCTGTCATCGCCGTCCATGTCAATCGTCAGATGCGATCCGTTGCCCGCACCAACCAGCGACTGAATCACGCTCGCATCCATCGTCAGATTGGCCTGCACATTGCTGCCGACAAAGCTGATTTCCTCGACATGGCTAAGCACGCCGAGCAGGCTTGCCTGCGTCACGCTGCCGCTGTTGTCGGCCAGCGTCACCATGTCGTTGCCCGCGCCACCATCGACATGCCACCCCTGCGCCAGATTGAGCGTGAACGTATCGCCGTTCGAACTGCCGATGACATTCTCGATACCGCTCAGCGTGTCGCCTTGCGCATCGCCGCCCGTGCCCGTGCCGGTGGCCCCAGAGAGATCCAGCGCGATCGCCGCCGATCCGGCATAGCTGGCGGTGTCCGTGCCCGTGCCGCCAATCAGCGTGTCCGCGCCGCCACCGCCGACCAGAACATCATTGCCGGCACCGCCGTCGAGTATGTTCGCATTGCTATCGCCGGTGAGCGTGTCGTTGGAGCCGGAGCCGGTCAGATTTTCTATGCTCGAATAGCTGTCACCCGCCGCATCGCCCGTATTGAGCAGGCTGTTGGCGAGGTTCGCGGTCACGGCGGTGGTATAAGCTGCCGTGTCGCTGCCCGATCCGCCGATCAGTGCATCCGCACCCGCGCCGCCAGTCAATATATCGTTGCCCGCGCCGCCATCCAGGGTGTTCGCGCCGCCATCGCCATAGAGCAGATCGTTGAACGCCGAGCCGATGAGGATTTCGACGCCCGAAAGCGTGTCGCCCGCGGCATCGCTGCCCGAACCCGCCGTGCCGTCGAGATAGGCGGTGACTGCCGAACCCGCGCTCGCATAAGTGACGGTATCGCTGCCCGATCCACCGATGAGTACATCCGCGCCCGCGCCGCCGACGAGAATATCGTCGCCCGCACCGCCATCGATGCTGTTGGCGTTGCCGTCGCCTGTCAGCGTGTCGGCAAAGGCAGACCCGATCAGGCTCTCGATGCTGTTATAGCTGTCGCCCGCCGCATCGCCGGTGTTCGATCCGGGGCTGGCGAGACTTGCGGTCAGCCCCGAACCGGCGTTCGCATAGCTCGCCGTATCGCTGCCCAAACCACCGATCAGCACGTCCGCGCCCGCGCCGCCTATAAGCACATCATTGCCCGCGCCGCCCGACAGGCTGTTGACGCCGCCGTCACCCATTAGCGTGTCGGCAAAAGCCGAACCGATCAAATTCTCGATAGCGCTCAGCGTATCGCCCTGCGCATCGCCGCCAGACCCTGCCGATCCATCGAGCGCGATGGTGACCGCCGATCCCGAGCTACTGTAATCGGCGGTGTCGGTGCCCGCGCCGCCGTCCAGCACATCCGCCCCGCCCGCGCCGGCAAGCACATCATCGCCGCCACCCGCATGGATCGTTTCCGCCACCGCCGTGCCGTAAATACTGTCGGCAAAGCCGGTGCCGATGACGATCTCGAAGCCGGTAACGACATCGCCCGCCGCATCGCCGCCCGATGATGTCGCGCCGCTCAGATAAAGCGTGATACCGCTCGCCGATGCCGAATAATCGATCGTGTCGGTGCCGCTGCCGCCGGTTAATATGTCCGCGCCCGCGCTGCCGGTGAAGCTGTCGTCGCCCGCGCCGCCATCCATGCTCTCCGCGCCGCTGCCGCCGGTAAAGCTGTCCGCCTGCGCCGTGCCGATCACGCCTTCGATTGAAACGAATACGTCGCCCGCCGCATCGCCGCCGGTGACGACCAGCGATCCGCTGGCGAAGCTCGCCGTGATGCCGGTCGATGATGTGACATAGGAAACGCTGTCCGTGCCGCTGCCGCCATCGAGCGTGTCCGCGCCAGCGCCGCCGATCAGGATATCATTGCCCGTTCCGCCATAAAGCGTCTGCGCGCCTGCGGTGCCATAAAGCACATCGTCGAAGCCGGAACCGGTCAGGATTTCGATATTGGACACCCGATCGCCCAAAGCATCGCCGCCGCTGCCGATCGTCACACCGTCAAGATAGACAGTTACCCCCACCACCGACGCGGCATAGCTCAGCGAATCCGTGCCCGCGCCGCCATCGATGATGTCCGCGCCGGTGCCGCCGGTGATGATGTCGTTGCCATCACCGCCATCGATGATGTCATCGCCCGCATTGCCATGGATCGTGTCGTCGCCATCGCCGCCCGACAGCGTTTCGCCGCTGCCGCCGCCGTTGATGGTGTCGTTATATATCGAGCCGACAACGCTTTCGACCGCCAGCACTATGTCGCCCTGCGCATAGCCACCGCTCGACGTGCTGCCATCGAGGAAGATGGTGACCGCCGCGTTCGAATCCGAATAATCGACGATATCGAAGCCTGCCCCGCCGTTGATCGTATCCCCACCCGCACCGCCGCGGATGAAGTCGTCCCCGCTGCCCGCGTTGATGATGTTGTTGCCCGCATCGCCATAGATGAAATCGTCATGCGCGCTGCCGGTCACATTTTCGATGCTGATATAGCTGTCGCCCTGAGCATCCCCGCCGCTGCCGGTGCCGCCCAGCAGATCGACCGTAACGGCGCTCAGCGAGGCCGAATAATCAACGGTATCGACGCCCACGCCGCCGTCGAGCACATCCGCGCCCGCATCGCCCAGCAATGTGTCGGCGCCGTCGCGGCCGCGCAGCGTGTCATCGCCGGTGCTGCCCCAGAGCGTATCGTCATTCGCGGACCCATCGAGAATCTCGATACCGTACAGACGGTCGCCCGCCGCTTCACCGCCGCTACCCACGCTGCCGTTGAGGCCGATGGAAACCGCCGCGCTGCCATAATAAGAGGCGGTATCGGTGCCGCCGCCGCCAGTGATGATGTCGGCCCCGGCCAGCCCGCGAAACCATTCGTCGGTCCCAGTGCCTGTCACAGTGTCGTCGCGGTTGGTCAGATAGACGTTCTGAAAATTGCTATACCTGTCTCCGGCCGCATCCCAGCCGATGCCCACGGTCACGCCATCAAGGTTGATGGTGATGCCCGCGCTCGCCGAAACGCTGGCAAGATTGCCGAAATTCGTACCGAAAAACAGCGTATTGGTGCCCGCGCCACCATCGAGCGTATCCGCCCCCGAACCGCCGGTAATCACGTCATTGCCATTGCCGCCATTGATGGTGTCGTTGCCGCCAAGCCCCGAAAGCTGGTCGTTGCCGTCGCCGCCATTCAGCACATTGGCGCTGCTGCTCCCGGTCAGCGTGTCCCCATGGGCGGAGCCGGTCAGGTTCTCGATGGTGTTGAAGGTGTCGCCCTGCGCATAGCCGCCGCTGCCGGTGCCGCCATTGAGGCTGGCGCTCACGCCCGATCCGCTCAGCGAATAATCGACCGTGTCGGTGCCCGCGTCGCCCTGCATATAATCATTGCCCGCGCCGCCCATGAAGATGTCGTTGCCGGTGCCGCCATAGAGGCTGTCATTGCCCGCATCGCCATCGATGGTGTCGTTGCCCGCGCCGCCGCTAATCGTGTTGCCGCCCGCATCGCCGGTGAGGTTGTCGGCCTGCCCCGAACCGATCAGGCTGGAGAAATTGCTGAAGATATCGCCATTGGCATCGCCGCCGGTGCCAGACCCGGCGAGCAGCGACATGGTGACGCCCGAAGCCGAACCCGCATAGCTCAGCGTGTTGCTGCCCAGGCCGCCGTCCATCGTGTCCGCGCCCGCGCCGCCCTCGATGATGTCGTCGCCATCCTCGCCATACAGCGTGTCGTCGCCCGCGCCGCCGCTGATCGTGTCGGAGCCGATGCCGCCCCACACGGCGTTCGCGTTGCCGTCGCCTGTCAATATGTCGGCATAGATCGAACCGCGCAGATTTTCGAAATTCGCAAGCGTGTCGCCATTGGCATCGCCCGCGCTGCCCGTTCCCGTGGCGAGGCTCACGGTTACGCCCGCGCTCGCGCCCGCATAGCTCGCGGTATCGCTGCCCGCGCCGCCATCCATCACATCCGCGCCCGCGCCACCCTCGATCACGTCATCGCCCGCGCCGCCCTGAATAGTATTCACGCCGACCGAGCCGACGATAGTGTCCGCATTCGCCGAACCGATCGCATTTTCGATCGTGCCGCCCACGAAAATATCGCCTTCGGCATCGCCGCCGGTGTTGCCGGTGCCGGTGCCAAGGTTGATGCTGATGCCCGCGCTGCTGCCGCTGTAATCGACCGTATCCGTGCCCGAACCGCCATCGATGCTGTCCGCGCCCGCGCCGCCGATCAGCGTGTCGTTGCCCGATCCGCCCTGCAAATTATCGTCGCCATCGCCCGCGTCGATGGTGTCGTTGCCCGCGCCCGCCTGAATCGTCTGCGCATTGGCGTCGCCCACAAAACTGTCGTTAAGGCCCGAAAGGATGAAGGTCTCGATCGAGCTATAGGTGTCGCCCTGCGCCAGCCCGGTGGAAAGCGCGGCATTGGTGAGGTTCACCGTCATCCCGCTCGCGGAGCTGCTGTAATCCACCGTATCGGTGCCCGCACCGCCATCGAGCGTATCCGCGCCCAGGCCGGGCAGGAAAATATCGTTGCCGCCGCCGCCGATGATGGTGTCGGCATTGTCCGAGCCATAGATGATGTCCGCCAGCGCCGAGCCGATCACCTGTTCGATACTAATCAATATGTCGCCATTGGCCTCGCCCGCCGTCCCGGCAAGCCCGTCCATGCGCACGACCACGCCGCCCGCCGAGCTGTAATCCGCCGTATCGAAGCCCGCGCCGCCATCGAGCACATCGGCACCCGCGCCGCCGACGAGAATATCGTCGCCCGCCATGCCTTCAAGCGTTTCGTTGACCCCGGTGCCATAAATCGTGTCTGCGCTGCCCGAACCGATCACATGCTCGACATTGATGATCGTATCGCCCGCCGCATCGCCGCCCGATGACGCCGTGCCGTCAAGCCGCACAGTGACGCCGGAAAGCGAACCGGAATAATCGATGGTGTCGGTGCCGGTGCCGCCGTCGATGCTGTCGGCCTGACCATAACTGACGAAGCTGTCATTGCCGCCAAGGCCCCATAATGTCGTGGCCGCCGCCGCGCCGCCGCGCAATGTATCGGCATAGTTGTTCGATCCGATGATCCGCTCGATGCCGGACAGCACATCGCCCTGTGCCCAACCGCCGACGCCCGCGCTGCCGTCATTGGAAATCGTCACGCCTGCGGTCGAAAGCGTATAGTCCGCCGTGTCGGTGCCGCTGCCGCCGGTGATCTGGTCCGCGCCGAGGCCGGAGGAAATGCTGTCGTCGCCCGCGCCGCCATCGAGTATATCCGCGCCGTCGCCGCCATGGAGAATATCGTTGCCGCCGCCCGCCTGTATCGTCGATCCGGTCGCATCGGCGCTGATCTCGTCATTCTGCGCCGATCCGATGACGATCTCGACATTGAACAGCCGGTCGCCCGCCGCATCGCCGCCGGTGCCGAAGCTGCCGTCCATGTAAATCTTCATGCCGCTGCTCAGCGAGGTCGAATAATCGACCGTATCGACACCCGCATCGCCGCGATAAATATCCGCGCCGCCGCTGACGATGAAGCTGTCGTCGCCCGCGCCGCCGCTATATTCCTCATCCGCGCCGGTGCCTTCGAAGCTGTCGGCATAGGCCGACCCGATGACTTTCTCGATGCCGCTCATCACATCGCCTTCGGCATCGCCGCCCGATGATGTGCCGCCGGTGCGGATCGTCACCGCGCTCGCCGAGGCGGAATAATCGACCGTATCCGTCCCGGAGCCGCCAGAAATGCTATCCGCACCCGCGCCGCCTTCGATGAAATCGTCACCGATACCGCCGGAAAGCACATCGTCGCCCGCACCGCCCCGGATGATATCGTCGCCGTCGAAACCATCGAGATCGTCGGTGCCCGCGCTGCCGATCAGCGTATCGCCCAGGCGCGATCCGACGAACTTCTCGACATTGGTGAACGTGTCGCCGGTCGCATCGCCGCCACTCGCAGTGCCGAGCGTCAGGTCGATGGTCACCGCCGCATCGGATGTCGAATAGCTCACGGTGTCGACGCCGATACCGCCGTCCATCTGGTCCGCGCCGCCATCGCCGCGCAGCGTGTCGTCGCCCGAACCGCCCTGCAATATATCGCTGCCGGTGCCGCCCGACAGGACGTCATTACCGCCGCCGCCGATCAGCGTATCGTCGGAGAAGGTGCCGGTAATGGTGTCGGCATGGGCCGATCCGATCACCGATTCGATACCCGTCAGCCGGTCGCCCGCCGCGATATCGCCGCTGCCCGAAGATCCGTCGAGATTGACGGTGACGCCGCTCGCCGCCGCCGAATAATCCGCCGTATCGAAGCCCGCGCCGCCGGTCAGCGTATCGGCGCCCGCGCTGGCGACAAGCGTATCGTCGCCCGCGCCGCCATCGAGCGTTTCCGCACCCGCACCGCCCGCCAATATATCGTCATAGTCCGAACCGAGCAGCCCTTCGATGCTGGTGAACGTGTCGCCCGCCGCTTCGCCCACGGTGCCGCTGTTGGTCGCAAGGCTTGCGCTCACGCCCGCCGTTGCGTGCTCATAGCTGGCGATGTCGGTGCCCGCGCCGCCGTCGATCACATCCGCGCCGTCGCGTCCCTCGATCACATCGTTGCCCGCGCCACCTTCGAAGGTTTCCGCGCCCGCATCACCGATCAAGCTGTCATTATAGACCGAACCGACCACCCGTTCGATGCTGGTGAGCACATCGCCGGTCGCGGTGCCGCCCTGCCCCTGGTCGACGCCATTGGTATAGACCGTCACGCCCGATGTGGACGCACTGTAATCCGCCGTGTCGGTGCCCGCGCCGCCGTCGATGCTGTCGCTGCCTGCGCCGCCGATCAGCGTGTCATTGCCGTCGCCGCCCTCTATCGTGTCGCCACCCGCGCCGCCGTCGATCACATCGTCGCCCGCGCCGCCGATCAATATATCGATGCCCGAAGAACCGGTGATCGTATCGCCCTGCGCCGACCCGACGACCCGCTCGATGCCGCTATAGCTGTCGCCCGCCGCATCGCCCGCGCTGCCGAGGCCAGCCGCCAGATTGACGGTAACAGCGCTCGCTGAAGCGGAATAATCCGCCGTATCCGTGCCGGTGCCGCCGATCAGCACATCCGCGCCCGCGCCGCCGACGAGGACATCGTCGCCCGCCTGCCCGTCGAGCGTATCATCGCCCGCGCTGCCATGGAGCGCATCGGCATAGGCCGAGCCCTTGACCGTCTCGATATTGACCAGCGTATCGCCGGTCGCATCGCCGCCGACGCCCGCCGTGCCATCGAGATAGACGGTGACGCCGCTGCCCGACGCCGAATAATCGGCGGTATCCGTGCCGCTGCCGCCATCCATCGCATCCGCATCCGCGCCGCCGATCAGCGTATCATTGCCCGCCTCGCCCGATAGCGTGTCGATGCCCGCCTGCCCGGTGATGACATCATCGCCCGCGCCGCCCAAAATCACGTCATTGCCGAAGCTGCCCAGCAAGGTGTCGCCATAGGCCGAACCGACCACGCGCTCGATCGAGGTCAGCACATCGCCCAGCGCCTCGCCGCCCGATGACGCTATGCCGTCCATCCGCACCGAAACCGCGCTCGCCGCCGCCGAATAATCCGCCGTATCGGTGCCCAGCCCGCCGTCGAGCGCATCGCTGCCCAGCCCGCCGGTCAATATATCGTCGCCATCGCCCCCCGACAGGCTGTCATTGCCCGCGCCGCCACCGAGCGTGTCGTTGCCCGCGCCGCCGATGATTACATCCGCGCCCGAAGAACCGCTGATGGTGTCGGCCTGGCTGGTGCCGATCACCTGCTCGATTTCGAACAGCGTATCGCCTGCGGCATAGCCGCCCGATGACGCCGTGCCGTCCATGCGGACAGTCACCGCGACCGCATTATTCGAATAATCGACAATGTCGAAGCCGCTGCCGCCGATCAGCACATCCGCGCCCGCGCTGCTGTAAAGGATATCATCCCCAACGCCCGCTTCCACGCGGTCGGCATTGGCCGAGCCATAGATAGTATCGGCAAGGCTGGAGCCAATCACCGTCTCGATCGACACCAGCACATCGCCCTCGGCATCGCCGCCGGTCGACGCCGTGCCGTCCATATAGACCGTCACGCCCATCAAAGATGTCGCATAGCTCGCCGTATCGGTGCCGGTGCCGCCATCGAGCCGGTCCGCGCCCGCGCCGCCGGTCAAAATGTCGTCGCCCGCATCGCCGTAAAGCTGGTCATCACCGCCCGCGCCGATGATGATATCCGCGCCCGCGCCGCCGCGGATCGTCTCTGTCGCGTTGCCGCCGGTCAGGCGGTCATCGAAGCCCGAACCGATCAGCTCTTCCATATTGACGAGAATATCGCCCGCCGCATCGCCGCCGCTGCCCGTCGTGCCATCGAGATAGACCGTGACCGCCGCCAGCGACCCGGCATAGCTCGCGGTATCGAAGCCGCTGCCCCCGTCGAAATAATCCGCGCCCGCGCCGCCGACCAGCAGATCGTCGCCCGCATCGCCCGACAGAGTATCGTCGCCCGCGCCGCCGCTGATGCTGTCATTGCCCGCGCCGCCCTCGATCACGTCATTGCCGGTCGAACCGCCCAGCGTATCGCCATAGCCCGAACCGATCAGCCGTTCGGCGGTGTCGATCACATCGCCCGCCGCCTCCGCGCCGCTGCCCGCGCTGCCGTCGAGCGATATCGTCACCGCGCCGGTCGCGTCACTGTAATCGACCGTGTCGAAACCCGCACCGCCAGACAGCACATCCGCGCCGCCACCGCCGATCAGCACATCGTCGCCCGCATTGCCGTAAAGCTGCTCGTCCGCCGCGCCGCCGCGCAGCGTGTCGCCCTGCGCCGAACCGAGCACGCGCTCGACATTGGAAAGCTGGTCGCCATCGGCATCGCCGCCGCTCGACGCAAGGCCATTCAAATTGACGATCACCGCGCCCACCGACGCGCTGTAATCCGCCGTATCCACGCCGGACCCGCCATCGATACTATCCGCTCCGCCGCCGCCGACGAGCACATCGTCGCCGCTGCCGCCATCCAGCGTATCGCTCCCGAATGCGCCGTAAATCTGGTCGTTACCGCCGCCGCCGATCAACACATCGTCGCCCGTGCCGCCGGTGATGACATCGGCATAGCCCGATCCGACGATCCGCTCGATGCTGACAAGCGTATCGCCTGCCGCATAGCCGCCCACGCCCGCCGCACCCGTCAGGCCGATGGTCACACCCGAAGTCGAGGTCGAATAATCCGCCGTATCGGTGCCCGCGCCGCCATCGAGAATATCCGCGCCAAGGCTGCCGACCAGCGTGTCATTGCCCGCGCCGCCGATCAGCGTTTCGGCAACCGCGCCGCCGCGCAACGTATCGGCATAGGCCGAGCCTTCGAGATATTCGACATTGCTGAGCGTATCGCCCTGCGCATCGCCGCCGGTCTGCGCGCCGCCATCGAGGCCCGCATTGACGCCGCTCGCGGAAGACGCATAGCTCACCGTGTCGGTGCCGCTGCCACCGTCGATCACATCGGCGCCAGCACCGCCCAGCAGCACATCGTCGCCCGCACCGCCCAGCAACATGTCGTCGCCCGCGCCGCCGACCAGCATGTCGTTGCCGCCATTGCCTTCGAGGATATCCGCGCCGCCCGAACCATTCAATGTATCCGCGCCGGCAGACCCCAGCACGCGCTCGATGCTGATGAGCGTATCGCCCGATGCATCGCCACCGATCGAGATCGACCCATCGAGATTCACCGTCACCGCGCTCACCGACGCCGAATAGTCCGCCGTATCGGTGCCCGCGCCGCCGTCCAAGACATCCGCGCCGGAGCTGCCGACCAAGCGGTCGTCGCCCGCGCCGCCGAGCAAGGTATCGACGCCCGTGCGACCCGTCAGCACGTCGTTATAGGCCGAGCCTTCGAGTATCTCCGCATTCGCAATCGTGTCGCCCTGCGCATCGCCGCCGCTGCCGGTGCCGCCCGCGAGCGAGGCCGTGACGCCCGCCGACGATCCGGCATAGCTCACCGTATCGGTGCCGCTGCCGCCGTCTATCGCATCCGCGCCCGCGCCGCCGGTGATGACATCGTCGCCCGATCCGCCATCCAGCGTATCATTGCCCGCGCCGCCGTCGATGATGTCGTCATTGCCCTGGCCGAGCAATATGTCGTCGCCCGCGCCGCCGGTCAGCACATCGACCTCGCCGGTGCCGATCACCTTCTCGATGCTGATATAGCTGTCGCCCTGCGCATCGCCGCCAACGCCGGTGGACACGCCATCGAGCGTCACCGTAACGCCGAGCAGCGAGCCGGAATAATCCGCCGTGTCGGTGCCTGCACCGCCGTCGAGCACATCCGCGCCCGCGCCGCCGCGCAACAGGTCGTTGCCGCCGCCACCGAGCAGCGTGTCGCCACCCGCATTGCCGATCAGCGTATCGTCGCCCGCGCCGCCTTCCAGCGTTTCGCCAGCCGATCCGCCCTCGATGGTGTCACCAAAGGCCGTGCCGATCACGCGCTCGACGCCCGACAGCGTATCACCCGCCGCATCGCCGCCCGAAGCCGATGACCCATCCAGCACGACCTGAACGGCGGCCGACGAGGCGCTGTAATCCACCGTGTCGAAGCCGCTGCCGCCGATCAATATGTCCGCGCCCTCGCCGCCCACCAGCGTGTCGTCGCCGCTGCCGCCATCGAGCGAATCGCTGCCCGCCATGCCGACCAGCACATCATTGCCCGCGCCGCCTTCGAGGAAATCGTCGCCCGCGCCGCCGGTGAAATTGTCCGCATAATCGGAACCGATCAGCCGCTCGACCGCCGTGAACGTGTCGCCCTGTGCATCGCCGCCGGTGCCGGTGCCGGTCGTCAGATTCACCGTAACGCCGCTGGCTGCTGCGGCGAAGCTGACGGTATCGACGCCCGCGCCGCCATCATAGGCATCCGCGCCCGCGCCGCCGATCATCAGATCATCGCCCGCACCGCCGACAAATGCATCATTGCCGGTCGAACCGCCGAGCGTATCGGCATGGGCCGACCCTATGATCCGCTCCATGCCCGAAAGCGTGTCGCCGCTCGCATCGCCGCTCGATCCATAAGTGCCATCGAGCGCAATCGTCACGCCCGCGCTCGATGCCGAATAATCGGCCGTATCGAAGCCCGAACCGCCAATGAGAATATCGCTGCCCAGGCTGCCGCGCAGCACGTCGTCGCTTGCGCCGCCATCGAGCGTTTCGCTGTCGATGCCGCCGGTGAGCGTGTCGTTATAGGCCGAACCGACGATTCGTTCGATCTGGCTCAGCGTATCGCCCGCCGCATCGCCGCCCACGCCAGTGCTGCCATCCAGCCCGACCCTCACGCCTGCGCTGGAGGTCGAATAATCCGCCGTGTCGAAATCATTGCCGCCGATCAGCACGTCCGCGCCCGCGCCACCGCGCAGCACATCGTCGCCATCGTCGCCGCGCAGCGTGTTCGCGCCCGCATCGCCGATCAGCAGATCGTCATAGGCAGAGCCTTTCAGCGTCTCGACATTGCTCAGCACATCGCCCTGCGCCGTGCCGCCGCTGCCCGCAACGCCATCGAGCCGCGCGGTCACGCCGCTGGTCGAGTCCTCATAGGAAGCCGTGTCGGTGCCGCTGCCGCCATCGATACTATCCGCGCCGTCGCCGCCCAATATTATGTCATTGCCCGCGTCGCCATTCAGCACATCGTCGCCGCCCGCGCCTTCGATCCGGTCGTCGCCCGCGCCACCATCGATGATGTCGTCCGTGACATTGCCGACCAGCGTGTCGTTATGCCCCGAACCGACAAGATGCTCGATGCTGGCGAGCGTGTCGCCGGTCGCATCGCCGCCGATGCCCGAACGCCCGTCGAGATAAGCGGTGACGCCCGCGCCCGACGCGGCATAGCTCACCGTATCGCTGCCGCCTTCGCCATCGAGCACATCCGCGCCCTGGCTGCCGAGCAATATGTCGTCGCCCGCGCCGCCCAATATCGTCTCGCTGCCCGTGCCGCCGCCCAGCGTATCGGCAAAGGCCGAGCCGATCAGCTTCTCGATATTGGCAAGCGTATCGCCCGCCGCTTCACCGCCGGTGCCGGTACTGCCATCAAGCGACACCGCAACGCCCGCAGCCGCGCCCGCATAGCTTGCCGTGTCGGTGCCCGCGCCGCCATCCATCGCATCCGCGCCCAGACCGCCGATCAGCACATCGTCGCCGGTGCCGCCGGTCAGTATATCATTGCCCGCACCGCCCGAAACCAGATCGTCGCCGCCCGCGCCATCGAGCACGTCATCGGCGGTGCCGCCATAAATGGCGTCCGCATTGGCCGAACCGAGAACGCCCTCGATGCCCGACAGCGTATCGCCCGCCGCATCGCCGCCGGTCGATGGCCCGCCATCGAGACGCACGGTCACGCCCGCGCTGGAGCCGGAATAATCCGCTATGTCGAAGCCCGCGCCACCGATCAGCACATCCGCGCCCGCGCCGCCGTTCAGATAATCGTCGCCCGTGCCACCGTCGAGCGTATCGCTACCGCCATTGCCGAGCAGCGTGTCGTTGCCCGCGCCGCCTTCCAGCACTTCATTCTGGCTGGTACCGGTCAGGCTGTCGTCGAATGCCGAACCGATCACGCGCTCG